>JGI10211J14876_10000303_pt1 | contig 20808 bp, 17 predicted proteins | sample Etolagsediment_FD_14876 | JGI IMG/M metagenome (IMG submission 14876)
GGCGCTTCGGGGTTACATCCGAATGGCAGGACTTGTGAGCAGCCGGTCGGATGAGGAGACGCTGAAGATGTACAGGGCAGCTATGGAGGCCGCCGCTCGGCCGGAAGAAAAGAAGTTAATCCTGGCCAGGATTCCCAAACTGCGGACTATTGAAGCGCTTAAATTTGTGGAACCATATCTCCAGGATGAGACGGTCAAAACAGAGGCGGAAGTTGCCTATATGGCAATCGCGGTGGCGATAAAAGCCGGGCACGAGAAGCAGGCACAGGCCGCCCTCGATAAAATCCGCAGGGTCGGTGACGGCGGGCCGGCGGTAGTGAGGCCGGGAAGTGCAATAGTGCTTAGCCCCGCCAAGGCGATACTTACGCCGCCTATGGAGCTTACCTCGGATAAAGATGGTGTTTTATATATCGTTGTACCAACTGAGGGAGAACTGCTTGAGAAACCAGGCAGGGGTGGCAGAGCAATTCACAGTTTTAATACGTCCCAAAAGGGAATATTACATTTGGATTTTTACATAAACTGTGATGTCATAACTAATGATTCCTGGCATATCAAACTCGGAGACAACCCTTATGTTAAATGGAACGACCTTATTACTAAAGAATGGGAGTGGAAGGAATTCGCTCAGGAATATCCGGTTGAGAAAGGAAAACATATTCTCATCATAGACCAGCGCGAAGATGGGGCTAAGATGAGCGGGATAAGGCTGACGCTTAAAGGTACGCAATAGTCTGTTCCGTGCGGATAGAGGCCTAAACCATATTTCATACAGGAGATTGAAAAGTCGTGGTTGACTATGGTTTTAACAAGAGTATAGAATGGGACTTATTTATAGAGGGGTACTAATATGAAAAAGCGGGAAGAAGCTATCGAACAAAGGGACAGGAATATTTCTCGGCGTAGCTTTCTGGGTGGTGCCGCGGCGGCAGCAGCGCTCTCGACGGTCGCGGTTAAAGCGCAAGAAACCGTAAAATTAGCCCCCCCTGCTTTCTGGCGAAAGCAAGAAGGGGGTGGTAAATTCAAGCTCAAATATGCGCCGCATTTCGGGATGTTTAAACAGCACGCCGGAAAAGACCGGATTGACCAGTTAAAGTTTATGGCCGATGAGGGTTTTACCGCGTTGGAAGATAACGGAATGATGAATAAGTCGAAGGAAACGCAGGAAAAGATTGCAAGGGAGATGAGCCGATTGGGCATGACTATGGGCGTCTTTGTTGCTTATGGTCTGGGTGAATTTGACAAGAAAACCTTTGTTAGAAAAAGCAAATCGGTTCGAGAAATGCTGGTCAAAAATATGAAGCAGGCCGTTGAAGTGGCCAAGCGGGTCAACGCCAGGTGGGGCACGGTGGTGCCAGCCGCCTATGATAACAACGTGGAGTGGGACTATCAGACCGCAAATGCAATCGAGAACCTTAAGTATTGTGCCGAGGTCTGCGAGCCTTCCGGTTTTGTAATGGTCCTTGAACCGCTCAACTGGTGGAAAAATCATCCGGGATTGTTTCTTAGCAAGATTCCGCAGGCGTATCAGATTTGTCGTGCGGTGGGCAGCCCTTCCTGCAAAATACTCGATGACCTTTATCACCAGCAGGTTAGCGAGGGTAATCTTATTCCCAACATCGATATGGCGTGGGAGGAAATTGGTTACATCCAGGTCGGTGACAATCCAGGCCGCAAAGAACCAACAACCGGCGAGATTAACTATAAGAACATCTTCAAGCATCTCTACAAGAAGGGTTTCAAAGGTATTGTGGGTATGGAGCACGGCAATAGCAAGCCCGGCAAGGAAGGTGAGAGGGCGGTGATAGAGGCCTATCGCGCCTGTGACAGCTTCTAATAGTTTCTGAAAAATCGCATTTAAGGAATCTGAAAGATGAGAAAAATTACAGTTGGATTGGTGGCGGCAGTTGTACTGTCAGCCGTTTTGGCAGCAGGGGGATGTGCCTCACAAAAGAGGGTTGCTCTCTGGAACGGGAAAGACTTTACCGGGTGGAAGCTTTTTGTTCCCGACAGAAGCGTGGATGTACGTTCGGTATGGTCGGTAAAAGATGGGGTAATCCATTGCAAGGGACAGCCCAACGGTTATATGAGGACGCAGGCGGACTACTCCGACTACAAGCTGCATCTCGAATGGCGATGGGTCGAACAGCCCACCAACAGCGGAGTGCTGCTGCACGCCAGCGGGCCGGATAAGGTCTGGCCCAGATGCATCGAGTCTCAGTTGAAGTCGGGCAATGCCGGAGACTTCGTGCTTATCGGCGGAACCGGCATCGGTGTTGGCGGCAGGTTCATACAGGACGTCAGCGAGCAGTACGTGACTGTGCCAAAGAAACAGGAAAGCAGTGAGAGAGCTCCCGGCCAGTGGAATACTTACGAGATAATTTGCCGAGGCGACACAATCCTTAACTACGTTAACGGCGTACTCCAGAACAAAGGCACCAACGCAACCGAAACTTCCGGCAGGATATGTCTCCAAAGCGAAGGCTCGCCCATCGAATTCCGCAACATCTACATTGAGTTACTGGATTGATTCTGAAGGTCTCTCGTAGCGAGAGCCTGGTCATATAGATAAGAGGAGTAAGTTATGAAAGAAATCAAAAAGCATGAAAGTTTGGAACGTGGACGGCGAATTTCGCGTCGCGATTTTGTTAAGAGTTCCGCGGCGGTATCGCTGGCGGCATTGAGTTCGGCCGGGGCCAGCCGCGTCTTTGCCGCCGGCTCTGACAAGGTACGCGTAGGTTTGATTGGCTGCGGCAGCAGAGGTACGGGCGCTGCGGAAAACTGCGTCCGGTCCTCAAGTGGTGTTGAGATTGTGGCTATGGCAGACCTGTTCCGGGATAAGCTGGACAGCTCACTTGGCAAGCTCAGCAGAAAAGTTGACGACAAGGTGACGGTTACCAATGATGCGTGCTTCGTGGGCTTTGACGCTTACAAGAAAGTCCTTGCCCGTGATGATGTGGACGTTGTATTGCTGGCGACTCCGCCGGGCTTTCGTCCTGAACATCTAAAGGCCGCTGTCGAAGCGGGCAAACATGTATTTATGGAAAAACCAGCGGCGGTGGACCCCGTGGGTGTGCGCTCGGTAATCGCCGCCTCTGAACTGGCGAAAGAAAAAGGCCTGTCGATAGTGGCCGGCACGCAGCAGCGTCGCCAGCATCAGTATCTTGAGGTTATGAAGCGCGTCCACGATGGCCGGATTGGCCAAATCGTTGGTGGACAGTGCTACTGGAACTGGGGCGAGCAGGATTGGCATTTTGCGAAAAGGCGGGCTGAGTGGTCCGATATGGAATGGCAGGTCCGCTGCTGGCCATATTTCACATGGCTTTCCGGGGACCATATCGTTGAGCAGCACCTTCACAACCTTGACATAATCAACTGGGCAATTGGGTCTCATCCGGTTAAGTGTCTGGGTATGGGTGGTCGCCAGGCTCGAACAGGCCCGGAGTACGGCAATATCTATGACCATTTCGCTGTCGAGTATGAGTATCCGGGCGGCGTGAGGGTAATGAGTATGTGTAGTCAGATTAAGGGCACGACCGACCGGGTATCTGAGAGAGTGGTAGGGACCAAGGGTTCTACATATACAACGAGAGCCATCGGCTATATCGAAGGACAGAACGCCTTCAAGTATGACGGCCCCCAGCGCAGCGGTATGGTACAGGAACATGCCGACCTGGTCAAGAGTATTCGTGACGGCGAACCGCTCAATGAAGGCGGACAGGTCGCAGAGAGTACGCTGGCGGTGATTATGGGCCGGATGAGCGCCTATACCGGCCGCGAGATAAAGTGGGACTGGGTGATGAATAAGTCTAAGCTGGACCTGACGCCGCCGAAGTATGAAATGGGTGATTTGCCCGTGCCGGCAGTAGCGATTCCGGGTAAAACAGAACTAATCTGATGGCTTTTGATTAACAGTTTGTTGGCGTTGATTGAATCGAAAGGGCGATTTATGAAAAAGAGTACAGATGAAAAAACGAGCGCAGTTTCGCGCCGAGACTTTATCAAAGCATCGGCAGCGGTGTCATTAGCAGCGCTGGCTCAGGGAAGTAGTCGCATTTTTGCCGCAGGCTCGGACAAATTGCGAGTTGGTTTGATTGGCTGCGGCGGTCGCGGCACGGGTGCTGCAAGAGACTGTGTGAAGTCGTCGGATAACGTTGAGATTGTTGCGCTGGGTGATTTGTTCCGGGACCGAGTAGACAAATCGCTAAATAACCTCAAAGAGAAACTACCCGCTGAGGCGGTTAAGGTCACCGAGGACACTTGCTTTGTGGGTTTTGATGCCTATAAAAAAGTGATTGGCTCTGATGTGGATATGGTGATACTCGGTACGCCGCCGCATTTTCGCCCGGCACATCTAAAGGCAGCCATCGAGGGTGGCAAACACGTCTTTATGGAAAAACCGGTGGCCGTGGATCCCGTGGGCATTCGGTCAGTCATCGCTTCTTCCGAACTGGCGGCGGAGAAAAAGCTGGCTATTGTGGCCGGTACGCAGCGACGGCATCAGGACCACTATCTGGAGATTATCAAGCGGATTCGTAATGGCGCCGTCGGTGAAATTGTTGGCGGCCAGTGCTACTGGAACCAGGACGCTCTGTGGGTGGAAAGAGCAAAAAATAACCTCAGGAATAAGATAGAAAAGAACTGGTCGGATATGGAATACCAGTGTCGCAACTGGCTGTTTTTCACCTGGCTGTCCGGCGACCATATTGTCGAGCAGCACGTTCATAACCTCGACGTTATCAACTGGGCGATTGGCTCCCATCCGGTCAAGTGCCTGGGTATGGGTGGTCGACAGGTGCGAACCGAGCCCCAGTTCGGTAATATCTATGACCATTTCGCGGTGGAGTACGAGTATCCCGACGGCGTTAGGGTTTTGAGCATGTGCAGACAAACAGAAGGATGCAGCGGAAGGGTGTCGGAAAGAGTGGTTGGCACGGATGGTTCCACATACACGGACGGTTCCAACGCTTCTATTGAGGGGCCGAACGCTTACAAGTATGAGGGCAAATCTCCCAGCCCGTACGTACAGGAGCACGCCGACTTGATAGCAAGCATTCGCCAAGGCAAACCGCTCAACGAAGGCCGGCGCGTCGCCGAGAGCACGCTGACGGCTATTATGGGTCGGATGAGCGCCTATACAGGCCGGGAAATAAAGTGGGACTGGGTGATGAACAAGTCTAAGCTGGACCTGACACCATCGGTATATAATATGGGCGTTAACCCGGTGGCGATTCCGGGTAAAACAAAATTAATTTGAACGATTTGCTCTACCGTATCAAGTTTGGTTAAGGGAATTTTAGTTAGGAGAACAGATTATGAGTAATGGAATGCTGCCGAATTATTTGAAGATGGCGTCGCCGAATCCGGCGGAAAATAGGGCGCCCTGGTACAAGAACACAGCCCCAACGTACGCGGGCATCTTTTTGTGGTTTGTCTTTTGGAACAAGATGGCCAGCGGGGGAGCGGACGCGCCGGGCGGGGTGCTGGGCCGGGGTCTTGGTACGGCCTTTCTTGGGCTGATTGTTGCCGCCCTGCTATGCCACTTTCTGTTCTATCTGGTTCCCGGTCTTTTCGGGATGAAGACAGGGCTGCCACTCTATATCGTTGGGACCTCGACCTATGGCACGCAGGGTGGGTTTCTAATGCCTGGATTCCTAATGGGGATACTGCAATTCGGGTGGCTCGGGGTCAACGCCTATTTTTCATCGCTGGCGTTGGCGCCGCTTTTCGGCGGTAGTACAGCAGCCCAGATAATTATCGCCATCGTTTGGGCGGCCGTGGCCGCGTTTGTCGGGTTGAAAGGCATCCAGTACGTTGCCAAAGTAGCTACTTTTCTTCCTCTGATTCCGTTAGTCATATTGGTGATAATGATAGCGAAGACTATTGGTGGAATAGGAGACTTCGAGGCGGAGAAGCTTGTAGCGGCTGGTGTTACGGAAGGCGGCCCGACTGTTGGCTTGAGTGTTTTTGGCGTAATTGCCCTGTGCATAACCTATATCGTGGGATTCTTTGCCACAGCAGGAGCAGCGGGTGTGGACTTTGGGATGAACAACAAGGACGAGAAGAACGTCCAGATGGGCGGCCTGGTAGGCATCGCTCTGGCGGCTATCGTTGCGGGCGGTGCGGCAATCCTGATCGCGGCGGGGGCGTTTGGTGCCAGCGGGAAGTATGGTCTCATTACGGCAGACGTTGATTTTATGAGTAGGGTAATGGGTTCACCGGGCGCTGGTAAGACTCTGGGCTTGTTGCTCGCAGTGGCTGCATTCCCGCCGGCCTGTTTCTCGTCGTTCATCGCGGCCAACAGCTTCAAGACAACCCTGCCTAAGGTGAATCCTTTCATCTCGGTCGGAATCGGTGCCGCTGTGAGTATTCTCCTTGCTGTAACTGGTTGGGCAGGAGACGTCGAGGGTGTTTTCTTAGTCATTGGTGCTTCGTTCGGGCCGGTTTGCGGTGCTATGATGGTGGATTACCTCCTGGCCGGCAAGAAGTGGGCCGGTCCTCGGGCCGGTTGGAACCTGGCTGGGTGGATCTCCTGGGTGGTTGGCTTTATCGTTGGAATGGCCCCGCTGGTCGGCCTTGCCAACATTCCTGCAGCACCGCTGGTGGCCTTTATCGTCGGCGCGGTGCTCTATTATATCCTGGCCAAGGTGGGACTGGAGCCGGAGGTCGTTGAGCTGGGTTCGGCTAAAAATGCATAAAAAATCGATTTGAAATCGTCAAATAGGTAATGGAAGTCGTTCGTTGGGGCAGGGATTCGCCTATTCCTGCCCCTTGTGATACAAGGAGATATTAGGTGACGCTTTTATTAGGATACGATGTAGGAAGCTCATCGATAAAGGCGACATTAATGGAAGCCGAAACCGGTGCAGTGCTTGCTGCCGCAGCTTCACCTGAAAAGGAGCTGGAGATTATCGCGCAAAAACAGGGCTGGGCGGAGCAGCATCCTGTTATCTGGTGGAACAATGTCAAAGCAGCCACGCAGCAGATTAAAGCTCAAGTTAGTTTTGACAGTGCCGACGTTGCAGCCATTGGTATCTCTTACCAGATGCATGGCCTGGTTGTTGTTGATAAGAATCGAGAGGTGCTGCGACCCGCGATTATCTGGTGTGACAGCAGGGCGGTACAGACTGGCGAGCAGGCGGCACGCGATATCGGCCAGGAAAAATGCCTTAAGAGCTTGCTGAATCTGCCCGGCAATTTTACCGCCTCGAAATTAAAGTGGGTTATGGAAAATGAGCCGGATGTTTATTCTAAAATCCATAAGATAATGTTGCCCGGCGATTATATCGCAATGAAAATGACGGGACGGATAGCAACAACCCCGTCGGGTTTGTCTGAAGGAATAATATGGGATTTCGAAAATGATAAAATAGCGGACTTTGTGCTTGATAACTACGGCATCTCTGCCGGCCTCATTGCGGAAACTGTCCCCACATTTTCCATCCAGGGCGAACTGACCACTTCTGCCGCCGGTGAATTGGGACTCAAGCCCGGAACAAAAGTAACATACAGGGCCGGAGACCAGCCTAACAATGCTTTTTCTCTGCGGGTGTTGCATCCCGGCCAGATTGCCGTAACCGCCGGCACCTCCGGCGTCGTCTATGGAATCAGTAACAAAAAAAATTATGACCGGTATTCGAGAGTAAATATATTCGTTCACGTCAATCATTCGCCGGCCAGCCCGCGCTATGGCGTGCTCTTATGCCTTAACGGAGCAGGAATCTTGAACAGTTGGTTGAAACACAATTTTGCCGGTGGTGATAGCGACGGCTTAACGTATGACCAGATAAACGAACTTGCCTCAAAGGCGCCTGTCGGCTCTGACGGCCTGTTTATATTCCCTTATGGCAACGGTGCCGAAAGAACGCTGGAGAATAAAGACATAGGGGCGTCTGTTTACGGATGGAATTTTAACATACATAAAAAGCCGCACTTTCTAAGAGCCGCTCAGGAGGGAATCGTTTTTGCATTAAATTATGGCCTCGGCATAATGCGCGATATGGGAATTGAGCTGACGACCGTCAAGGCGGGGAATGCCAATATGTTTCTTAGCCCGTTGTTTGCAGAGACTTTCGCAACCGTAACGCAAACCATTGTGGAACTATACAACACCGACGGTTCGCAGGGAGCCGCAAGGGGGGCCGGTATTGGGGCAGGCATTTATAAGGGTTCGGTTGATGCTTTTGTCGGCTTAAAACCTGTTAAAACCATCCGACCTGATGAAAAATTAACGCAACTCTATTTTGAAGTGTATAATAGATGGGAAGATATTTTGAAACATAAGTTGTAAAGGAGCGTATGAAATGGCGTCTAAAAAATCTCGTGGCGGTATATACAAAAAAAACTGTGCCATAAACAAAGCGTGGTATTCTTTTATGGCATCGGTGGTGCTGATACTCTCTTCGGCCGCATGCGCCAAGTGGGAACCGGCCAAAGGCCCGCTGATGACACGGTGGGCGAAAGATGTTTCGCCGGATAAGGTTCACGCGGAGTATCCCCGTCCTCAGATGGTTCGTGAAAACTGGCTGAATCTTAACGGGTTGTGGGAATATGCCATTCGGCCGAAAGATGAACCGCAGCCAAAGAACTTTGACGGGCAGATTCTTGTGCCGTTTCCTGTTGAGTCGGCCCTGTCAGGCGTGATGAAGCGCGTTGGCAAAGAAAACCGGCTGTGGTATCGGCACGCATTTGAAATCCCCGGCAAATGGACGGGCCAGCGAGTACTGCTGCATTTTGGCGCGGTGGATTGGGAAACGAAGGTTTGGGTCAACGGCAGACGGCTCGGCAGCGGCTACGGTTGCAGTTGGCACGCTGGGCATGCCGGACTCCTTCCTGTCTCCCAGACCGGCGTCCACCGAGGCGGATATGATTCCTTCACCTTCGATATCACCGATGCCCTTAACGATACCGGGATACAGCAAGTAGTCGTCTCCGTTTGGGACCCCACCGATGCCGGCGGCCAGGCCCGCGGCAAACAGGTCCGTAATCCCCACAAGATTTGGTACACCCCCACGACCGGTATATGGCAGACGGTCTGGCTGGAGCCGGTGCCCAAAGCGTACATCCGGGCGTTGAAGATCACCCCGGATATTGATGGTGAGCTGGTGCGCATCGCCGTTAGTGCCTCCAAAGCGGGAGAACGGATGAGTTTTAAGGTCGTCTCCGACAAACTGGTTTCCGAGCACACCTCAAGGCCTCACGAGCTGATTATTAAGGTGCCGAACCCAAAGCTCTGGTCGCCTACTTCACCACATCTGTACGAACTAAAGGTTATGATGTACGAAGGTGACCAACTTGTCGATGAGGTCAGCAGCTACTTCGGTATGCGAAAGGTCTCGCTCGGTAAAGACAAAAAAGGCATCATGCGGATTTTTCTGAACAACAAGCCGCAATTTATGTATGGCCCGCTCGACCAGGGCTTCTGGCCCGATGGTATCTACACCGCTCCGACGGACGAGGCCCTGCGCTCTGACATCGAGGTACTCAAAAAGCTCGGCTGTAATATGATGCGAAAGCACGTCAAGGTCGAGCCCGCCCGCTTCTACTACTGGTGTGACAAGCTCGGCCTGCTCGTCTGGCAGGATATGCCCAACGGCAACAACGAATCCGATTCGGACAAGAAGCAGTTCGAGCTGGAACTGATGCGGCTCGTCCACTCTCACTACAACCACCCATCAATCGTAATGTGGGTGCCGTTCAACGAGGGCTGGGGGCAGTTCAAAACTGAACATTTTGTTAATAACATAAAACGCGACGACCCTCGGCTGGTGAACAACGCCAGCGGATGGAAGGACCGCAAGGTTGGTGACGTGCACGATGTTCATAAATATCCCGGCCCGAAAGCTCCGGAAAACGAACCCAATCGCGCCGCGGTGCTCGGCGAATTCGGCGGCCTTGGCCTGCCTGTCAAGGGTCACACCTGGCAGGATGAAGAGAATTGGGGATACCGAAAGTATGAGACACAGCAGGAGCTTACCGATACCTATCTGGCCTTGCTGGAAAAGCTGAAGCCGCTGATAACAAATGGCCTCTCTGCCGCAGTGTACACTCAGACTACAGATGTAGAAGTCGAGGTCAACGGCCTTATGACCTACGACCGTGCGATGATTAAGATGGATGCTAAGAAAATCACCGAAGCCAACAAGAATTTATACCCGGCAGCGAATGATGCAGGCACGAAGGGCCGGGAGTTGGTTCCGCTGGATATTAAGACTCCCGGGCCGATGTTTGTTGGCACGCCGCAGGACAAACGTGTGCCGTACCTTGAGAAACCTCTGGGCAGACTACGCGACCCGTTTTACGCCCCGGCTGGAACAAAAAATGTCGCCTTTGGAAAGCCGGTGACCAGCACCGACGACGAACCCGTCATCGGCGAGCTCGAATATATAACCGACGGAGACAAGGAAGCGGCCGACGGCAGCTTTGTCGAGTTAGGCCCTTTTCCGCAAAGTGTCACGATAGACCTCGGTGCTCAGTATTACATATACGCCATTCTGTTCTGGCACTACCACAAACAGCCCCACATTTATTATGATGTGGTGGTACAGGTTGCCGATGACCCTGACTTTTTTACAAATGTCAGGACCCTGTTTAATAACGACCGTGACAATTCCACCGGTCAGGGTATCGGTAAGAACCTGCATTATACCGAGACTAACGAGGGCAAGCTCATCGATGCCAGGGGTGTCAAGGCCCGTTACGTCCGCCTGTACAGCAACGGCAGTAGCTACGACGTTTACAATCACTATATCGAAGTTGAAGTTTTCGGCAAACCCGCAGGATGAAACATTCCCGAAAATGTTGCATCGTCATTCTGGCTGCGACGCTTGCTGCAGCAGGCCTGCGTTTGCATCAGCTTCAGCAGCGGCCTATGCACACCGACGAAGCCGTTCACGCCGTCAAATTTGGCACACTGCTGGAGGAGGGTCAATATCGCTATAATCCCAATGAGTTCCATGGCCCGACGCTAAACTATCTGACTCTAATTCCTGCCCTGCTCAGTTCCGCCGAAAAACTGACCGAAGTAAGCGAGTTTACCTTGCGGATTGTGCCGGTTTTTTTCGGTGTACTTCTGGTGCTGCTGCTCCTGCTCCTGGCTGATGGTTTGGGCTGGGCCGCCGCAATTTGTGCCGCCGTACTGACCACTGTCTCGCCGGCTATGGTTTTCTACAGTCGCTATTACGTTCAGGAAATGCTGCTGGTCTGCTTCACCTTCGGAGCAATCATCTGCGGCTACCGTTATTCACAGAGCAAAAGCATCAGATGGGCTTTATCGACAGGCATATTCATGGGGCTCTGCTATGCAACCAAGGAAACGTCTATCATTGCTTTTGGCTCGATGCTGTTGGCTCTTTTACTTACGCTCCTGATGTGTCGCTCGCAGGCCGGTTCTGCTTTGAATATTAAGAAAAGAGTCAGACCCTGGCACATTATCGCGGCGGCAGCAACTGCTGTAATAGTTTCAGCACTGTTTTACTCGTCATTCCTGACCAATGCTGCAGGAATCCTGGATTCGTTACGCGCTTACGGCATTTATTTCAATCGGGCAGGCGAAAACGCTCTGCACATTCACCCTTGGTATTATTACCTTAAAATGCTTATCTATTCCAGATATGCCGGCGGGCCGGCGTGGAGCGAAGGCCTTATCGTTATTTTGGCCGCCGCTGGTTTTGTAGTGGCGATGACCGGAAGAAACATTATTGGTGCTGATTGTCGTCTGCTTCGATTCATCGCCTTTTACACTCTTATAATGACAGTGGTGTATTCTGCAATTCCATACAAAACCCCCTGGTGCATGCTTGGTTTTTTGCATGGTATGATTATATTGGCCGCCGTCGGGGTGGTGGCGGTTATAAAGCTGGCGCCAAGCGCTTTGGTACGGACGATTATCAGTTTACTTTTGGTTGTCAGTGGAGGCCACCTTGCCTGGCAGGCCTGCCTCGGCAACTATAAGTACTGCGCTGACCCGGCTAACCCATACGTGTATGCTCATACAGGCACGGATATATATACCATCGTGCAGCGCGTAGAGGACATAGCTGCCGTACATCCGGACGGGCGCAAAATGCCCGTTCAGGTTATCTGCCCCGAGCACGATTACTGGCCTCTTCCGTGGTACCTGCGTTCTTTTTCCAGGGTTTATTGGTGGAATCAGATTGGCGAAAACGAATTGCCTGCACCTGTTATCATTGCCCCTCCGAGCTTGAAGCCGGCCCTGCTTGAGTTTTTCGACAGACCACCGCCGGGGAAAAAGAATCTTTATATGCGTCTTTTTGATACGTATGTCGAATTGCGTCCGCAGGTTGAATTACTTGGGTTTGTGACGAAAGACCTGCGGGATAGTTACCGGCAGTATCAGACTCCGGGAGGCGAAAAATGACTCAGCAGGAATCGGAAGTTCGCTACCTCGGAAGCAATTGGGATTCAATTTCCGGAATCCATCGTTTCTCTCACGAGGCGATGGCGACTACTTTTGAGATTCTCATTTTGCACGATGATGCTCAGTACGCCAAACAGGCGGCGTGGGAGGCTTTCGACGAGCTTGATAGACTTGAAGCCGAACTCAGTCGATTCATCGAAAACAGCGACATCGCCCGGATTAACAATCTCGCAGCTAATCAGTCTTTGCCCATTGGTTTGGCCGCGTTTGAATGTTTGCAGCTAAGTGCTCAGGTTTATAACGAGACTAACGGTGCTTTTGATATTACTATCGGCTCTCTGTTTAGCTGTTGGCTGAACGAGGATAAAACTGCACGCCAACCTTCCGATGAGAAGCTGGATTTTGCTCGTCGCCATACGGGTACGCACCTTTTGAAACTGGATGAGGCAGAGCACACGGTCGAGCTGCTGACCAGCCCGGTGCAAGTTGACCTCGGCGGTATCGGCAAGGGCTACGCCGTTGACAAAATGGCTGAGCTGCTGCGCGAGTGGAGTATTGATACCGCTCTGCTTCACGCCGGCTACAGTTCCGTTTTGGCGTTCGGCTGTCCGTCAGGGACAAATGGCTGGCCCGTTACGTTAAGTAATCCCCCCCGCCGGTTTGCTTCGCAAACACGAAGCAGCGGGGGCAAACAAACTTTAGCTCGCCTTCATTTGCGGGACATGGCTCTGGCCGGCTCAGGTCTGCAGAAGGGCCGGCACATCATCGACCCCCGCACATATCGACCGGTCGAAGGTAAGCTGGCCGCCTGGGCCTCAGCGGCAACCGCCGCGACTGCGGATGCTCTTTCAACCGCTTTTATGGCTATGTCACCTGATGAGGTCGGGAAATACTGCCTGAATCATTCGGACACACTGGCTATGGTCGTATTGGAAAAGTCAGACAAAGAAACGGGAGAAGATAACGTTTTGCGCTTTGGCCAATGCGACGAGCTTCTTATTTAGCCGGTATCCGTTTGATAGTTATCAGTTCCCGAAGGACACGCCATAGACTCTTCGCCGGTGACAGCCGGCTGTCGCGGTCGCACGTCCAATCGATAGGAAATTCTTTTATACGATAACCCTGTTTTTCGGCCCGCATTATAATTTCCAAATCGAACATAAAGCCATCCGTAACACATTGCCCGTATAGGTTCCTCGCGACATCGCCCCGATATATTTTGAAGCCGCATTGTGTATCGCTCAGTTCGGAAGAAACTTTCATACTTCTATGTATGACCCATCGAAAGAGCCCTGCACAAATCCGCCGATACCACCCCTGTGCTTCTTGAATTTTACTGTCCGTCAGTTTTCTTGAGCCGTGCGCTATATCGCACGCTCCGCTCTTCAGCAACTTCAATCCGTCCAGAACGTATCCGTAAGGTACACAACAGCCGCTGTCGGCGAACATAACATATTCACCGCTCGTTTTTCCGATGCCGGTGCGAACAGCATACCCCTTACCGCGTTGGTCATCATAGCGAATAACTTCCAGCTCAACCATTGGGGAGACGGCGACACTTTTCGCTGCTTCGCTCGTTCCATCATCGCTGCCGTCATCGACTACGATAATCTCGCCTGCCAAATGATTGTCTTTCAAAAATGCCGATGCCGCCTCAATGTCGGCGCCAATCTTTTTACTTTCGTTAAATACCGGTATAACAATAGATATATCCATCTTTGAATTACACTTCAACGCCGGAAATAGTTAATAAACCATAAAATAACGGTCAGGACAATCGAAATTACAATGCAGCTCACTATGGGCAGATAAATCCGCCAGTTTTTCGAGCCGAATTCAAAATCGCCGGGTAACTTAAATAGGCCGATTCGACCCAATATCGTTACAACTGCGCCGAGCAGTGTAATAATAATCCCTGTAAAAATCAACCATTTACCGAGTTGTTGTGGCCCAAACTCCATCACGCTTCGCCGTCCGGTTCATCATTATCGCTCTGTTCATTTACAGTCGTGCGGTGCTAAACTATAATAGTTTTGAGAAATTGTTCAACCAAATGGCCAAAAATCTGTTATGAGCAGAACCAAATGTGATATTCGAATAGGGACATCCGGATGGCATTACAATCACTGGAAGGAGTTGTTTTATCCCGCCGGGCTGCCGAAGAGTAAATGGTTTGAACACTATGCACAGCATTTTGACACCGTGGAAATCAATAATACTTTCTACCAGTTGCCAAAAGAAGTTTCTCTGCAAAGGTGGCACGAACAGGCCCCGAAAAATTTTTTTTATTCTGTGAAAGCAAATCGCTATATCACTCATATTAAACGGCTGAAGGACACATCCGAAGCACTCGAGCGTTTTTTCGACAGAATTAGCATATTGAAAAGCAGGCTCGGCCCAATCCTGTACCAACTGCCGCCAAGTCTGCACAAAGACCTTGACCTGCTCACAGGTTTCATCAAGCTTCTTCCTAAAAAGCTGCCCGCCGTATTTGAGTTCAGACACGATAGCTGGTTTTCAGAGGATACTTTCAAATTGCTCAACAAATTCGGTGCCGGCTTTTGCGTCCACGATTTGTCGGGCAAAGAAACCCCACGTGTCGTCACAGCCGACATAATTTACGTTCGCTTTCACGGCCCAACAGGCAAATACGAAGGCAACTATTCCAAACCAGCGCTAAAAAACTGGGCACAGTGGATAAGAGATAATGGCGCAGGGATTAGTAGCGTATTCGCTTATTTCAATAACGACATCGGCGGCCACGCCGTCACTAACGCAAAAACATTAAGGGGACAGCTTTCTTAGTTTTTTACCGCAAATAAAAAAAGCCATTACTGCAAATGCAGTAATGGCTTTCTGAGGGGTTACTCCCATCAAACCTTTAATTTTTCTTCTTCGCTGTTTTCTTCGCAGGTGCTGCCTTTTTTGCTGCTTTCTTCTTACGTCTCTTTGCCATTTTAAAACCTCCTTGTAATTAAAGAGTATTCTTGATAAGTGGGTCAATACCCGTCAAACCCACTTTTACTTGGAATTTTGATTGATTATATTTTTAGAACATATTGTGGAATCAATTTGGCGATAATCTCTATCGACCCAATTTCCAACGCACGCAACACGACTTTTCGCCCCCTGTATTCGTAAGGCAACTCCCGCACTTCAGATATGATTTTTTTGCCTCTATCATTTTGCATCTCAACTTCAAAGTATCTCGTCCCATCAACTTCTATTACCTTATTTACGGTTAGAATATCGGGGAAAACATATCCTCCACCATGGGGGAAAACGTTGGCATTTAAGAGCCTGTCATAAACGCCAAGACTTTTCGCTCTTTTCTCGAAACCTAACAACTCGATGCTCTCGGAACTTAGATTGGGGTTGCCTTTCACTAAATACGCGGGCAAATCTGCTCTCAAAGTGAGCGGGAAGAGAGTAGCGTGGTTATTTGAATAATGACAACCTAACACTGTTTCATTCATATTTATAAGCCCCTGATGGGTCTCATTGGAAATTTCTATGAATTCTCCAAACAACAATTCTGCAGCTATTTTTCTTTTCTTCTTCGAGAAGCTCTCGGCACATTGATACCTTTCAAAATATTTTTTAGCACCGCTACCTGTGAGAATATAAAACTGCCCCAGAGGTGTTTCGACACGCTCTGCCATTTCACCCAATTGTTTACTTGTATCATAATATATTCCGAAGCTTGATTCGTTATCCCTCCTAAATTCATCTGTGGATGCATGTATTATGAAAGCATATGGAGGTAGATTTTGATCCGATTTTGCAATGGGTTTTACTCGAAGCACATCTATAAAATGGTTGCTTTTGTAAAAGTCCCAAATCACCTCAATGCCGTCTATCTCTATTGTACTCGTCTCCATCTCATGTAATTTTCTGATTAAACTCTCAATATCGGGCAGTTCCTCCAATCCTCCTACCAGCATTCCACATGCATTAGGTTTTACATTAAGAATGATAAGGTCATCATCTCCTGCTCCCCAACTTATCTTTCCTCCATAGCCAAATCCACTTCTCCACCGGTTCGTGTTTCTTGTAATAGTCATATCTGGGGTGGAAATAAAAGTAGCATTTGGGCTTAAGCCAAGTTGATTTTGAATATAATGAATGCCAGCAATACCATAGACAATATTAGCCTTACATAATTCTGCACCACTATCGTTTAACCCAATAAAAAAGCAGTGGTTCTTTGCGTTCCGTAGCATCTCTTTCTTATTCATAGCTCTTTCGCTCTCCAGCAGGGTTGTCTAAAGCCTTATCTTCAAAATCTGTTTCATCAAAAGAGTATTTTTTTTTGATAAAGCCTTTCTCCAAAAGGCTGGCATAAGCAACGCAATACCTCGCCCAGGGGATGGCTTGCAATCGTTCTACTGGTATTGGTTCACCGCTTCCCTCACAGATCCCGTAGGTTCCGTCTTGAATACGCTCAAGCGCATCGTCGATTTGCTCAATAAGCTTTCTTTCGCTGTCCATCAACCCAAGAGTATTCTCCATCTCATAGTTATCTGTTCCTGCATCAGCCATATGAATTGGCATGTTTGATGAATCGGTTTTTGGCTTTCGCAATGTTTCATCTTCCATACAGGTCACATTGCTTAATATTTCAGTTCGTTTTGCCAGTAGTATCATTTTGAATTTCTTTATCTCTGCCGGTGCCAAATAAGTTTTGTTTGTTTTCTCTTTTGACATAGCAATTGCATATTCGGACCCGATTCGCATCCTTTAAGATTTGTAGTTCATAGAAAACTTCGAGGGACAATCTTATCGCCCAAGAAATGTACATAAGCTCCTTACAAAAACACGCCTTAGCGGCTTGATACTTCTCTCAATTTGACGCGAGGTCATCCTGATCATAGCAAATGACAAAAATCCAAAAACAAATCCTGCCACCGCGCACGCCAACCGACGAATTTTCACCGGATCTATCCTGGGAGACAGATACATTGACACCTGATCTTCAATCTCTGCCAGATAACGCAGGTACGGCTCCTCCAACTCATCTAATGTATCAGACTGAAGTTTCACCAATAATTTGCCTTGAAAAAGCAAAAGGAACTCTTCCTTGGAATTAACGGAAAATTCGTAATGGGTATTTAGTAAGTGTTCCAGCATATCTTCCAGATTTTCCGGCTGACGGTCGTATGAGCGGATGTGCCCAATTAGATGCTCTATAGACTCTTCCACCAGCTTAACAACAATTTGGTCTTTGTCGGTGAAATGCTGGTAAAGAGTTCCCTTACCCACATCGGCTTTTTCAGTAATTTCTTCCACCGTCGCGGCGTCAACGCTTTTTTCGCTAAAAACGTCCAAGGCGGCTTTTTTCAGCCTCTTTCGTGTTTTCTTGGCCCTTTTCTGCGTCCGATCTTTTTTGGTTTTTGCCAGTTTGGCTCTCATGTTTTGACCGTTTAGTCAATCTTGACTAAATAGTCAACAAAAAACTTGACCTTTTCAAAAAAAAATATTAAATTTGTTTGCCAAGCTTAAGACAGACGCGTCGAATGCCTGTCTTGGCAAAATTTTTGAATAACTATTTCAGCAAAAGGGTAAGGAGTAAGAAGATGACTAAAAAGAAACACGCCTTCAAGTTTCTGCTTTTGTTGGCCTGCCTGCTGACCTTGGCCTCGTGCAATGGCGGCAAAGAAGAAAGAGATAAGGCGGTCGCAGAACTTGAGGAGGTAAAAGCGGAACTGGCAGAAGTCAACGAGTTCTTACAGACAACTCAGAGCGAGAGGGATCAATTAGTGGAGGACTTGGCGCAGATTGCTGGTGAGCGGGACAAGGCCGGGTCGGAGCTTGCTGCTGTTACGGCCTCTTTGGAAATGTTGCAGAACCAGGTCGCTCAACTGACCAAGCAGCGCAACGCATCGCTTGCCGAGGCCAGAAACACACAGACAACGGTTCAGACGCTGAGGGAGCAATTGAAAGAAAAAGAAAAGGAGATTAAGGAGCTTGAGCAGTGGGGCGGCGAGCTCCAGGCGACCATACAAGTGCTTGAAGAGCAGTTAGAACAGGCCTATCAACAGCTTCCCGAAGGCTCATACGAAGAGCCCAATGAGCAGGCCACCGAAGAGTCACAAGAAGAATCCGAAGAAGAGTCAGGCGAGGATGTTACCAGTGAGGAAGATAGTGGTTAAGTGGCTAACCTGTCGAAGGGATAACCTACTGCCGTGGTAGCTTTTACCCCCCTTGACGCTGGCTAGCGCCATTTCTGAGAAGGTTTGCATCGTGATGCTTGATTAAGCAAGAACGTTCAGCCCCTTTCTGATTGCGTAATTGCGCACGGATTCGATTTCTTCTATTGTTGGTCGGCGGTTTATTTTAGTGTGCGAAGAGGCCTTATAGCAGGGACGATACTGGTCCATTACGTTGATAACGGTTTTCGTACTAATCTGTTTGGCTAAAAAGTCTATAATCGCAGAGCTTCCCGCCTGTTGATTCGGCAGGACCAAATGTCTTACCAAAAGCCCGCGTGTCGCTACACCTTTTTCTACCTGAAGGTTACCGACTTGCCGGTGCATCTCCTTGACCGCCTCGCGGTTTACCTGCGGATAATCGGCTGCGCTGGAAAGTTCCTTCGCAGCCGCCGGGTCCGAATACTTCATATCCGGCATATAAATGTCCACCAATCCTTCGAGCAGCTTGAGCGTCTCAACCGAATCATAGCCGCCCGTGTTATAGACCGTCGGCAGTGTAAGCCCCTCCTTTTTTGCCAATTCAATAGCTGCCATAATAGCTGGGATAACGTGCGTAGGCGTAACGAAATTAATATTGCAGCAGCCGTAATTTTGCAGTTCGAGCATAGATTGAGCCAGCCGCTCAATCGTTACCTTGTGCCCGTGACGATGATGGCTGATATCGAAGTTCTGACAAAATACACAGCCCAAATTACAGCCGGCGAAGAATATCGTGCCCGACCCACCGTAGCCGACAAGTTCTCTCTCCTCGCCGAAGTGCGGCCCAGCAGAGCTGACCACCGGCATATCGGTGATGCTGCAAAAGCCAATTTCTCCTTTGCTGCGGTAAACTTTGCATTGACGCGGACAGAGTGTGCACGGATTCATACGTTCCCACAACTGCTGAACGCTCTTGTTAAAAGAATCCAAATTGATTGGCGAACCTATCACAATCGGATTTCATCTAAAAAATAGTCTGACAGCACCGTGACATCAGACAAGAAGCCCTGGTATTACCATCCACTCAATTTGCCACCAATTGTCTTCGGACCGGCTCAGGCATACTATACCGCCGTTTTTGAACACCACCGTATTGGCCGATTCAGAACCGGTTAAAAGCAGCGATGTCAGCCTGCTCAAAAAAGGCAAGTGCCCCACAATCATAATATCCTGCTTAGTTGAAGCAAGTTCGTCTCTTATCTTGACGACATCATCATTCGGTCCAAGACCGTTGTGCACGATTGTGCCTTTTTTTGCCTCGACAGCTTCAGCCAGAACCTCAGCCGTCTGGGTTGCCCGTCTTTTTCCACTATGCCATAGACAATTGACAGACAAGTTCAAAGGTCTGATGAACGCAGCGATTTTCTGTATGTCCCGCCGGCCCTCTTCGGTTAGGGGCCGCTCCAGGTCCATTTCTTTTGAAGCTGCCTTTGCGTGTTGGACAAGATACAATTTCATTTTTTAATCTCCCTTTGCTAAGATTTACTCGCACCTGAAAAAAACCTTGAAATGTCGCACGGGATTTTGTAAATTGTAGTTGAATTTGATATAAATATCAATCTTGGCGGCGTAGCTCAGTTGGTTAGAGCATGGGATTCATAAGCCCAGGGTCGTTGGTTCGAATCCAACCGCCGCTATTTGTGCGTATTTCGTGAAGCGCGATGCGTATTGCGTCGTCAAGGGCTTCGCCCTTGCAAAAACGAGATACGAAATACGAACGACGAGATACGAATTTTGCCCCCATCGTCTAGTGGCTTAGGATATCAGGTTCTCATCCTGGAGACAGGGGTTCGACTCCCCTTGGGGGTACTGGACACAAATTGTCCTGAATAGCATTGTGTTGCATATTGTCGCAAGCTCCTGCAAAACAAGCTGTTAAATCAACTCCATTGTTTTGCTCTTGCGGCTCTGTGCAAGGCAATGCGGCAGTGTTCAGGCCACTTTCTGTCCCCGAATCTGGCCACCTTTTTTCGACCGCTCTTTGAAAGTGTCCTTCGTGTGTTTGTAGATAATGCTTTCGGGCAACATCAGGACTGTTTCCAAGCCATTCTGTAACAACGTGAACAGGGAAATCCTCTACCAGTTCAGTTTCTCTGCTTGACCTCAGATTCTGGAATGTTTTGCCCCAAGGTTTAATACCAATTTGATTTAATTGATGCGCCGAGCCTCTAAAAACCGATATAGTTAATAGTAGCTGAAAATATCCAACATACAACGACATGGAGGCTGTTATGAACG
>JGI10211J14876_10000304_pt1 | contig 20751 bp, 17 predicted proteins | sample Etolagsediment_FD_14876 | JGI IMG/M metagenome (IMG submission 14876)
CAATGACATCCCGCCTTAGATAGAATTTATTCTATAGAGGTACATACACTCTTAAACTTTATAATGCTTATTTAAGTCGGCGTTTTAAATGTGCAAAGGTGTAAATGAATTATTATCTAAAGATGATTTAATTTCATATTATGAAACTTATTTAATGAAAGAAAATTTAGAATTATTAGAAAAAAAATTAAATGATTTACAAAACACAAATACAAATATAGATTTATATGTTTTTGGGCGACTTAAATTAGAAATAAAAGACTCAATAGAATCATATTTATTAAAAGAATTATATATCGAAGAGCGAAAAATAAAATTATTAAAAAATAGTATTGAAGATAAATCATGTTTTAATTTTAAAATTATACCCATAAGATCTTTAAAATCTGGAGATATAGGTGAACAATTTATAGAACAATATAAAGGATTAATGGGAATTAAATATTATTAAATTTAATTAAAAAAAAATATATATAATAATATTATATAATGAGTAATCATGCATTTAGTGGAATAAGTTTTAATGATCCTCAATCTAAAGAAGTTTTTGATTATCGCAATAAAAATATGTGTGAAAGTTGGAATAGTGCAAATAAAAAATTAGATTTATGTGATGTAAATATTCATAAAAAGAATGATGCTTCTTTTATGTTAGAAGGTCGATTAAAAGGAAATGCTTTAAAAGTTTCTTTAGGAAATAGTTATTTAAAATGGTGGGCATCTAATCCACCTACTTATAACAGTAATTTTTCAGGAAGTGGATTACCATATGCTAACGAAGAAATGGCATTTGAAAATACAAGCAATTACGGAAAAGTGCCTATTAAAAATGGATTTTTTTCATTTTCTTTACGTTATCCAAATAGTTATTATAAAAATATGGGCACAGAATATGTATTTCCAGAAGTTATGGTTAAAGTTGTAAATGAAAATGATGAATCACTGAGTGAAATACAACACATTAATCTAGGAGAAGGAATTCCGTTTCGTTCATTAACATGGGGTTGGCAAAGAAATTGGAATGATGGAGCATTATTTTATAAAAATGATAATTTACCTGTACGTAATCAATATCAAATTTTATTAGATTCTGCTTATCCATCCAATAATACAATGCCTAAAAACTTCTGGGGATTAAAACCAGCTAATTAATAAAATAAATAAATTAGTGTAATAAAACATATTTTATTTACATAACAATAAAAAAATGATTTTTTATTTTTTTGATATTTTATATTATATAGTATAATATAATTTTTTTAATTATGAATCAAGAAAAAATAAGTGAAACTGAAACTAAATCAATTATGACAGAATGTCCATTATGTATTGAAAATTTTGATGAAACTAAAATTTTTAAGTGTAGTCAATGTAGTCAAATTAATTGTACTGAATGTCATAAAAAATGGTTATTACAATCAACATTGGAACCTCATTGTATTCATTGTAAAGCAATGATTTCATTTGATGATATAATTAAATATTTTGGAAATAAATGGATGTTTGATAAATATAAAGAACATAAAAAAGATTTACTTTTTAATAGTGAAATAAGTAAAATTTCAATAACATTAAATGAAATTGCACATGAAAAAAATATTAAAGAATTAGAAAATGTAATTAATGAAAAAAATGAAAAATTTAGAGATGATTTAAAACCATTATATGATGAACTATCTAAAATTCAAAAAGAAATTAATGATAAACTTAAAATACAACGTGATGAAATAAAACCAATACGTGATGAATTAGAACAATATGTAAATAAAAAAATTTATCCAAAATTTACATATACATATAAATGTCCTAATGGTAATGGATGCAAAGGTTTTTTAAATTCAAAATTTAAATGTGAATTATGTGAAACAAATGTATGTAAACATTGTTATGTTATTATTCCAATAAATGAAACTCATGAATGTAAAACAGATGATGTCGAGTCATTTAAACAGATTAAAAAAGAAGCAAAACCATGTCCTAATTGCGGTGAATTTATTTCTAAGATTGGAGGATGTGATCAAATGTTCTGTATTAAACCTGATTGTGGAACTGCTTTTAGTTGGAAAACAGGACAAATTGAAAATGGATTAATACATAATCCTCACGCGCATGCTTTTTTTGAACAAAATACACATGCACGTGAAATTTATCAAAATAATATTAATAACAATAATGGTAATAATTGCCGCGCTTTTATTCCACCAAGAATTTTAATTGAAAATAAATTTTTATTAAAATATAACCAAAATAAATTAAATACTTTTTGGAGAACTATTTCTGAATTTCGTCATTATGATAGAAATAAACATACTGAGATTGTTGAACGTAATAATGAAGATGAAAGTAAAGATATAAGACGAAAATATGTTGATGGATTTTACAATGATCCAAATAATGATAAAATTGCTGATAAAAAATTTAAAACAGAATTACATAAACGCAATAAACTAAAATCATGGGAAAAACATAATAGCAATTTAGTATTAAGTACTTATAGCATTGCTGAGTTATTTTTATGGGAAATGGCCAATTTAGGTAATATTAAAACAAAATTTGATATTAATGATAAAAAAATTAATCAAGAAGAAATTTTAAAAAATAACTCATTAATTAATGAAAAAGCATGTGCTATTTTAGTTAGTTTAAATGAATTGATTGATATTACAAATAAAAATTTTGAAAGTATTTCTAAAAAATTTGAATATACAAAAAAGAAAACTATTAATGACAATTTTTTTCTAATTTAGATCAATACGTATTTTACTACAATTTTATTTAAAAATTTTATTAATTAAAATTATTTTTATAATTATATGATAATATAATATTATATGAATAACATTATAAATATATATGTTCAAATCAATAATATATATGATTTAATATCATTAAGTGTTATTTTATTAAACATATTTTCTTTTTATATGATATTTTTTTATGATTTAGATTTTTTACTAGGTACAAAATCTGTATTATTTGGACAATATTTTATAAAAAATTTAACTAAAAACATAAATATATCAATTTTACATCGTCCTATTGGTGCTTATAATTGTAATTTATATAATACAGATGGAAATGTAGAAGGACATCCAGGATTTCCATCTGGTCATATGGCATCAACAAGTTTTATGACAAATTTATTATACTTAAAATATAGTAACCATAAAAACCTTACTAATTATTTTTTATATAATTGCTTTAATATTTTTATTTGTATATCAAGATATCAGAAAAATTGTCATAACTTATTTCAAATTATTGGAGGATATATATTTGGTTTTATAATCGCTTACTTATTTTATAATAAAAAAAATATATATCATTATATTGAAAACAAATATATAAAATAATATATAATATTTTTTATGAAAAATATATATAAAATAAATAAAATTATATATATTAATATTTTATTATGTATATTCAAATATTATTATGTTTAATTTTATTATCATTTTTTATGCCAAATATATTATATATATTTAATAATAATATACATAATAATATAAATAATGATATAAATAATGATATAAATAATGATATAAATAATGATATAAATAATGATATAAATAATGATATAAATAATGATATAAATAATATTGAATATAAATTTCAAAATTATAGTGAATTATTTAATAAAAATAATAGTATATTAAATAATATATACGTATAATAACAGACTATTCTACTATATTGAATAGTCATAAATAATGTAAATAAATAAATATATGTATATGATTAAATAAAAATAAATCTATTATTCTATTCATATCTATAATTAAAATTTAAAATAAATTGACTAAATGGTATATGTCCATATATTATATTATTAAATTTATCAAATCCTTTTAATTGATAAATTGTTTCATCTGTTAAACCAACTTTAACACATAATAACGCATTATTAATAAAAGGATGTTTATTAATTGGAATTTTAAAATTTTTTGTTGAAATTTCATTTAAACTATTAATCTTTAATTTATATTCTTTATTACTAAATAAACATGTATTAGATGAGCAATATTGATTTAGTGCATTTGATGAACGATATGGAAAAATGGATTCTCTATTATTTATTAAATTATAAGGTATTAATGAATGTAATTCAAATGTTACAGATAATTCTGTATGAATATATTTAAATTCTTTTTCAGACGGTTTTAAACCCATAATATTTAATTCATCAAAATTATTATCATTTAAATTTTGCATAATATTCCATTGAATATTATCTATAATTAAATTTCCTGTTTTAATTTCAATTGGAAATCCGGAAGGAGTATAATTTAATGGAAAACTTTCTTCATCGTGTTTATCATAAATATTACATACATTATTTATATTATGTTCATGAATATAATTATCATTACTATTTTGATTTAATTCTAAAATATTTGGAGATAAATAAAACGTATCAAATATAACTTGGTTTGTATTACTATCTATTTTATTTAAACCTATTCGAAAATTATTATTTTTTTTAAAGTCATATTTTGTTGTTTCACATATATTAACGCGTTTTATTCCATATAATAATGATGTAAATTGATTTACTTGAATTACTTGATTTGTTTTAAAATTTGAATATACTTTTTCAATTAATTTAATAATTTCTTCTTCTGATATTGAATCTCCTTTTAATCCAGGAGGACCAGGAATTCCTTGTGGACCAATAAGTCCTGGAAATCCACGAGGACCTTCTAAATAACTAATAGTATTTGATTCATTTATTTTTTTTATATTCGAAATATGAGTAAAATTTTTAAAAAATTCTTGAGCATCAATTTCAAAAATTTGTTCTTTTTGAATAGGTTTAGATTTAATTTTAATATTATTAATATTATCTATATCATCTGTATTATTTTTTTTCAATATGTTTTTTAAATATAATTTTACATCTTCATTATTTTCTTTATTTTTAATCATTTGTTGGAAATAATTGTCAAATTTTAATTCAACTTCTTCTTCATTTGATGATTCATCTTTTATACTAATATCATCACTATTATTTTTTTGTTTATCTTTTTTTGTATATTTTTTTAATAATTCAATTAATTCATCATCCTGATTAGATAAGTTTATTTTATTATTATTTCTCTTTAAATAAACAGCACCAGTAAGATTATTATAAAGTATATTATAATCTCCCATATTATTATATATTTTATAAATATATAATAAAGTTTTAAATTTTATTAAACTTTTATTATTTTATTAAACTTTTATTATTTTATTAAACTTTTATTATTTTATTAAACTTTTATTATTTTATTAAACTTTTATTATTTTATTATTTTTAATTTTTCCAATAATTATTGGATTATTACGTTGAACTGATTTAGAATCATAAACTAAATTTTCATTTACATCTATATATAATAGTTGTGTTTTTACTTTTTCTAAATCTATTTTTATAGTATTTGATTTATTATCACTATATAAATAAAATTCTTTTTTATCAGGATTAAATAAATAAACTTGTTTTTCATAATACAACCCCCTTACTAATTTGGTTTCTACTTTTTTCTTTTCTTTACTTACTGTCATTGTTATATCATCACTAATATAAGGATAATAACTAAAACCTTTCGCACCTTTTCCATATCCAAAACAGCGGTAGTTTTCATTTATATTTGCAGAATTTAATACACAATCAAAAGCACATTCTCTTAACATTAATAATAATTGATCTATAATTTTTTGTTTTTTAATTGAAACTTGTTCAATATGTTCATCCGTACTCAATTTATCTTTAGTTGTTAATGCATCTTTATCTGAAAAAATTGAAAAATATCTATATATTTCTATATTTCTTTCATTTGGTGGTAAAGCAATATGACTATCGCGTCTAACACCTCTTCCAATTACTTGTTGAATTCTCATTTGATTCCAATAAGGTTCTATTATATGTATTTGACGAATATTTTTGAGATCAAGACCTTCGGCACCTGCTGATGTTGCTAATATAATTTTAATTAATTTACCATTTTTATTTTCATCTTTAGTAAATGTATCTAATATTTCTTTTTTTTCTTTTTCATCTTCTGAACCAGAATAAATAGCATATTTTGGTAATGTTTTAGATGAACCAAACTTAGCATATCCATTATGATCTAATATTTTAGAAAAAATTTCTACTCCTTCTAATGTACGAAAATTTGAATATACAAATACTAAACCAGGTGATTTATTTATATTTTCTAGCATTAATTTCATTTTTGGTGAAAGTTTATCTAATCCATCTGGACCTGGTCGTAAATAAACATCACCTTTATTATCTAATTCATCAATGGCCTTATTTATACGTATCTTATATTCCGCAATCATACGAGCATTAGAGTTTTCGTTAATACGTTCTTCAATATCCATTAATTTATTAAAAGTATTATTTGTTATTTTATCATTATTTTTATTTTTTTTTAAAGATACTACAAATTTAGGATCTGGATATGGACGTAATATTTCTTCAGGAAAAACAAAATTAGAAGCTTGTCTAGAATAAACACGAAAAGTACTTTTAATTTTCTTTTTTTTCTTACTATTTTTTTGAGCACTTGAACCTCTTTCACTTTGTCTCTCTTTATTACGTAATATTTCATAAATTAAAAATTGGTAGTTACTCATTTCAACACGATAGTAATCTTTAAAAATAACATGAGGATAATTACCTTTTTTAGATGAATAATGGCTTACCAATCCTAAAATTCTTTTTCGAAAAATTTCTTCATTTTTTAAAGTATCGCCTTCTTTTTCATCTTCATCGACAAAATATTTTCTAAAATCATCTCCTTCGTTTTCTATTGGAAATAAAGGTACTTTTCGCAATTCTAAAAATCGTGCTTCTACCATTTTATTCATTATTGCTATTAAATCGTCAATAACAATATTATAAGATGAATTGTGACTTTTAATATTCAATAATATTTCGATTGATTTATTAATTTTATTTATTTTTATATATTCAACATTTTTGTGATTTTTTAATTCTTGTTCTAATTCATTAAATTGTTGTACACCAATTCTAGCAGGTACATTAATAATACGAAAGTAATTAATTTCATTAAGTCCATTAAGAACATTAAATAATACTCCTGCTTCAAATGCATCATTAATAATTGGTGTTCCACTTAAAGCAATTATTTTTGTATTGTTCGCATTCATTAACATATTATAAATCTCTAACCCTTGTTTACTCGTACCCATAATTCCACTAATCATTTTAGAAACTAAATTATGAACTTCTTCAATAATAATAACTTTATTATCTAAAGAACCAAGGCGTTTTAATTGTGTAATTGTATTAGATGCATTATATGAAACAAAACTATATTTTTGTTCTATTTTAGATTCATTATTTTTATATGATGGATCACCACAAAACAATAGACCTTTATATATAAAATTACTTTTAAGAGATGCAGGAATCATAACTACAATATTTCTTTCTTTTTTTAAATTTTCAGCGATTGTAATAGATGTACATGTATTATGTGTAACTGAACAATCACCTAATAAATAACGATGATTACCATCTAATACAAACCCGTAATAATCAGTTTCATTTGTTATTATAATATTAAATGAGTATAGATTATTTATAACAAGTTCATTTTTAGTAATAAATAAATTATAATTTTCTGTTTTATAAATATTATTAATATTTTTTAACTTAATTGGTATCATATAATTATCATTATTAACTGTAATAATATTATTGTTATCATATTTTACACCACATGAATTTAATAAAAAAATAATTTTGTTAAAATTATCTTTTGAATAAATATTTAAAATAATATGTTCATTATATATTTTTCTTTCTTGATTTAATAAAAATAATAAAAAATTAAAACGAACTTCTAATGAATTATATATATAAGCATTATCAAAATTATTTAACATATTAGAATATTTTTTAATATTTATGGGTGAAACTTTTCTATATGGAAAGATATCACCCTTTATAAATCCTAAATATTTTTTCTTATAATCATCATCTTTATTTAAATAGTCATTAACAGTAATTTCTTGAATATCATTTAAATTATTTATATTTTTTAATACCATAATATGTTCAGAATTTACCGTATATGAATGAAAATCATAATCTATTTTATAAATTTTATCTTTTCCATTTGCCAATGATAATACATAACGAGGTGTTCCGTCATCACCCATTAATTTTTCTCCAACTTTAATATCTTGTACATTTTTAATAGAACCATTATGCATTAATATTTTTGTATTAATTCCATGACATTTTCCTGTACCTAAACCATGAAATAAAAGAATTCCTCTATATGGACTATTACTTTGCATAAAATCACGTAACATTTTTTGATAATTATATGGCTCATATATGTTTTTCATAGGTTCTTGTTTACCAGTTGCTCTGAATTTAAGAAAAGTTTTATTGAACCATTCTGGAAACTCTTTTTTATTTGGTAATACCCATTGTGTAATAATATTAATATTTTTATTAATATTTTTATTAATATTTTTATTAATATTTTTATTAATATTTTTTACCTTTAAAATATTTGTTTTTTTATTATCAACTACTTTTAGTGCATTATTTTTAGTAGATGATTTATTATTTTTTAAATCCATTAATATTACTTATATTTTTTTTTATTTATATTTTAATATATAAATATAATAATTATATTATATTTTTTATTATTATATAATTATATATTATGAATTACGCATATGTTAATTTAATTTATAATGATAATGATAGAGATTTTATAAATATTTTAATTTCTATTAATTCACTAATAAAAACTAAAACTAAATATGATATTTTATTACTTTATACATTAGATGTTCCTCAATATAAAATTGATATTTTAAAAAAATATTTTACTAAAATTATACGTATAGAATATGTTATATCTAAAAAACATTTATTCAATCATAAAATTATGGATATTTGTACTAAATTTCAAATATTTACTTTAACTGATTATGAAAAAATTATTTTTTTAAATAACGAACTTTTTATCAATAAAAATATAGATATATTGTTTAAAAATACAACACCATCAGGAATAGTTTATAAAAATATATTACTTGCCAATACAAGTATTTTAATTATAAAACCTTCAAATAAAATATATCAAAAATTATTATTACTAGTTGATGATTTTCAAAATTTAAAAAATATAAGAAATATGGACGTAGATATTTTAAATATAATCTTTAATAAATGGTATCATGTGGAAAAAAAATATAACTTTAATTATTTAATTAAAGAATATCAAAATAATATTTCTTATTTAGATAAAAATTTATATATTATTGATTTTAATTATATTCCTGAACCAAGTACTATTTTAAAAAAAATAGGATTAAATACATTTCAAACAAATAAGCAATTTATACATTTAAAATCATTATATAATCAGTGGTTTAAAATATATATTGATTTATATTATAAATATAAAAAACATGATATTTATTTAAATGATTTATATTCCACGATTCAAAATAATTATGAAAAATATATTTATGAAAAATATCCAAATACTAAGATTATTACATTAACACCAGAACAAAATAAAAAATTAAACCATAAATTAAGTATGTATATTGATAGTAATCATAAATATACATATAAACAAATTATTCATTATTTTTTACGTAGTGATATACATATATTTACATATGGAGGAAGTATACGTAATTTATTTAATAATGAAGAAATAAATGATGTCGATTTATTGTATATTGCAAAATATCAAAAAATTATGGAATTATTATTAAATATTGATGACTTAAAATTTAGACAAGGATATTTTAAAAAATATTTTAAAGTAGGTAATGAAGATGATTTAGACTTAATGAATTTTGATGTACTTAAAAATGTATTAGATTGTCCATCTAGTGGATTATTATATGATTTTGGTAAAAAAAAGTTATATGATTTAACTGGATATGGTGTTGAAGATGCTACTAATAAAATATGGCGTTTAAGTCCTAATCAAAAATTTGAAATATGGAATACTGATTTACCACCTCGTATTTTACGCCTTATTAAATTTTTAGAAAAAGGTTATCATGCTCCTGAAAAAAATAGACTAATGATATATAATGATTTATATAATAATCCAAAAGATAGATCTTATTGGTTTTTTTTTAAAAATAAAGTAAATGACTTATTTTATGAAATATTAGAAAAAGATGTTAATTCACTTTCATTGTCTTTTACTGGAAAACAATTAGTGGATTATATTAAAGAAAATATTAAAAATTAGATTATTTTATTTATTTTATTTATTTCATAATAACAATATAAATTATTATTATGAAATTATTTTATATATCATTAGGAAGTTTTTGTCATCCCAAAATATTATTACGAGAAACAAATCGTCCTATATTACAATCGTTGCCATTTGATTTTCATTCTAGTCCATGTACTTACAGTATTTATAATATTTTAAAAAAATTATACAATAATAAAAAATATATTCCTGAATTTAAAGAAATTTTATATAAACATCATTTTAATATTGAACATAAAAATGAATTGGCTGTAAAAGATATTGATGATATTTATTTTCTGCATTTTTTTGATGAAAATGATTTAATTAAAAATCCGGAAAAATATCCTGCATCAATTGAATATATAAATACTGATAAAATTAAATATATTCAAACAAAATTTGAAGAACGTTTTAAACATTTATATAATTTACTCAATGATCCTGAAAATATGCTTGTATTTTTACGAATTGAAAATTATGAAAATCCATCATGGTCATCGGATATTAGTAATTTATGTGATGCATTAAGTTTATTTAAAAATAAAAATAAATTTTTAATTTATTCTCAAATAAATATTGAACAATCATTAGATTTTGAAAAAACAAAATCTTTAAATTATCAAAATAAAATACCAATTATGTATATTAAAAAAAATTTTACTGAAAATATTAGTTTTTCTCAAAAAGATGAGTTCTTAAATATTTTAAATACATTTGAAAATATAATAGATAACTGTTTAACATTATTTATCGAAAATGAACTTTGTAAATTTTATTATAATCAAATTGAACGAAAACTATTTATGCTTAATAATTTAAATTATTGGTTAAGTATTATTAAATTAGAAGATAATTTATTAATATGTCATGATATTAATAATAATAAAAAACTTATTTTTAATTATCAAAATAATATTTTTTATTTCAAAGAAAGTAAATATTTATAATTTATTTAATAATTATAATATAAATTTTACCAAAAAATATATTTTAAAAATAATAAATATATTTATTCAATGATATATTATAAAATTCATCTTATAATTATTAAATAAATTATAATAATAATTAATAAAATATAACGAAATAATACAATAGAGATTTAATTTATAAATAAATATTTTAATTTATGATAATAATATAGATTATGATAATATTATAAATTATAATAATATACAAATTGATTATAACAAACTATATATAAATAATAAAAAATATAATAATAAAATTATTCATTATTTACCAAAAGAAGTTATATTAAATTATCCTACTAAAAGCTTAATTCGTTGTTTTTCAAAATATAATAAAAATATAGATTATTTCAAAAATTTAAACACAAATGAAATTAAATCTATTTACATTTCATGGCGTAAAAAAAAACATTTACACGTAAATATCTTCGTGCACTAAAAAAATTAAAATTATTTGAAAAAAAATGACGATATATTTGAAAATTTTTATGACATAAATGTTGATTTTGAATTACATAATTTTATTAATGAAGCAATTCAATTATTATAAATAATTTATTTAATAACCATTAAATATACCATAATATTGTAAAGCATACTGTGCTGCTCTTTGTTCAGCATCTTTTTTTGATTTAGCAAATGCTTTTCCAATAACATTATTATTAGTGTCATATATACATACAGTAAATTTATGAAATATTTTACCATCACTTGTATTTGTGGTTTCACTATTTACTAATTCGTAAGTAGGTAATTGTCCATCAAATTCTTTATGAAAATAACGCATTAATTGGTCTTTATAATTATCATCATTTAATATAATATCAGATAAATTAATATTATTTTCAACAGCATTCTTAAAAAAATCATATATAATATTAAACGCCTTATCTAAATGTGTTAAATTATCACTAAAATCTAATAACATCGCACCTAAAAAAGATTCAAAACAATCTTCTAATATTCGATTATTATTTCGCCCTAATAAAACTACATCAAAATGTTTAGACATAATTAAATGTTTATCCATTTGTAAAGCAGATGCTAATTTAGATAATGATTCAGTTTTTACAATTTTACTTCTAATTCTTGTTAAAAACCCTTCTTTTTGATCTATTCCATAACGTCTATATAAATATAATCCACTTACAGATTGCAGAACAGCATCTCCGATCCATTCTAATACTTCATTAGATTCTGCTTGTAATGGTAATATTTTAAAACTTGATTCTTGTATAATATCTAAATTTCCATATAATTTTTTATTTTTTTCAAAATCTGTTGTTTCTACATATGATTTATGAATAAATGCTTGCTGATAATATTTAATATTTATTGGTTTAATATAATTTAGCTTTAATTGATTAAATATTTCTTGAATATCATGTTCATTAATTATATGATTATTTTCATTTAATACACCTAGAAGCGTTGATTCATCTTGATTATTTTTATAATTAAAATTATTTTTATTATTTGTTTTCATTGATAATGAAGAATCATACATAAAATTATTATTTATGCCAAAATATTGGAGTGCTTGTTGTGCTGCTTTTTGTTCAGCATCTTTTTTTGATTTTCCTACACCAGTACTAATTATATTATTACTTGTATCTTTTATCTGAATTGTAAATTTACGAGTTGTTATACCATCATTTACTATTATTTCATTATTTATTAAATTATAAATAGGAAATGTTCCATTAAATTCTTTATGAAAATAACGCATTAATTGATCTTTATAATTATCATCATTAATAATAAATTCTGTTAAATCAATATTATTTTCAATAATATTTGCCATAAATTCATATATAATATTTATAGCATTTCCTGGATTTTCATGTCCTTGATCTATCATAATAGCTCCTATAAAAGATTCAAAACAATCTTCTAAAATTCTTTCATTTGTTCGTCCTTCACATATTTTTTCAACATGTTTAGATATAATCATATATTTATTAAATTCAACAATGGATGATAATTTAGATAATGTTTCAGTTTTAACTATTTTACTTCTAATTTTCGTTAAAAATCCTTCATTTTGACTTAACCCAAACCTTTTATATAAATATAAAGCGCTAATACTTTGTAACATTGCATCACCTAACCATTCTAATACTTCATTTGATTCTTCTTGTAATGGTAGTAATTGAGGATGATCTTCAATATGTAATCCATCAATGTTTCCAAAATATTTTTCATTTTTAATAAAATCAGTTTTACTCATATAAGATTTATGAATAAATGACTTTTGATAAATTTTATAGTTATTTATTTTTATATTTTTCAATCCCACAGATTGAAATATAGTTCCAATATCTTCATGTTTTATTAATATATTATTATTGTTTAAAACTGGATAAATTATCTTATCATCTTTAATTATAAATGTTTCATAAATATTATCCATATTATAATTTTATATTGTTATATTAATTATATAGTTATATTAATTATATAATGATTATTTTTTTAAATATTATTTTTCATTTTTTTATATAAAGATATAAAATTATTAAAAAACATGAATAATATGGATTTATTAGTTAAAATAGATAATCGTGAAAAAAAACTTATTGATATTATTGAAAATAAATCTTTATTTTCTTTTCAAAAAGAAAATTTAGATCTTGGTGATATTCAATTTATTCATTCCAAAAATAATCAATTACTTGTAGTTATTGAGAGAAAAACATTAAATGATTTAAGTACTTCTATAAAAGACGGTCGTTATAAAGAGCAAAAAAATCGTTTGCTATATAGTATACCATCTTATGTACGTAAAATATATATATTTGAGGGAAATAACATGGATGATTTTAATTTAGATAAAAAAATATATGATAGTATAATTGTTAATTCAATAATACGAGATAATATTCATATTTATCAAACAAAAAATATTGATGAAACAATTATATTTCTTCAAAAAATTATAAAAAATTTACCTGATTATATTGAACAAATAAATAACGATGATTATGAAAAAGATATAACTTTATGTGGTATTCAACAAGTTAAAAAAAAAAATAGTGATTATGAAACTTGCTTTCATAATATGTTATGTGGAATACCAGGAGTATCTAGTAAAATTTCAACTATTTTTGTAGATGAATTTAAAACAATTAGTGCTTTCATAAATTATTTACATAAAGACTTAGAAAATAATAAAGAAAAAATTATTATTTTTATTGAAAATAAAAAATATGGGAAAAATAACCGTAAAATTGGACAAAAAATGGCTTCCAAAATATATTCTTTTTTATGTTGTTGTGAATAAATTCGTTTATTTTTGAAATAATCTAACTATTGACTTATTAACAGCATTTATTACATTATTTATATTTACACTACCACTATTTTTTATAATCTGAATAATTGAAGGATCATTTAATTTACTTTTAGTAATATATTTTTTATTATAATAATCATTAATTAATAATTTATTTTTAGTATTAAGTTTATTAGTCGTTTCACTAATAAACTTTTGTGTTTCTTCAAGTGTCATTGGTGGTTGTTCTATATTTGAATATTGTATATTACATAATTTTGAAATATTTTTAAACCAGTTATTATTATTATTCCAGTCAGGTGTTATTTCAATTAGCTCACATTTTAATTTAGGATTCATAAAAAATATATTACATATACCTGCTCCATGTTGTCCAATTATAATACGAGCATTATTAAAAATAAGATATTGATCAAATATATTCATCGAATCTAAATTAACTACATGTATATATTTTTTAAATTTTTCTAATAATTCTTTTTCTAACTCATTATAATTATAAATAAATCTTCTTTGTCCACTTGTAGTTTTAAAAAGATTTTGTTCAATTTTTATAGGTTTTGGTCGATTTATTAGAACTATTTTTATATTTTTTAAATTATATTTAAATTTATATTTATTATTCTTAATTAAATTATCAAAATAATTAAGAATATTAGGACGTATATTAATAAGCTTATTATATAAGCTAGTATAATATAAATTTTTTCTTTCCAAATTTTCTTTTTGTGTTAAATTTTCTTGAAAAAAATATTTTTTCATTAATATGTTCAATTTTGAATTATTTATTTTTAAATTAGGTTTAACATATTGAAAAGTAGAATCATCAAATAAATCATACGCATTTAATATTATTTTATCATTATTTTTATCATTATTTTTATAATTATTCTTTTTTATTTTTAAATACTCATTAAAAATATCATACATAGATGATTTTGTAAAAATATAATTATTAATAACTCTATCTTTAAAAATATATTTTAATATATTAATCATATTTCCAATATTAACTTTCAAGTCATATGTAGAATTATTTTTATTATTTATTTCATAATCAATTAATGGGATTAATACAGAAAAAAAAAAATGCGCATAATGCGTAGTGCTTCCCATAAATGAAAAAGTATAAATTGGAATTATTTTTTGATTGGTCATAATATATAAATTATAAAAATTTATTTTTATAATTTATAAAAAAAATATCCTTATTATTATTAATGAAAGGAAATAATAATAAAACATTTATAAATACTAAAATATATTTTATTATTATTATTATTATTTTAGTTTTATTTATTTATATAACAAAATATTTATTTCAAAAAACAATAAATATAGACAAAGATATTGAACATTTTTCTTCAAGTATTAAACAATTAAATTTTTATCGTTGTGATGATAAAAAATTAATGGGAATAACAAGTGATATATTTAATGATTTTAATTTATTTAAAAATAATAAAGAATGGGATGTTTATATTCCATGTGGATATAACAATGTTGAAAATGAATTATTAAAAATTAATATTAAAAATAAAAATGATGCTGACAAAAAATTTATTTTTGGTATTAATGGTTGTGATAGTATCGTTAGTAAAAATAAAATATGGGAGTCACTTGTAAAATGTTATGGTCGCCGTAAAGCAAGACTTTTAATGCCCGAATCATTTGTTTTAAATAATCCAGATGATATGAAAGCATTTAAAAATTATTTTAATAAAAATGATATTTATATTTTAAAAAAAAATGTTCAACGTAAAGAAGGACTTAAACTAACATCCGACTTAAATGATATATTAAGTGCACATAATGAAAATTATAGAGTAGTTCAAAAATATTTAACTAATTTATATTTAATAAATAAAAGAAAAGTTAATTTACGAATTTATTTACTTATAGTTATAAAAGATAATAAGATTTATTTTTATATGAGTAATATTGGAAAATGTATTTATACTAATAAAGAATATAACGATAATAATTTTGATTTTGAATCAAATATAACAAGCTATCATTTAGATATGAATGTGTATAAGAAGAATCCTAGAAGTCTGCAAGAATTATTTGATTTTTTAAATAAAGATACTAATAATTCTCAAAGTTCAAAAATTTTAGCAGATAATATATTTGAACTTATGAAAAATATTTCTTATTGTTTATCTAATAATATTTTTCAAAGTGATAATATTAAAAATACAACATGCTTTCAATTATTTGGCGCTGATGTTATATTTGATGATAAACTTAATTCTTATTTATTAGAATTAAACAAAGGTCCAGATATGAAACCACGTGATGAAACTGATAGAGAAATGAAAACAAAAGTTCAAATTGATATGTTTAAAAAAGTTGGCCTATTAAATGATAATAATTTACAAGAAGAAAATTCATTCTTTCTATTAAGTAAAGAAAATGTTATATAAAATATTTATATTATTTTTATAACATTATAAAAATAATATTTTTTATATAATTATTAATTATGAATATATTACATATAATTATTCTTATCATTTTATTAGCAATTATATATTATTTTATAAATATTTATATTAATAAAAAAGAAAACTTTATAAATTTACTTCAAGTATTTAATAATTTACTTGATGATAATGAAAAAAATTTAAATCAAAATAATGATAAAAAAATAAATCAAAATAATGATAAAAAAATAAATCAAAATAATGATAAAAATAAAAAAGAAGAATCAATTAAAATCAAACAATTATTTAAAAAATTTATAATTATTCGTTATAATAAGGAAAAAAATAATAAAGCAACTATTTATTATTATAATTACAAAAAACAATTATATATGAATTTTCATATTAATTTAAATAATTTTGTATTATATAATAATAATAATGAACTTATTGGTAAAATGATAAATAATAAATATAATAATTATACATTTAATTTATCAAATATTTATGAAAATACTATAAACTCAATTTATCATTTTTCATTTCAAAAAGATTATAATAACATAAGAATTTATCCAGATGACCAAAATATTATTTTATATATAAAAAAATACAAAGATAATGAATTAAATAATCAAATAAATAAAAATAATCATATTTTATATAAATTATATGTATTTGAAAAAGATGTTGGATTAATTTATAAAAATGGCTCATATTATAAAATAGAAGTAGAGGATACTTATAAAAAATATTTAAATTTATATGGAATAGGTATTGGATTAATCATAAAAATGAACTAATCCTTTTTTTTTTAAAAATAATAAAAATTTTAATTCATAATGATTTAATTTCCAATAATTTCTTATTTCTTGAAAATTAAAATAATTTTTTTCAATTGAATAATTAATTATACATAATAAAATAATAAAATGAATATTACAATTTGTTATATTTATTTTTCGCAGTGTATTTTTTAAAAACTGTAAATACTCTGGATTTATATAAATAGATGTTGAAATATTTTTATTATGATAATAGAAATTACCTATATATTTTTTTATACTAAATTCTTTATTTAAAAAGTTTACTTCTTCAAATTTATTTGAAACAAGTATAACATACTCATTATTTTTTTTTTTAAATTTATTATTATTTGTAATTATTAAATTATATTGTTCTAAATTTTTGGATATATATACCTCATTTGATAAAGTATACGTAATTTGAAAAGTACATAAATTAAAAAACTGTTCTAATATTGAGTTATCAAAATTAAAAATAGGCTTATTATATTTCTTAAACAGTGAAATAACTTTATAAAAATCTTTATATAAATTAATATCTAAAAAATTATCTAAAATAATTCTATTATCTGTTAAAGATATATTCTTTAGATATTCTATTTGAGGTCCATTTTTATGAATAGTATTGTTTTGAATATTCATTAGATTACTATTTTTTATTTTTCTATATTCTGAATAATATTTGGTTATATAAAAGTCTATTCCACTAATATATAAATATTTAATTGGATAGTTAAGTAAATCTGTTATTGCACATGTTCCTGTATAAGGTCTTGTATTTAGAAGATTTTGCAGTTGATAAAATTTTTTTTCATTCATTATACGAAATGGTATAGTAAAATTATATCTTTGTAAATATTTTAAAATATCTGGTTTAAATGTAGAATTACTAAATGGATAAGGACAACATAGAAATTTTACATTATTTTGTTGAAGTAATTCTGGATTAAATTTATTTTGTCCTGGATAATCACTTGTATTTAAACTATTATATAATATATCTGTTTTAGTTCCAATATCTTGTGCTAAGGTTGATGGTAATGGTAATGATTTATTTAACCTAACAACAATGTCAAATTTATCAATAATATGTCCTTTATTTGAACCATATATTGATTCAGATGGTCCAATTATTGCAACTGTTTTATTAGTTAAAAAATTAGTGTATAATTCATCATATTTTTTAAGAAAATGTATATATATATTTTCATTAGTTACTAATTTATTAGATGAATAATTTAATAAACTATTTGAATATTTATTTTTTTGATGAATAATATATATTTTATATTTATCACAATATTGATAATGTTTTTCTAAACTTTCATTTTGATAAATATTTTTACAATATTGACATTTCACTAAATCTGTCATTATTTTCATAATTTATATGAATAATTAAATTTAACAATGATTTTTTTTTTAAGTTTAAACCGATACATTTAATTTATTTAATTATAATTTGATTTATACTATTTAATAAAAATGCATAATTTGAATTAGTTGTTGTTTGTATTCTTTGATTTAGATTAATATATTTATATAATTTCCATTGTTGTGTAAATGTTATTATAAAATTATTTGTTTTATTTATTTTATTATAATAAGCTTTCCAAGGAACTCTTAAATTAGCTCCAATACGATTAGTAAATTCTTGTTTATAAGCATATAATAATATATTTTTATAAAATGATATTACTTGAAGAGCAATTTTAGGATATTGTTTTATTTTAATTTGAAGATCCTTAATATTTCTAGAAATAACTTCTTGATAAAATACAATTGGAATTATTTCTTTATCTAATAATTTAGAAGGTTTAGGTAATACATTAATAAATATTGAACCTCTTAATAATAAAATATTATTTTGTTTTCCTTCGATTAAATAAGATACACTAAAAAAAGGATGAATACTTAATAAATTACCATAAGTAATATTTGCATATTGTAAAGGTAATTCAAATGATTTGGTAGATCTCCATGTATATGAAATATCATTATAATTTGTATCTGTTTGTTTTACATTAATTTCTACTAAATCACCTTCATAAATAACTGGTTTAGAAGGTGTAAAAATAAGATTATCTAAAACTTGTATTGTAACTGAAATATTAGATGTATAATTAAATTCATCTGTAGATGAAACATTATATTTAATATTAGTTAAGGGCTTTACTATAATTTGATTATTATTATTTTTAACAATATATGTGGAAGGTGTCCATGTATAATTAATAGAACCATATGCGTATAAATTTAATAGTTCATTTTTATTAATAACTGCATTTTCTATATTTAATCTAATATTAACATATATAATAAAATTAAATGATTGTTTTTCATTTTTTTGATTAAAACCAAAAATAGTATAAAATGTACTTTTATTTGGTGTAATAACAATTTCATATTTATAATTATTTATAATATAAGATGATTTATCAATTTTATACGTATTATTTCCTGGTTCTATATATACATTTTTTAAATTAGTTATAGTAACATAAGATTTTTCACCGTAATATACATATTGATTTTTAATTTGAATACTCATATTATTAACTTATTTTATTTTTCATTAAATAAAATAAATATCTATTATAATAATAAATGGCAAAACTAAAAGAAACAATTGTTAGAAGAGATAATACCAATAATATAACCTATGTATTAAAAAAATATAATAATAATACATATGTATTTATAACTCTTGTTTTAAGAGCGGGATGTTATGTTGTTTATGGAGTGCAAAAAGGCATATGTATAAATTAATAAAATTATAATTCGGGGTAATAACAATGAAATTTTAAAATTTATGAATATTTTTATAATATCGGGAGAAATTAACAATAAAATATATTTTGCAGTAAAAAAGTAAAAAATATAAAATTCTAATAAAAAAAAAATGTGTTTAAAATTTTTTGTTTTGCAAAAATCAAAATTTACAAATTTGTGTTTTGCATTTTTTTTTTTTCAAAATAT
>JGI10211J14876_10000305_pt1 | contig 20704 bp, 24 predicted proteins | sample Etolagsediment_FD_14876 | JGI IMG/M metagenome (IMG submission 14876)
GAGCCGGAACAACCGCAACCGCAACCGCAACCACAGCCACCGCCGCCAGGACCGCCAGGACCGCCAGGACCGCCAGGACCACAAGGGCCGCCTCCGCCGCCAGGGCCGGTCTCCGAAGAGATACCGCCTACACCGGAACGACCCGAGGACATGCCACAGATAGACATTCGCGATTTTATGCGTAGTTTCGGTATGAACGAGCCTGACGTAAGACTTGCCTACGATGCGTTCAGAAAGGGTAAGGCGAGGGCAAGAAGGTGATATCATGGTTGAGATAGACGACCTACAGGACCTATGGAACGAGGAAGGAAGGCCGATACTGGACGATAACGCAATTAACATACTCATAGAAATATGGTCGAATATAGAACTTCCCGAAAAAGAAGGTGGCGATAGTGACGACGGCGATGAAAACGAAGACGACTCGGATATACCGGCAGAGGACGATGATAAGTCGGATACACCAAGCACGTCAGACGAGTCAGACCCGCCAATGCCGCCTGAACCAAAACCGCAGAACCCGGAAGACCGTGAATACTCACCCGAAGGCAATGTAGACGAATCGACAGGCGAGGTTGGTACCGACCCGCAATGCAAACCTATATTCGACCCGTCAGTTGCGCGGATGAAGCGTGGCGAGACGTATAACCGATGGCAGCCCGGCGGTCGTGACGGGTATAAGGGTAAGATAATGCCGCCTACAGGTCAAACCCGAATATCACTTCGCGACATTGAGATGCAGCCCGAGCCGGGCTCGGACATGCATAAGTTCTCGGGTAAGATGGATTTGAAAATATCGTCAGTCACACCGACTGCCGTGTTCATGCCGTCTGACGAGACATATTTTACAGATTACAATACAAGNGATNGCTCCNATGTAAAGTTCCTTGCCGATAACGTCAATAACGTATATGTCAAGGCGNTGATAGGGTCGGAACATTCGGTTACATTGAACTATACGGTATGGTGCAAGTGGTCGCCGGACATAGATAACCTGNTCTACTACAAACGCGACTGGGACAATGGNATGACACTGCAAGACCTGTATAACGCAGGCAAATCAATTAATTATGATTTTAACAAGTCGTTGGCAACCGAGTTCAGAAAGAACGTGCCTGAACTGCTCCGTGTCATAAATGCCGAGTACTTCGAGGATATGATTACCATACTCGATAAGATGGCATCACCTGGGTACATACTTGACGATAATGACAGCATAGCGAAGGAGCTTGCCGCAGTCCGTAGTAAATACAATTACAAAAGGACAATGGAGATTCTGTGTGGATACATGACGAGCTTCGGTTGCGGTAAGATACCGATTGGCAAGTCGGATATGGTAATGGCATGTGTCCGGTCCCGAGAGGGCGCCTGCCGGCACAGGGCACTTGCGTTCTTTATTGTAGGCGCTACAATTGGCATACCCGTAAACTATTGTTGCTCGGATTGTCATGCATATATTGAGGTGTATTTTCCGAACGTGAAACGATGGATAGGCATCGACCTTGGCGGGTGCTCGCCGCCACAGCCTGAACCAAAACCTGGTGAGCAAAAACCAAAGGAACCGAAGGACGAGCGTGAAGAAGTGATTAAAGCCTTGAAAGCGCTTGGCTGGTCGGAAGGTGAGGCACGGTTCAAGAAAACGTTACAGGCTTATGACGAGTATAAGAGAACAGGTGGTCAGTAAAATTGTATATATATTGATGGTGGTTTAAATGCCGGTTGACCTGAACGCATTGATAAAGGGAATTAACGAGGATAAAAGGCTCACAGACGAGCAGAAGGAGAAGGCAATCGAGNTTGCGAAGAAACTGTATCAGGACGAGCATGGTGAGCCGACTGTCAAAGACCCCAANGCACCACCGGATGAAAGAGATACACCAGCAGGCACCNTNCCNGATAAAGTATGTGAATGGTGCGGGTCGCCTAACATGATTCTACCTGTATCGGAAACGAAAGGTCTATGTCTTGTATGCGGGCTTGAGAACACTATCTAGAGGTGGCAGGATTCACCTTCGCATCCCCTCTTTGCCTGTGCCTTGTATACCTGGTCGTCTCCTCGGCACCCGTCTCTGAACACGGTTACGCCCTTGCATCCTGATTTCCAAGCGAGCTTGTAGACATTTACTACATCGGACACCGACGCATCATGCGGTAGGTTAATGGTCTTCGACACGCCATTGTCTATCCATTTCTGCCATCTTGCGAGTACCTTAACATGCCATTCCGGTGTAATCTCGTGCGTTGTTCTCAGGTACTCGTGTTTACGTTTCTCGTGGAACGTGCCCGCTACAACGTTTCTCGTATACGAGTCCGCAAATATCGGCTCAATACCTGAACTGCAGTCGGCAATGATTGATAACGAGCCTGTCGGTGCGATTGACAATGTCGCAACGGATAATGGCGCATACTTGTGCGACTTTTGCAGTATCCTACCAATCTTATCGATTATCTTCAATGCCTCGCCTGAATCGTAAAACACGTTCATCTTCATCAACATATCCGCATATCCCATAACACCAAGACCGAGCCTGAAATACCGTTCCTGTGCCGAATAACACTCAGGTATCGGGAACTGGCTAGACTTGTTCATACCCATCAGGAAATATGTTCCCGACTCGGTAATCTCATCGAGCTTGCCCTTATCCAGGTCGCCATCCTTCGTAACGCAGTTTGCGAGGTTGATAGAACCGAGACAGCACGACTCGTATGGTAATAACGGGACCTCTCCGCAGTTCTTAACCGTAATCCCGGATGAGTTTATGCAGGAATCGTCTTCATACCGCGTAATTATACAGTAATTATGGTTATCATCTACAGTAATATTGTATACATTCTCAAACCCGGCATTTTCGATACTTGTAACCTTATGATTGGCAACAACATTGTTCTTGAAACTGGACCACGAGCCAAACCTGAAATCAGTCCACAAATTTTGAGGAATATTTCTTCGCTTTGCCTCGTCTATCCACATACGCTTGGTCAGGTTTCCGTTCATTTCTAATATTTCCTTGCCTATATCGATAAGCTCATCGTTTGATATATCGATATATTTTAAGTTGGCATCGCCTGGATGAGACGCGAAATCATGCTTCCATTCAGGTGTCATCCTATGATAAGGATTGTTTTCTCCAACCATATCTTTTGCATGCAGTTCAGCATGATTACATGCGTCCATCAACACAAGATTATCGGGTCTATCGTTCTTTTTGTCATAATCTATATGATGCATACACATGCCGTCTGGAATATTATCATGATAGAACTCATAAATCAGGTTATACTGGCGTTTATTGATGTGATACCCGGTACGCATCTTGTCCCCGCTCTCAGATATCCGTCTGTACCCGTTATTGTTAAACGAGTTGAATGGTGCAATGGAATCTCCAATTGCCAAATCCGATACAGCCCTGTACTCGCCGTTTCGTAGCATTACCTTGTGGTTACCCGTGAGCCGTATCGAGCTATCGTCATCAAACGTTACCTTGAAGATTTCCATATTCTTACCTGTTAATCGCGGGTTCCTGCCGTATCGAATCTGAACCTGGCCGTCCGCACTTCGACTATAGACAGGAACGTCCTTGCCGTCGTCTGCTAGTTCCTTTATGGTTACAGCGTTCCTGCCGTCAGCCACGGCAATCAATGTGTCGCCTGTTATACACGGGTTCGTTGCCCGTATAGGATGTTTCGGGAAGAACGGGTTATCCTTGTTGATTCGGTCATAGAACAAAAGACCGGGGTCACCGTTCTCCCATGCGTATAGCGTAACAAGGCTGAACAGGTCGTTCGCCTTTATCGTTCTAATAGTATGCCGTCTATCGAGTCGTGATTTTAGATGTATATCATCGTCCTTCTCAACACGTTTCATAAAATCATCGTCTATCATCACGGATATGTTAAAGTTGTTTAGTTTGCCGAACTTACCCTTCTCCTGGACGAACCTGATAATCTCAGGGTGGTCATAATCTAGGACACCCATTGAATTACCTGTAATACATGTGTATCCTTTTCTTTCGGCTATCCAGAATCCATTCTCGACTGTTGGGCACCAGACTTTACCCTTGTAGTGCTCTTTTGTAATACTCGATGATTTTAAGGTTGATGTGTTCCTGGAAAAGTTGATTGATATGTTGTAACATGTAAATTCTTTATTATCTCTGTTGATAACCTGTTTTTTGATACTTGCCCTATATCCAAGCATACAGCAAAGCATTAAGAATCTATCGGCGCCTTCTCTATCCATCGTAGAGAACTTTCCCCATGTTTTTGTTCTACTCCCATCGCCCTTTATCAATGTATCAAACAAGATACGAAGCTGCCGAATAGACAGTTCTTCTAACATCCACATCGGTATTACCTTGTAATTATGTTCAATTCTTATTATATCCCTTGTTTGATAGGCAGGGACATACCATGTGCGTTGTCCGCGTTCTTTATAATGTTTACTCTCAGAATCTTTCTTATACTGCCATCCAAGATGGTCGAATATATTGTCTATCTCATTGCATTCGTTCGGATTTGCCTGTTCTGACTGGTATATCGAAAATCCGTTATGGTTGCCGTTTCCTTTTCTGCTACCTTCTGTTATTATCCAACCAGCTATAGCGATTAGCTCATCCGAGATATCGGCATCGTCTTTGTCATCCTTGGTAGGTGCGTTCAATGGTATATATACACATTTGAAGGGCACATTATCTGCTCTGCAAATAGAATATGTCGAGTGGACACTTGCCGATTTATAGATAACGCGATGATTGGGCGTGAACAGGAAATCCATAAATTTAGTATCGAACCGTATCAAATCTTCATCCCAATCAAAAATGTTCATCTTCAATATTGGTTGAAACACTGTTTTGCCTGTTTCTGGGCAAAATGTGAGTATATCATCGCCGACGCTTAGGTCGCTGTAGTGCTTCCATCCATGCCTCGTAAGTGCCCGTGTGTCCGACGATACACATGCTCCTCTACGAAACCCTCCCTGCTTAACGGCCTCTGTGCTCGCATTGAACATGTTCATAAACGATAGTACACCCGAGCTTGAACCGCCCGCTTTTAATGGTGCGCCAGACTCGCGCAGGTCACTGAAGTTGTAACCAACGCCGCCGCCCATCTTGAATATCTCAGCCGATTCTTTCAACGCCTTGTAAATACCGGCAATCGAGTCCTCAACTGGCAACACGAAACAGTTATGTATAAATATTCCATTGGCCGCAAAGTTGTGATATTTTTCTACAAGAGGAATATCATAGACATCTTCCTCACCGATATATTCAATGGATATAACCTTATGATTATAAGGAATTGCATTCTTTTTGGTGACATATCCTTTTCCATTTGAGGTCATTCCCTTATTCCATGGTATATTTCCTTTAAGGGTATCTGATATCTTTTTCCGAACCTCAATTGGAGGCATTCCTTTACTAACACCCTTTCTGCTCTTGCCGCCTCTTGATACACCAGCCAAAAACTCTTTGGATTGGTACCATCCACTTTTCTGTCTTGCTTTTTCTCGTTTTTCAATAGATTTTTTATTCTGCTCTCTGAACGCCTTAGTTTGTTTGGTCTTTTTCTCGTTAAAAGATATTTGCTCACGGATATCTTTTCGTTTCTTATGTAATCGTAGGTTTTTCTTGTGCAACTCCGATTTTGGAACGCCCTTCATCCTTTCAGACACTTTTTTTCTATTTTCTATCTTGTCCATCGGATTGTTTTCAAGTCTATCCTGTCTGAAATTCTCGTCATTCGCCCAACGATTCTTAAAGTTATATGGGTTATTACAACCATGATAAGCGATATGCTCTGATGCCTTCATCTTGATAAGGTTTTCCGGTGAGTCATTTGATTTGTCAATATCCAAATGATGAATAATGTGTTCTGTGCCATCTACCCATTCTCCATGTGTCTCATGATATACAAATCTGTAACCAGGCATATATCTATCAATTATATTCTTGCATACATATCTATATCCTAGTTTGTATTTATAATTAAATGGCATGAGCGATGTCCCTGGTTTAAGGTTCTTTACCATCCTAAACTCGCCATTTCTTATCATAATAAGATGGTCATCCGTGAGCTTGATAGATTCTCCGTTATCGAAAGATATCCTATATACGCCAGCACGTTTAGTATAAATGGGCTTTAGAGCCTTGCTAATCCTTAACTTTTCTCCATCACAGCAGTACACATAATAGGTATCTTCCATTTGCATTAGCTGTTCAATACTGAAATCACCCTTGAGCGTATGGATAATAGTATCCTTTGTTGCGCATGCTTTGTTCATGTTGCCGAATCCTGCGTTACGTATACACGGTGAGTTAGGTAGAAAATCAAGGTCCTGCATCGCCTTCAGGTACTTCTTCTCCATTTCTTTTACCTGACCGTTCACCCGTGGCGTGTGCCTTGCAATCTCGCCTGCAACCCGTGGAAAAATATCCGATACGGTTTCATCATGACTAACATATCGTTCCGATAATAGTTTGATAGCCGACTCTGTTAATTTGCTCTTATCTGACATAGGTTTCCAACCTGTAATATTCATGTCTCGGCCTATGGTTCATCTCTGCATTGAACCACCATGAGACATGGAATTGTCTATATATCATTACAGGCTTTTAATCATTTCGTCGAAGCCAGACACGACCGTGTGCCAATGTTTATATAGAATTTATTTCATACAGTCTATACGGTGATAGGTATATGAAAGATAAGGAACTCTCAGAGAAACTGGATATGATAGCCGAGCAGGCTAAATTGTTCTCCGTCCTAATGATGATGCAAGATGCCCCTGACGGTCAACTATTCAAGGCGGTGCAGTTAGACGGTAAGTACAAGGGAGAAATCTGGTATGGTAAAAAGGTTGCAGGGTAAGGGCAAATTTGCTATTATGCCGGAAGGCATACAATATCTTACCGATAGGTCGCATTGGCGCAAATCCCCCTTACAAACCCTATTACGAGGTAGGCGACCAATATGAATACGAATCTGGGCAAGAAGATACGCGGTTTGACACCGAGACATTGGCAAGTCAGAGTAATTGAGATGCTGATGGCCGAAAAGTCGGTTATCGCCCAGGCGCCACCGGGGCAGGGTAAGTCGTTGGTTGGTTTGATGGCGAAGAAATATATCGGTGGCGAGGATACCCTGCTGGTTATCAACACGACCGATATGGTAGACCAGTGGAAGAACAAATGGGGTATCGAGGCGATGACGATACAGGCCATCTGCAACCTACCTGAAAATGAGAAGATAAAGGCGAAGTTGCTTATTTTAGATGAGGCCCATCATTATGAATCGGATGTATGGTCACAGATATATGATAGAGTAGATTACAAGTATTTGCTCGGCCTGTCGGCAACGCCAGGCGAGTCGTTCAAGAGGTTTAACTCAAGTTATATCCTTAGCTGGACTGACCCTGAAGTATTGATACCGCAGTTCTCGTTTCACTATCACCCGTTCGACCTTGAATGTAACAAGCGCCAGGAACATGATGAGATTTCGAAGAAGATGTCCAGCATCTTCAAGAAAAAGGCGTTTGCTCATGGCGATAAACGACGGAAACTCGATAAACAGGGTTTGATGCTTGCAATGAAACGTAGGCGTGTTGTGTATTCAAGTCGTAACAGGTTCTACGAGGTTGTCAAGACGATACCGAAGGTCAGAAAGAAACGGACACTAATCGTATCCGAGACAATAGAACAATCAAATAAAATCGGCAGGGTCCTGAAGGTACCGAGCTATCATTCTAAATGCAAGAAATCAGTGAAAGAAGAACTGGCAAAGTTTTTGACAGGCGAGATTGAAATGATTTCAAGTGTCAAGATGTTGAAAGAGGGCTTTGATTGCCCCGAGATTGACACGTTGATAATCGTATCGTCTGCGTTGACCGACACACATTACGTTCAGTTGATGGGCAGAGCGTTGCGTATGTTCGACAAAGAGGTAGAGATACACGTGTTCATTGCAAGGAACACGAGCGATATGAAACTCATAGGTCTCGGCGAGAGCATCACAGGTAAGAGCAGTAGCGATAAGATAAACAAATGGAAATGGGATAAGGCTGACGTATGGTCGATTGACCATAGAGGAGGCATATTTCAGAACCAGAAAGACGGCAGACAATACTACGAGTTCGAGCCTGATAACATTAACCGTGAGATACTAAAGGTAATGCCGAAGGCAGGTCGGTTCAGGATTTACAAAGGTGAGGTACTTGTCAGAGCGAAACGCGGCGCTCCTATAACCGAGATAGGTCGGATAATCATACGTGACCCGATTGACAGTATGTCATTATCGGGACCTTCACCAACGTTTAATAACCTGTTTTCGTATGGAGGAAGATAAATGAGTGAACATGAAGAAATCAAAAGGCTGATGCTTAAGCTATTGAACAATGCGCAGGATATGAAAATAATAATAGGCGATAACGAAAAGGCGAATAAGATTTGGTCAAGTTTTAATATCGCTCACGAAACGCTTTGGGGTATGCTTGGGCTGGATTTAGAAGATTGTAAGGATTTAGATAAATGACGGACATTAATGAATTACAGGACATTGCATGGTTGATGGGCGGTGAATGCCTGTCAAGAACATACGCTCCAGACGTTCTTATGAACTGGCAATGCGAGAACATGCACAAGTTCAGGTTGACGGCCGATGCGGTCCTTCAGGGTAAATGGTGCCCATTCTGCAAACGTGGCGACCCTCCCGTAGAAGATAATAAAACCGGTAGTCATCGTTATTTTAGCGTTACAAGCGGTAAGCCAAGAAAATATACACTAACCGATGTTAATAAATGGGCAGCCGAGCACGGGCTGAAATGTATTTCCAAGAAATACATTAACGCCACATCCGTAATGGAGTGGGAATGTAATAACGGCCACAGGTTCAGCAACCGGTTAAGTTCTTTAAAGAACAGGCTTGCATCACTTCAGAAAAGATATCACGATAAAAAAGTAATTTTATGCACAGAATGCCGGCTCGACAGTCGAAAATGCACGTTTGAAGGTTGCAAAGAACGTTCTGTAGGTCGTAAATACCAGCTATGCAGAGAGCATCTCGATAAGTGGTATATCGAAAGGGAATCGTGTAAGTTCATATACTTCCACCATCACAATATGAAAGACGACCCTGAAGCGTTATCGACGGAGTTCCTTCAGGATATGTTCGGTGTAAAATGCAGCCGTCTAGAAAAAGAAGATAAAGAACTCATAGAAAAGGACGCCGAAGAGGTCAGGCAAATCCTGGCAGATTTAGAAAGAGATGATGACCGTGATTATGGTTGGAGACGGCATAAGAAGATACGTAACATTAACGACCTAAAGTCATTTGCCGAATACGTTGGTGTCGAGGTGCTCGACGATGATTATGACCCGCATGCAGACAAACCGATTACTTGGAAGTGCCGAAAAGGCCATGTATGGAAACGAAAGCTAAAAACGTCAAAGGATAGATATTTCCGGCATAGTAAAGAATTTTGCCCTGGTTGCCAGGGCAAGTATAGGCGTATTCAATCATTACAGGATTTAAAGGACATGGCAGAGTCCGTCGATTGCGAGTGCCTGTCCACCGGGTTCGACCTATCGAAACGCATAGAATGGCGTTGCGAGTATGGTCATGTATGGGAGAACACCTACAGGACAGCAAGAAAACGCCTTGGCGATGGTGTGTTCTGTCCGTTGTGCCAGAGTGGTCTTGGCAAGCATCCCGTGTTCAACATGGCGGATATCAAGCAGTTTGCATACTGGTTCGGGTTAGAAGTATTATCAACAGAATACGTGGACGGCAACGATGTCAGATGGAAATGCAAGAACGGTCATGAGTTTGATATGCCTATTCGCAGGTTGAACTATCGTGGAAAATATAATGCATGCCCGGTTTGCAGTAACAGAAAAACAAAGAACCGGTTCAAAGAGGGCTCGACCAAACAATGAACGCCGATTCAGTCTTGGCTTTTATCTCATCATGATATTTTGATTTGAACAATTTATAATCGTCTACCGGCAGTTGTAGAACCTTGTGTCTTGGATGTCCGCATTTATTACATTTGTATTCCGAATGCAAAAACTTCGACACGCGCAGGTTAAGGTCGCCTGACTGGTTGCACCCGAAGCATATTAGTTTAACCTTAACCTTTTCCTCTGTCATGATAACCATACTATGCTTTTTTATTATTTAAGAATTGACTCTGTTTTTTAAGGTTCTCGAGTTGTTTAGCGAACGCTTCACCGGAATTACATACGTCATCGTAGTCGTGGCCTTCGCCGAGCAGAAACCCAACTATGTAGCATGACATCATACCTGCCGACATCATCTTACCGGTCTCGGTATTATTAAGCTCTTTGTTCAGAAGAATATACGGTTTGACATATTCCTTCCAGTACCGACTCTCGAACACCTCGGTCTCGGGAAACTCTTGCAGGTATAATCGCTCCATCCAAACATACATGGCGTCTGTCGCTTCTTCATCCATTGTATCCTTCATCCATTGTATCCATAGTTATTTCTACCGCCCAGGAGCGTTAAGAATTTCTGTTACCACATGATTCACCACTCTTCGGAAAATATTTCCTGTCTATGTACCAATTCACCAAATCTTCAAACTGTTCATCGCTCATCTACTCGCCTCTTTCCAACTTTTCAAACAAACCCTTTGGACATCTACCACTTCGGCACATTTTACCGCATTCGTGAATATCATCACTATCAACCGACATTAAACATATCCAATGAGAATAGGATGGATTAAACACCCTTTTTCTTTCTTCGCAATCTGGTAATTTCCATCCCATATACGCTCTTTTGTATTTCATTGTTCATCCCTTTCCTCTTGCTGTCGTCTTTTGAGATCCTTCAGGACTGTTATATAGGCCAACAATCTTTTCTTGGTTACACCTGATTTTTTCTTATCAACACTATACATAAACATATCGATTCCTAATATTGCATCCAGCAGATCTATGCTTTCATCATATGTTGTTTCCATTTTCACTCTCATTCCTCCTCCTCATAGTATTCCTTGCATATTTCCAAGAAATATTCAAAGTCCTCTTCTCTTTAGACTTCCATTCCATGGATACATTCCACCAGGCCCGTCATCTGGTGGTAGGCCACTAAAAAGCGACTTTCTTTCTTTTTTATCCCAAGGCTCTTTTCTTCTCAGGAACTTCTGAACCATAGGAGTTGACCTCATTGTTGACTTTCGTATTCTCTCTTCGAATGTGTCAAGTGTAATTAGTTCATCGAAGGATTTATCCAGGTCATTTCGGTCCCAACCATCGGGGTCGATTATATCTTCTCCTCGGATTTCCCAGTGGAGAAGCCATCCTATCGTATTCATTTTGAATACGTCACTATTACCATCTTTGTTCCATTCGCTCTGTCTTTTATATAATGGGGTGAAACCCATTTTAATTACTGATTTTTCAAGGTCATCGGCTAACATTCCTTTCGACCTGAAATAATGGTCAATCTCGTATGGATGTAGACCATCCTCCGAAACAACTTCTCCACCCTCCGAAACAACTTCTCTTATTCCGTTTCCTACGTCCCTTGAGTAAACTATAGCATCTAACCAGTTTGGCTCGTTTTCCCATCCACCCAGATTGGTTTTGTATCCCACTCCGGGCTCTCTCACATAAACCTCGCTTTCAATCTTCACCATTTTTCGTCCTCCGTATCCATATTACAAATCAAACTCTTTTGATTGCCACATTTACTCAACTCCAAACGCCTGTATCAAGTAACCGTATATTTTGCTGGCATGCTTCCTGTCATAGTTCTGGCCGAACCATCGCATACACGTACCCTTATCCTTGACTATATCAAACCCGTTATCGAGATAATCTTGAAACAGCTTATCCTTCAGTTCCTTCTCCGCTACCATATCGGTAATCAATCGCCTTACCTTATCGGACTTCCGTTCTATCTCGGACTCGGGGAACTCTTCGAGTAACCATTCCTTCACGAGCTCGTAGGTCACGGGTACGTCCTGCTCGAACGCGTTGCGTATGGTTGTCATGATGGAATGCTCGGGTATGCCCTCTGACGCCGCCCAGTGCAGGTCACGGATATGGTCAGGCTTGCAATTATGAACAACTCCTATATGAGTTAAGAAGTTGTGTGTATCTTCGACATCGATGCAATATACGATATTGGAATGATTTGTCTTTTCGACCTCTATGTTATCATAAAAGAATGTACTTTTCTTATTGAAAAGATGACGAGGTGCCTTTTTATGTTTCTCACATATTTTGTATTGCATACATGGAGGCACATATGGAGATATTATCTTCGATATCTTTCTAGAGTTTTCCGCATCAAAATAGATTTTGAAACCGTTGAACGAGGTTGGGTATTTCCTTTTTTCGCCGATAATACCTAAATCATCGAGTAAGGATAATAAAAAATCAACATCTGTCTCGGAGAATGAATTAACCGAGATGATCATCAAGTCCTTTCGTTTATCCTTATGTCCATCGTCCATATACCAGAAAGCTAATGAAATAGGGTCTAGTCTCAACCATCGTGGCACTACCTTTAATCTTTTATTATCATTGTTGTATATGTAGAACTCGTCTCTTAACCATTTAAAATACTTACTGCCCAATGTACGAGATTTAATTGTTCTGTAGTGAGAATCTCCCACCTTTGCGTTGTAATGTGTAAATCCGTACTTGGCGAGGTCACCTAACGAATCCATTTTATATTCGAGATAGTCCTTCTGTTTATATGAGTGCCCAAATTTAACACACGTGTATCCGTCAACTATGCTGCCATCTCCGAGAAGAGTTCCAAATAAAATAGATTCCTGTTCTTTATTGGGCGCTATTTCGCCTGTATTAATCTGGTCATCGTTATTTAAATCTTCGACCTTTTTGTATCCATTACTTGTTAATACTGGATGTTTGCCTGTTAATATGATATGATGGTTTTGTGATGCATGTTTATATGATAACCTATAACAATCTTCATCATTTTCAACCCTATAATGTGCAACAACTCCTTTTTCAACTATCTTATCATTATTAATATCGTAAGAAAGCACATTTCCACTATATTTTCTTTTAACCAATTTACCAATCTTCTCACTCTTGCCATTTGGTAGAATTATAGGAGAATGATATCCAAGACATTTCTCCTGAACAGAACCGTCATCATTGATAAGATACCAAACGGTACCTTCCATACCGTAAATCATCTCCTGCATCCGCCCATCGTCAGGCTTCTCTACCTTCAGGTTCTCGTTCAGGTATTCGGTTACCTCGACATACAGGTTCTCGAACTCCTTGACCGATAGTTTCGCATCGACTGACCTAATCAACGGGCAGATTGGCACTCCGTCTGTCCTGTTGAGCACACTGGGTGGTATGATTATTCCACCTTCCTTTACACCGAACAGTAACGCACAATCGAGGCTCGCCTCGTACTCGACCATTACCTTGTTCCTTTTACCGTAGAGTTCAAACGATAGGTTACAATCGTTGTCTTTGATAAGTGTAGGTATATTTGGATACTTTTCAAGCATCTCTTTCCACATACCGAAGAAATCGCCGAACTTGTGCGATTCCTTGAGGAACGGCATTAACCGTGTCTTGTATGACGTATAAACCTTCCCGTCAGCGTCATGGTAGGTGAACCCGAGTATGTTAGAATTGTGGACCAGTATATCATTGGCAAAATAGTTGCCGTTAAGGGTGTGGAGGTCATATTGATATTTGTTAACAGACCGTTTCTTTTTATACGGCTTCACATCTATGATATCCACTTCTACAATAGAACTTTGCATTTCAACAGGCCCCATCTGGTCTATGATTGGTTTTTCCCAGCAAAGATTGTCTGGCAGTTTATATTGCATAGATTTTGTGATATAAGGAGAAATCAATGTCAGCAAGCGTATTGTAGATTCGGCACCCAATTCAAGCACATGACCGCTCTTATATCTGCCTATGCGTGATTCAATGCCATATTTTGACAATAACAACGATTGAATTATTTTTATCGAGCCTTCCGATAACCCCTGAACATGAAAAGAACATCTCGGTTTTAGATTATAGCTAATCGCTCCATCGTCCATAAACCAAAACGCTATAGCAATAGGTGTAAATAGGTGGCTGATATCTATTTTGTTATTAATAGACTTGATATTATTTTTAGTAATAAATATTGCGCCAAAATCACTAAGGCAAGGGCAACACTTAGTTCTCATCCGAATCTTTTTCTTACCCCAGCTATTATCTTCATATTCATACGGCTCGATATTACATATAGAAGACATTAATCGATATTTAAGCAATAAATATTCCTTCTGTTTCTGCGAGTGAATAATAGAAATCATTGGGTTCCCATAATTCCCCTTTTTATCTTTTGGTTTACGTAGATAACCATCACCTAAGATACATCCAAATATTATTTCCTTTCCTATATGTTGAATATCATCATACGGAAAGTATGCCTTATCAATAGCGCTATCGAGCTCCTCGGCAGGGGTCCATCCTTTTTGGGTATATATTAGGTGGTTTGCGGTTACATGTATCGTATGAGGTTTGCTCCGTCTTGTAGAATGATGTTTCTTGACCTTTATTGTCAACATCCCCTTGTTGGGAATTTTAGAGGAACCAAGAATAGGCGCAAATTCCAGTTCATCTGTTTGCATGTTGTATGTCAGTACGTTAACATCCATCCATTTTTTTGAATTGACTAGCTCACCGATTTTTCTTTTTCCGAGCTCGGTGGTCACGGTCGTGTCATAGGCTAAGCATCCGTCGAGCTTCTCGTAAATTTCTATCTTGTTACTCGGCGGCGGCCTGAACTTACCTGTCTCGGAATCCATCGGGTAATGCATCTTTGGCGTAGTCCATATGACTTGATAACAGTCCTTACCGTTCACGGTCTCTATCTCGAGTTGACCGTACTTCGTGTTCGGCGTCTTGTGTATGAACCCTGTAACATTGTTATCGTTGAACGGGTCGGTTACATTGAACGGGTCGATACGTTTCTTCTTATGCACCTCGTTTACGGTCTGGCAGTGCTCGCACTCGATTTCATACGGCCCTTCTGTGTCAGGCTCGAGCCGGACATACGTCTTCTTACTACATTTATCGCACTCGAATGCGAGGTCCATATCCTCAAACGGCTCAACGGATAATTTGAGCTCAATCTCTTCCGGTAATATCATCATATCACATCCAGTCCTCGCCTCGCAATTCCCATCCTTGTTTCGGATAGAAATCCTTTGCAATATCTTCTATTAATTGTTCATACATATTCAGTTTCTTCTTGTCTGGAACATGTTCCCATTCCGTATCTGGTCCATATAGTAGTTCTGGTTGCATAACAAGAGACTCCATTACATTGTCGTCTTTGGTGACGATGTCATGAAGACAATAATTTAAACATATTGGAACAAAGAACCTTTGAATAAATTTTCCGTGATGTTTGTAATATACCTCAACAACGTTTTTACCTTCACCAAACTCTTCCCTTGACCAAAGATGAAGACGTTTGTTGACATCACTTTTCACTATAATTCGTATCATGTTAATGTCCTCGTCCCGTCGTTTGGTCTCCCATTGACCGTGATGTTTCCGTGTTCATCCTTCTTGAAGTAGAGTGCCGAACTCGAAATTAATCGTGAGATTTCTGTTTACAACCCATTCTTCCATGGTCACCACCTCAATCTTTCCTTTATGTCCAGCTCGGCCCTGTTCACGCCGTATAACACGCGCAGTAATTCCGCTATCTGCGGGATACTCGGTTGGTTATGCCCCGGAAACTTACCTGCATACTCGGATACAATCTTGTCAAGCGCCTCCTTGTACGTCAATGCCAGTTCCTTATACAAGCGTTCCGTATGCTTGCATCTCGGGTAGTTCGAGCACCCATAGAACTCGCCACCGTTCTTTGCGGTCTTTTTTACCAAAATCCCGTCGCAGTCCGGGCATGGCCTGTAACCGTCAGAGTCGTTCTCTTTACAATATTGATGGAACGCATCGTTCGTCAGGTCGTCTGCGAGCTGGTTATAATCTCGCCTGACCCATTCGAGCTCGACTATAATACCGTTGTCACGCATCGCCTTGACCAATGATGTCGCGTTAGAATGGAACCCTCGCAGGTTCGCTGCCTTTACCTTCCACTTGCCGTCCACCTGGTTTATTACCAGTTGTGAATCGCCCTTCACTGTTACATGGTCGCCGGTGAGTAATGTCTTGAACGTGTGCAATAGATAATCAAGGCCCTTCACGATACCGTTATATTCGGCAACGTTATTGGTCATGCCGTCACCTTCGCCGACCACGCCCTTACCCTTATATACGACATCGTCGCCACATAGAATCACAAACCCGTAGGTAGCGACTCCGCCTGGGTTCTTTGGCTGGCACAGACCGTCAAAATATAAAGTATAGTTAGCCATTTTAAAAGACCTCATCAATAGATTTGATAATATCTTAAAGTCTGTATAAAATATAACGTTTATATAGTTGTTTATACGGAAATCATGGCGTTACAAGAGCGCCTATACTCATTGGCATTACATAAATTTGAATGTGTGGTATCAAATTCGGTTTCTCTAAGAATCGCATCCGAAAAGGACTGCAGATTGAAACAGAACCCTAGAATTTGATACTTGACAATGTTTTCGTATCGAGCACGCCGTCTATTTTCCGTATCTTCTCGACCACGACACGACCGAGTTCATTGAACGTCTCACTCTGTATCTTCACTATAATATCATACTCACCGAATAACGGGTGTACGTCCAGTACTTCGTCTATATCATGTAGTTCCTTGTATACTATCATTTCCTTGTTCGGGTTGGTAGTTATCAAAACAAATCCTATATTGCCTATTTAATCACCCATCCTCTTTTAACTATTTTATAATTATCCAGTATGTTCCGTGGACTGTAATACTTCGGGTCGTCCACGGTTTCGAGCTCCTTCCGACCAACCGGCAACGATACGGTACCGTAATCCGTTAATGAGTATGCCGCCTTTCTGACACCCTTCGGGTCCTGCATAGGCGAGAAGTGTATGTCCACATCGTCATACGACCTGCCCTTCGATTGCTGGTCTACATACGTGTCATCGAATATCTCGTCTAGCATCCTGCTAGCGACCTCGATTGCACAGTACGATAATGCCTGCACAGATTCCGCCGTCTGCTCGATACCGTAGTCCCCGAATAGTTTCTCACCATTTTCGACTACGACGTGATAGCCACCGTCACCACTGAAAATCGTGTGCTGGTCTATGCCCTTATCATGTAAGTAATCAATAATCTTCAATGAATACAAGGCCGGTTTCAGTAATGATATATTCTCATGTCTATCAACATCGAACGTGATGTCCTTGCCAAGTATGTAATCGTAAATGTTCGACTCGAGGTTCTCATTGTTCCATTCGGAGAATTCCTTTCGGTTGAGAACAGGCAACGGCTTGCCGAAGTCGGACATAAACGTCTTCCAGTCGAACGTGACCCCGCTTACATACATTGAGTATACAGGTTTGAAAATATCATGCAGAAAACCTATCTGGTCAGGGTTCGATGCATGGATATGATGCAGCCAGTGCCGTTTATCGTTCTTATCATCGTATCTGATGGACACGATCCGGTTAGCCGTGTACCGGCAGCACTCGAACCTTGTGTATACAGGTTTAAACCAATCGGTCATGATAGTAGAATTGAAGATATGGTTTAAATAGTTAATGCCCGGCCCGGTATTATTATCAGGAAGCCTTCGGACGAAAGTCCGAGGAACACGTCACTTATTCTTCAACTTACGCTTCTTCCACCACACAAACGCAGCGAAGCCTAGAATCGTCAGGGAAACAGCCGATATAACACCGCCTGCGACGTACTTCTTGTCTACGCCGTATAGTTGTGTAGCCTTTGGAATCGGTATTCCATACGGCCCGATTGTTGTCGCAGGAATCTCGATACCTGATAGATTAGTTGCACCTGGTACCATCATTGCATCACATCAGAAGAAATCTTATCATCACCTATGGTAAGACAGGCTCCGGTAATAATCCCTCACTGGTTTTTCTCCTCTTCATGAAGAAGAAGATACCAATGCCTGATGCTATGAGCACGACAAGTCCAATACCGCCGCCAATAAGGAATTTTTTATCGACACCGTACAACTGTGTGGTCGTCGGCATCACGACACCGGGCATGTATCCTTCAACGCCTGTCGAAGGAATCACAACACCGCTAACGTTCTGTGTGTTGGGAATCGTGGTCCCAGAATAATACTCGCCAACACTTTCTCCGACCTCTTCAAGGTCCTTTGCCCCGGTGAACTTCAGTCCACCAAAACACCCATACACATCAGTGTTGGGTGCAATACTCGGCCTGACCATAGCGCCTTCGCCAAGTTCTCCACTCAATACGGTACCGGGTTTTACAAGCTCGTTCAAGTAGCTCACACCGGGAATAGTAACATTCGTCATTTTAATCTCAACTCCTATAGTTTAATATGTATTAGTATAACAATTACTTATCATACTATTTAAATCTTTTAAACCGTACCAACGCCGATACGAATACTATTTAAAGCTTATCCATAATACATACTATTATGCATATTGAAGTACGGGTGTGCCCAAGATGTGGTTACGGTATCTATTCGAGGGGTAAGGACGACACGATGAACTGCAAGTGCGGTTCTATTTGTGTCGGGGATGGTTATCTCGGCCATGAGAAGACCTGGCGGCCTAAATGGATGGAGAATGTAATAGACGAGCGTAATATCCTTGTCGATTACATCGATGATGAGCAGGTCACGATTGAGAGCCTGAAACACGACATGACCCTGAAGCGCACCCAGTTTGGCCGTGTGAAGCTTGTCGAGGTCGATATTCAATGGGGTATGTTTGACACGTTTCAGCAATACATGATATTACGCGCATTGAAACATCTTATTCGGACAATCATCGATAATGATTACAAGATTGACAAGATTTGGATTGACGACTGGGAGGACCACGGGATACAATATGCGTTCCAGTTCGACTGGTCGGATGATGCTCATCATGCGTTTGCCGAGAAGCATAAGACAAAGGATGACATTTTCGATACGATACATGGCGTTTGGGATAAGATGTCGAATGTGTGCGCAGATGCGTTCAAGGAAGTGCAGAATGACATTGATAAGTTTCATATTTATGTGTTCATGGAGCCACCGGAATCGCAGAAGGATAAGAAGAGTGGACGGCCACGAAAAAGAAGAGAAAGAGGAAAACAGGTAATAAATCCGAAAAAAGGTTCGAAGAAATCCTCAAAGAAGTAAAAGACGAGAACGGAGGTGAGATGCGATGAAAAGGTTGGAAAAATATAAGGGAAAACTTGCCGAGCCGAATCCTATTACATGCCGGTATTGTGGTAAGGAAATAAAGCAGGACATTTATAGATATTGGGTACACGTTTTCAACAGTGATAGACGTTGTGACCTCGTATGGAAGAACGATAGTCGGTTATAATTTAGAATCAAGGAAGAAATCGTATGAAATGTAACTGTGGTAAAACGATTCCATTGACGGAGATTGTCCGGAAATGCGATAATTGTAAGTGTCGTATCTGTCCGAGCTGTATATCAGGCAAGGTTGATAAGGGCCAGACGTTTATATGCCCGAAGTGTGTGAACAAATACAAGCCGTGGTCAGTGATAAAAGTTGACCCAAATATCAAGGGTGATAGAGACGGTTGGGTTGCATGGGCAATATTCGACAAGACCGATAACATAATCGTGTTCGACGTGGACGGAAAGGAAATGATGGGGTACGCACGGAACGTTGAACACATTGTCAGGATGTGTGATAGATTGTTGCAGGACAGGTTCTCGGTTATGCATACCAAGTTCTACATAGGACGTGTATATATATCCGAGGACACACCATACGCACCACTGAATTTCAGGCTTGGCGCAAAGGACGTAAGGATATCGAGTGATTAGAGGATTACGTATGACATATCAAAACCCGAAAGCGCTCGACACAAGCTTGAACCCAAACGCTGCGCCGACAATGATAATACCAATCCTTAACGCCCAATCAACTATCTTGACTATAACGTCCCAGGTCTGTTTCTTTTCCTGTTTGTTATCGGAGAGTAGTTGTTTAATAATGTCATGAAGGAACTTCTGGTTTTCCTCATCGACTTCTCGGCTTGTCTTGACCTCGACTGTCAATTCAGTAAAACAGGATGTGAGATATTTGAGATTCTTGTTCAGGTGTAAAATCTCATCCCGTAATGACTGTTCGTCCGTTTCTTTTTTCGCTGATTTCGTCATTCAAATCACGTAGTAGTTTCCCGTTCTTCCTATGCATTATTATAGTATGCCGTAATTCCGTCGTTAGTTTCCGTGTGACCTCGTTTGCTTCCTTTATTGACTCGACCAGCTCTTCTTCAATATCACAGTCATGTTCATCTAGAATCTCACAATTCTTGTGTTTGGCCTTGGTTTGGTCCTTCATTACTCTAATATTGTATTTCAATGTATTTGAACTTATGCAATTTATGCAACCCCCGTTTGAAAACGGGGGATTCTTGTTTCACAACCAGAACTTATGTCCAACCTGGTAGGCGAACACAGAGGCCCCATCTCCGCAAGCTTAACTTCGGGTGGTCCCCACCCTAGCTTTTCAAATGCCCGTTTGAGTATGTTGACACTGGCATTCAAGTCCCTGTCAATCAAAAAATTGTTAGT
>JGI10211J14876_10000306_pt1 | contig 20704 bp, 25 predicted proteins | sample Etolagsediment_FD_14876 | JGI IMG/M metagenome (IMG submission 14876)
AGTTCAGACGAAAAAAAAGAACTTAAAAATCATTTTAAGAAACTTAAAGCTTTAAGAGAAGCAAAGTCATCTTTAGATAATGAGATAAACTCTCTCGAAAATATTATCAAAGAAAGGTGTGAAAACCGTAACGTGTGTTTAGAAGAGTTCAAAGCCATTAAATACGAAGCAAAGGGATTAGTGGACTATGGAGCTATCCCCGAACTTAGAAACGTGAATTTAGAGGCTTACAGAAAGCCTAGCACATACAGATGGAGGATTAGTACATAATGGGCGCTGTTTACACTTTCTCAGTTTTAATCCTATTTTTGTTCACTAGCTGCAACCCCTGCCCAGATAACCTGTCTGACTTGGTTCATGATCTTTTAGACAAAAATCAAGGAATGACAATCGATATTAAACCTCACAAGCCTCTATGACTAAATTAACCGCTAATACATAATAATTTTTGTCGTATTATCCTCTATAGGACGCTTTCCCTCTTTAGGTTTTTTCTAGGGAGGGAATTTTTTTTACCTAGAAAAGAAACAAAAAGTAGTGGATTAAAATCTTTAGTGAAGATAGTCTGACGAAAAAATTAAAACCCCAAATCCTTGCGGAACTGGGGTTTTAAAAAGGTCTCAACTAATGAAAAAGACCATACAGTATGCCGAATTATTCAGCAACACTTACAAACAGCAATGTTTCAGACCATTTAGTGTTTATAGACGAAGAATATATCATACTGTTTCATTTCTCGATAGAGATAAAGTTTTTTTTATTAGAAAAGATCTCCTAAAACACTTAATTGCAGGGAGAACACAATGGAAAATTCTTTCGTTTCATCTAAATCTAACCATCAATTCACAGCCATTCCGAACTCAATTATTCGTTCAAATCTAGAAGATAGCGCTTTTAGGCTTCTTTGCTATTTGTCTTCTCATTCTTCGGAGTGGAAGGTTTATCAATCCAAGACAATCGAGGATTTAGGATGGTCAAAGCAAAAACTTCAAAAGGCCTTAAAAATTTTAAAAGAAAAAAGGCTAGTGAAAGTTGTTCAGATCCGAACAAGTAAAGGAATTTTTAGTCACAATGAATATGAGTGGTCTTTTACGCCAATTGAAGAAAATTCAAATAATTTATCCGTAGCTCCATTTACCGTGCACGGTAAAAAAGCCCCTAAGAATACTAATCTTAAAAAAGAAAAAGAATCTCTCTACTCTCTTAAAAGTTCTAACAAACTTAAAGTCGAGTTTAAGACAGATTTGGGCTTACGCCCACAAAGAAAAAAGACAGCTTGTGAAAAGAAAGTTCAAAAACCTCCAGAGTTTTTTACCGATCATCAACGAAAATGCTATGAATATCTTAAAAGCGTTGAATTCCGTAACACCAAACGAAATGAATTAGAATTCTTAAACCACTACCACTTGGTAAACATCTGCAGTAAGCATGACATTAGGGACATTACGGAAGGAATGAATCAGGTGAGAAAGTACAGAGAGCATGTTAACTCGTCAAAAGCTTATTTTTTGAAATGCATGGATTCAAATTTCCGATAGGAAATAAAGATTAAACGCCGTATATTGCGAAGATGAAACACGGAGAAAAAATGAAACTACTACCTCACAATTTGGTTTTGGAAAGATCGGTTTTAATGTCATGTGTTTTTGATTATTCTTTAATGGAACATGTAATAAATACTCTAGAGCCTTTTGATTTTTACGAACTCAATCATCGGAGAATTTTCATAATCGTTAAAGAGATGGCTTCTCGAAAAGTAATTGTTTCTTACACTACCCTTCTTACCGAGATTGATTCTAAGAAAGAATTCAAGCTTATTCCAGTAGTTATGGGTTTCACCCGTGAAAACTTGGATCCAACTTTTTTAGAGGAAAAGATTCAAGAAATTAAAATGCTTTCTTTTCACCGACAAATGATTGAACAGTGCGAACTTGGAGCGGCTCAATTTAAAGAAAAAAAGACGCTTAGTTATGAAGAGGGGCTGGATTGGGTTAATCACTTGTCTGATATGATTTCTGAATCTAAAAAAGACATTACATACCGGACAGTTAGCGAAATATTAAAGAATTACGATGAAGAAAGAGGGCTTTCCTTTTTAGAATGCCTTGAAAAACGACAGGAGCAGGCCAAAAAAGGGCTAACTACAGAAATTGGACTTCCTACTCATTACAAAGAAATTGACGCAATTTTTGACGGGTTTAAGCCTGGACACTTAATTGTAATTGGAGCAAGGCCTGGGGTGGGTAAAACTACTTTTATGTGCAATCTTGTTTGTAACATGGCACTTAAGAACAACGTGCCCTGCGCTATCATGTCTTTAGAAATGGAAGACTTGGAAATAACGGAAAAACTAATTCTTTTAAGAGCCGAAGTTAGTGGGTATGATTATAAAAGAGGACAGATCCACGGAAACGACTTTCAAAAAATCTTTGTCGCGACTAAAGAGCTAGAAAATAAATTTATTTACATAGACGATACTGCGGGAATTAACATTAACTTTTTATATCACCGCGTTAAGCACTGGAAAAATGTACATGACATAAAGGTTGTTTTCATTGATTACCTTCAATTAATAAAAGGAGGATCAAAAACAAACAACAAATATGAAGAGATTACTTTGGTTTCTCAAATGCTAAAAAAGTTAGCCAAAGATATGAAGATCACTGTTATATCCTTGGCGCAGCTTAATAGAGAAGCCGCTAAATCTGGAAAACCCATGGTAAGCGACTTGAGAGATTCAGGAAGCATAGAACAAGATGCGGACGCTATTTTTCTTTTAAATGATCCTTCTATTATGGAGCCATATAATACCAACACCCTCGAAGTTTTGCTCGCTAAAAACCGATTTGGGAGAACAGGAAAAATAATTTTAGATTTTAATAAAGCAACTTCCTCAATTAATAATCGTGAAGTCCATTCACCCCACCCTGAAGAATTCCCATGGCCTTTAAAGAACACCAATCTTTAGATATATTATTTGATTTACACGATAATACCTCCATTTTAAAGATAGTCTGTAATCCTCAATATTTTGCTGAAGAATTAAAAGAACTGGTTATTTTATTAAAACAATTAGTGGAAAAATCCCTTTCTATTAATGTAATAAACCTGCATGGGATTACTAAAAAAAAAGAATTAATCATTTTATTCATGCAAGAAGATATTAAATGGAGTAAAAAGCAATATTAAAGAAAAAGTTGAAAAATTAGGAAGAATAGCTTCCCTCCTTAATATTTATTTGGAAAAAGGAATTTGTGAAATTTCCGAGCAATGCTCTCCCAAACATATATGGGAGCATTTTCAAAATAAAACAGAAGAACAAAAAGAAAAATTCTTATATCAAATATTTTGGGATTTAAGAGTATTAGACGACCTTCTTCATGAAATGTATAGCATCGAAAGGTACAGCGACGAAAGAGAGTAACATTGGTCAATTGGATCTAGATAACACGGTTTTTCATAGCTTGTTTTTTGATAACGATGAATTTTTATTATAGGATTTTTAATCATTGCTATAATAAATAGGAGTGCAAATGGAAGTAAAACGACGTACATTTCGTATTGCCACTAATTTCAATAATATAGAGTGCGACGCGGATGGATGGATTAATTCCGACGACTGGAGACCTACTCCTTTTGATTTATGTGAATTTCAAACGGAAAGCGGAAAAACCATAAAAGGATGGTGGACTGGGTTTGAGTTTTTTAGTTATAAAAATAAAACCAACGAACCCGTTATTGGATGGAGAAAATGCCGCGAGGTTTTTTAAGAAATCACCTTCCAAATTCCCCACACCAAAAAAATACCTACTAATATTAAATAAAAAACAAATAAAAACGTATGTAGAGGTCCTTCATCCATTAAGAAGCCACAAACTCCGTTATAATTATTATCCCTCCGGCTCCGGCTCCCCCTGTAGCTGTGGTACCTCCTGTGATTGAGATAGCACCACCACCACCGCCACCATAGTTTTTGCCCGCGTTTCCGTTTCCTTGTGTAGATCCTGAGGTAGTACCTACAGAGTTACTTGAGCTTCCCAAGAACGATAATCCACCTATACCTCCGTTAATAGCAGCGGAAGCGCCAACTACGCATCCAAAAGATGATCCTCCACTGCCACCAATTACTGCAACAGCCCCTCCTCCGTTTCCTCCTACTCCACCATTTGCTTGAGTGACAGCAGCTGCGCCTGCATTTCCTCCTCCACTCCCACCCCCAGCAGATATTAGAGATCCAAGTGAAGAGGTGTTACCTGAAGAACCGGCGGCGTTTCCCACTCCTCCCGCTCCTCCTGAGCCTACAGTAACCGCTTGGCTACTTCCTATGGTAGCAGCAGAGAAAACATTTTTTCCGTATCCCCCGCCCCCTCCACCACCTCCTGCACCTACTTCAGAGGAAGAGGTAGAAGGAGATCCAGCGCCACCACCACCGCCTCCCTGAACTTCAACAATGCAATATTTCATGCCTGAGGTAGGGGTGTAAGTTCCATTCGATGTAAAGGTTTGAATAACAATCTGAGTAAATGAGGTATTACTTTCCCATGTTGGAAAAGCGGCAGCGCCATTGGATGTTAAAACTTGACCTGAAGTACCTACGCTTGCAAGCGAAGAGATTGTATTATCAGCTCCTCCAACTAAAAGAGCATACTCAGTAACGTTTTCTAAAGAAGTTGCAATTTGCTGCCATACCGCCTGAGGATATCCAGAAGTTGTATCATATTCCTCTAATATCCATAAATTCGAATTCGTCTTATTATACCACATCTGCCTAATAGGATATTTAAAGTCATTATTCGTTGGATCTGAGTCAAAAAACAATATTATTTGAGCTGAATTTGAATTCGACCCAGTTCCTTGAGAATAATTAACATTAGCGCTGAATCCCATATCATTCCCTTTTTAGGTTTTTTCGGAGGTAAAATTTTTTTGAAAAACTATCTTCTTTGTTGTTTGTCACAACCCAAATAAGAGCTTTTTTTACCTCAGAATGATTAAACTCAATAGTAGGATCTACCCATATTTCAAAACCAGAATTTATTATGAGTTCGCAAAAATAATAATCTTTTTCTCAAAATACTAATTCGTAAAACCAATCTTAAAAAAAATCATATTCATATTGAGAAAATAAACATAAACGTTGTCTCCAAAACCCGCATTTCATATCTTTAAACATATTCATGAGCAAAAAAAAATTTTGCTTAATTTTAATTACTTTATAAAAAACTTACTGTCTAAATGTAAGTTATATGACTAAAATGCACCTTTTTATTAATAAACAACAAAATTTTATACTAGGAAAAAATCATGAAAAAAATACTTACTTTTTTTCTTTTTACTCCATTTTTATTAATGTCCTCTGAAAATGAGAAGTTTAGAGAATGGTTACATAAAGAGATTTTGGATTATGAAGAATCGAAAAATCTTCTTACTGATTCATTTGATATCTTTTCATACTATTATATTCATGGCAAACAAGCTGCATATAGTGAAGTTTTAGCTAAATATGATCAGCTGAAGAAGTCGTCTTCCGAAAAGGTACTCCACAAAGAACTTTTTGAATTTGAATAATCATTTATAAAGTGACCATCTTATAATGGGTATCCTTTAATGCTTAAATTCGTGATTCAACTTTAAGGAGTATTTTTTGTGGTTTAAGAGCTCAATCATTTTCAATGCTCTTAATTATTTGATTCTTATTGGATAAAGTACGTTTTAGCAACTTTCTTTATTCCGCTGCTTTTTTTGTATCAAATTTAACTACTAAACCCGCATTGACAACTTAGACTTAAGATTTAGGACATAAACTACTTCCGTAACAGCAGCAGTTAAAAGAAAAATTACGTTCTATTGTTAGATCTGGAGAGCGACTTAATAATCTTAAAGGAATTGCCTAAATTACCTATTTGGCTAATTAGGTTTTATTCCTCAGATCCTGGAGTTAAGTCAATATCTATTCCTGTATAATGCTCAATAATTTCTTCCAATATTTCTTCTCCAATATTATCTTTGGGATAATCTTTAATTAATTCATCTATTTCTTTTTTACAACCGCTAAAAAGAAAAAGCAAGCCGCAGCTTAAAACTTTAAGAAGTTTCACGTTTAGTCCTTGATTTGTAAGAAGGCTGAGAAAAAACTAAAGCAGCAAATTCATCTTTATCCAAGGGAATTGAACGAACACCAGCAACTTTTAATTTAGGTTCCCATTCGTCTTTTAATCTTTTAAAACATTGTTCGTATTTATGTTGCATCACAAATGCAATTCTTCGCTCCATATCTTTTGTAAAATCTTCATCTTTAATATCATTTTTAATGACTTGTTGCTGAATTTCTGAAAGAGAAAAGATTTCTTTGTCATTTATTTTAAATTTCATTTGAACTACTTTGCTCCATATTTAAAGGATTAAGTTAATAAAGTTACGGAAAACCAACACCTAAAAGTTACTCCACTTGTCTGGATTAAGTCTACCGTATCTGCTCCTGCTCCTGATACAGATGTCTGAATACTGCATGTATCAGCGGCATCCATATCAGCTACTACTGAACTTGTCAAACTTGTTTGTCCTCCCGAAACAGTCAAAGCTCCTCCAGNACTTGTAGAATACGAAAAATTACGATTTGAGGTACTAATAACCATACTCCCTGAAGTCGAAGCATCTAAACCTGAATATCCTAAAGAAACGCATATTAAGTATTTACCTGTTACAGGAGCAGTAAAAGTGGGGGAAGTAAAATCATTGCCTTGGTCGTAAATTTCATTATTCCACACTACAGTATAGTTAGTACCATCTCCTGTTACATTATTAAGATTAGGGCTGACAATAGATAACATCGCCGGTTGTAAAGGCAATGTTTGTTCTCCGGATGATGTCATATTTAATAATGTAGATGTCCCATTAAAAAATTGAATATCGTTAGTGGCGTCCGACTCAATTACTAAATCACCCGAAGTACTAGATAATGTATTTCCATTAAGAAACAAATTATCCACGGTAAATTCAGAAGACAAGTTATTTAAGGCATTAATTGTTCCAGGCATTTTATTCTCCTATGCTAAAGTTACTTCTCCGCCAATACTTCCATAAGTCTCCCAGAAGTCGGTATCAGCAACACTGCAAGTTAAAACGAGTAAATCTCTTACCGCAGTTGAGCTTAAAATACCCCCTATTCCTGTGGTAGTACTTGTATTTCCCAAGTGAATCGTTTGTCCTGCATTCTGAGCTATTGAGAAGACTCCTGCATTTATGTTTGTAATTATAACAGTTGAACCTACAGTAAACGTACTTAAAAAAGTAAAAATCACCCCTCTAGCTTGATCAGCAAAGTTTCCTTCGCTTACTACAATGGTTTTAGTAGCATCTTAAATAACATTCCAGTCATATCCTTTACCAAAACGACTGATGGAAACAGTTTCTTTCGGTCCTTTATCAGTAACTCTGATTAGAAGAAAAATTCAAAGGTTGCCAAAAAGATACGCTTGCTATCGTCATGTTGTCGTAATCGCCCCGCCTTGTTTTATGTTAGCTATAAAATTCGTATTAGCTACATTGCAAACTATTTCTACCCAATCTCCTATGGCAGTAGATACAATGGTACCCGTAGTAGTAGTTGTAGAATCGTTTCCTACTTGGATTGTTTGCCCCGTTTGTTGTGCTATGGTAAATCCGGCCGCATCCATTGCAACGACCTGAAAAGAATTACCTACAGCCGCTACCGCTGGCAACGTTACTGTGACTCCAGCGCCGTTATTGCAAAATACTCCTGTATTGACCGCTAAACTGTGAGTAGTTCCTGACTCGACAACCCAAGAAAATGAGCTAATTCCAGATCCGTCGATTGTTATAATCGAAGTTGCACCAGAAGTTGTAATGCCTCCTGTTCCTACTATAGAAAAAGCATTAGAAGCTGGGGTAACGGTTCCAGAATCTGATAAGACAGAACCTACTACGTTATCATCTGCATTTACTGTTACAGTGGCTCCTGATCCAGCGGTATTTAAAAGGTTACCACCGGCTACTGTCAAAGCATTGGCTGCTGGAACGGCTGTTCCACTGTCAGTTACAAATGAAGTAGCGACATCTACAGGTGTTTCGGTATTTATCGTTAATAGTCCAACCTGACTCATGAAATACCTATTAGGTTTGTAAGAGTAATGCTTCTATGTAAAACGATCCTGTTGTGGGAGCGCTACCACTATATTTTATTAAAAATGGTGTTCCTTCCGAAAGAAGATAATCTGTTACATTTGGGGCGTTTGTCCGCACGTCATACACAGAATAAGTACCCGATGGGAACACTAACATGTCGGTAGATCCATCCAAAGAAAGTAAAATAAGCCCATCTGTATTATTTTTAAAAGTAACTGCTACTGCCGGTGAAGGCAAAGTGGATCCCACTATTGCATAACTTGTTGTAATAGATCCAAATGCTACAGATCTAAGGCTATCAAATGTAGCTGCGTTTTTATATCCCATAATTTGGATCCTTATTTATTAATTAATAATAAGCCAATTAATGTCGGAAACATCCGTTGTAGCCAAAGCTGTGGCATCGGTCGGATCTAAGGAGTTGATGACAAATGAAGTTCCGTTTGTTATTGTTCCCACCGCTAAATTTCCCGTGGCGGCCGCCCCAGTAGATCCGATAGATCCTCTAGTTAAAAATATCAAAGAATTAGATGTAACAGCAGTCGTGCTTACAGTAACTGTGCCCGCAGTCAGAGTGGATTGGCCCACCGAAGCGTTAGATCCGGCAGCAATGTTAAGCTTATTTCCAGCTGTGGAAAGTACAAAATCTCCATTAGTAGCTGTTATATCGCCTAAAACAGCTGTAATGCTTGTAGTTGCTGTAACTGAACCGGGTGCGGTCAGTGATGTTGGAAGAGAAAGTGTTACAGTTGCGCCTGTTGCTGCCGTAGTTAATTGATTAGATGTTCCGGCTATTTCAATGTCACCTGAAGAAGGGGTAGCTGTTCCTGTATCACCACTTAACGTTGATACCTGAGCTGCCCCTCCTCCTTGAGCTGTCCATGTTCCAAAAACAGTTCCTCCAGACGAGCTTAAAGAAGTTAGTATGTAAGAAGCATTGTTTGTCGAATCGACCCATACTTTACCGACTGGATAATCGGAATCGCTTGTAGCGGGGGCTCTACTCTGAATAACCGGTACTTCCACATTCTCAGCGCGGCTTCCATTTCCTTGTGTGTATAGGTTGGATCCTGGTTGAAATTGAGCCATTGTTTTTCTCCTTTTTTAGCCAAATAAAATTTAGGTTAGTTTGAATTTCGATTCAATAAAATTAAAAAAAAATAAGGCATTGTCATTTAAAGATGAAACAGGATAGACTTAAGAAAATTGAGGAAGTTATGAATAAGATTTTAGTAGATTTGCAACAGACCATGAAACAAATTAAGCAAGCCGATCGAACCATTGAAAAAATTTATGACCTTTGTCAAGATTTGCAAATTGAAATTAGGAATCCTATTTTAAACAAAATTATTGAATTGATTGAGGATGAGTTATAAGTAAATCCATTTAATGTAGTGAGTTTTGAAGTAGTATATTGAAGTTAAATAATGCGGTAAGGGTTGGAATGGACGGGTCCGGAGCGGTCAGGCCAGGTGAGGTAAGGGAGAGTCTTAGGATTCTCATTTTAAACTAGGAGATAAGTATGAATGAATTTATAGCAGGTTTTTTTCTTCTATATCTAGTATTTGGAGGAGCTCTACAAGAGATGTGGGACAATAGAAAAAAAGACTATAATGATCCTTGTGCGGATGATCCTTATGCAGAGGATATGTATTAATCTTTTTTAGAAGAAGTAAGCTCTTCATATAAATCAGGCTCATCTTCCTTCAACACCTTGGCTATCAAAGCTCCATATTTATTGACATTTTCCCCATTTAACATCGATTGAACCATTCTTTTTCTAAGGCTATCTAGCCTAGGATTTAAAATCATAGATGTAGATAATCTCTGAACAGCTTCTTTCGCAGCATAAACTTTTAATGCTGTTCCTCCACTTGCTATATGAAGCAACGGAGCGGCTACAAACGCTATATTTTCAGCGGGAACTTGTAGTCCCTTAATACTGATCATTTTGGGTTTATGTAAATCTTTAGATAATTTTTTATACTTACTCCAAGCTGCATCATTTTCCTTTAGTCGCTTTCCAATTGCCGGATTGATATCATCTATCGCTTTAGTAAAGGATTTTCTGGCATTGTGCAAAATAGCATCTCCCTCACTCACATTCCTCCAATCAGCTAACTTTCCTAACTCTTTTCTAGAATTAATTAATGTTTCTAAATCCGCACCTCTGGATTCTAATTTATTTAAAGTATCTTCAATCCCTTTTCGTGCTGATTTAAGATCAGGGCCTTCAACTAATGTTCTACCCAAATCTTCTTTCATAATCGTTAGATCTTCTACTAAAGGCTCTAGCTTGTCGGCACTAATGGGACCTCCATCTCTCCCTATTTTCTTTAAATTATCGTATTCTTTTCCCAGTTTAGTTTTTAATCCTTTAGCTACTTCTTTATATTTAGGAGACTTTTTAGCCACTCTTTGTAGATTCTCTATAAACTTTGGAGATTTCATTAATACAGAAGCTTCTTCAGTAGTTAACCCTTTATCTTTAGCAAAGTTAAGCATGTTAACCTTGTAAGCGTCTCCTTTTGCCCCACTCTCTAAAGATTTCCATTTAGCAGCATCTCTAGCTTTTTTAGACCCTAATTGCTTTAAAAAAGAAGGTATTTTAGCTATGTTTTTAGGACTCAATATGTTACCAGAAAAACGAGAAATTAACTCAGATGCATCCTCTGGTTCTAAATCCACTCCAAACTGTTTAGATATTTTTTCAATAACAGATCCAGTATCTATATTAGCTGTTTTAATAAACTTTTCGGATTCTTGAGGATTCTTAGCTTGAGACATTAAATGAGACAAAAGCTCTTCATCTTGCTGGTCAAATTGCCCCATTTGCTTTTGTTCTTGTAGCCTCTCGATGTCTTGAAAAAGATTTTCTCTATATGGTACTTGTTGAGCTTTTTTAGATGATAGGGTAGATGTAGCTACATCATAAGGAGCCATAGCCGATTGAGCAAGACCTATACCATACTGAGCCGCTCTGCGAGCTTGTTTTCTCATCGATGACTTAGGAGAATCGTCTAAAAAAGAAAGGGAATCTTGTTGAGATGGAGTTTCTATTTCTTCCGTTACATCTAAGAAGGATAATGGATCATAATTATTCATAGTCCGTCAAACTCTTTCGATAAAATCTTCCTGACTTTATCTTTATCTTTATAAGTTTTATAAAGTTGCTCAGCCTTTTTCCTGTGAGTTGCATTTTGAGGATTAAATTGAATCTTTTCAGTCACTTTCTCAAATATTTCTTCATCTCTTTGACTTGGATCAACTGATGGTCCCCCTAGAGAATTTTGAATTATTGACTGCATTGCTGTTAAAACACCTTCCCTTTCTTGATCAGGAAGAGAGGAATCATATAATCTTCCAGCTAAAGTCTCAAATTCTTGACGGTTACGAATGGGAATAGTTGTCGACAATTGTATTAAAGATTTTCCTAACTGCTCATATTCTCCTCTATCCCGTGCTGTTTCTCCTCCAAAATAACCTAGAAATTGAGAACCTCTTCCTAAGTTACCCTTGGAACCTATTTCTCTCATTCTTTCTATAGTGCTCAGCGCACCTTGTAGGGCATTAATTTTTTCAACTCTCTTTAATTCTTCATTAAAAGATTGTGATTTTCTTTCTTGAAGATCTAGCTGATCGGCAAAATTTTGAGCCGACTCATATCCTCTTTGTAACCCACCAGCAATTGATCCTCCTAACATGGATCCGAATGAAGGTGTCTTTTTTACTGATGGAAATAATTGTGCCATTATCTAAATCCTCCTGTAAGCCTGCGTCCTAAACCAGAAGCTGCTGTTCCGCTTATCTGTCCTGCGATTCCCCCTATTCCTCCTAGGAGCTTTTCCCAAAACGAAGGTTCTTTTTGCTGTTCCTCGAAAAACATTGTTTCGTACGGCCTTTCTCCTAAAAGCATATGAGAGCTTTGTAGAAGGTCTTGAATTGCTTGGCGTTGTAATTCTTGTCTTCTAGCGGCTAAATTTTCAGCAAATTGAGAAGCTGCGGCTGTCTGAGCATTTTGAAAACCTGAGCTTCTTTGAGAGCTTCTAGCTCCTGGAGCCAATTGGCTGTATCGGGATCCAATTTGGCCTATGGCTTCTCCAAAATTTCTCCATGCGGGTTTTTCCATTTGTTCAAACGCTTCTGGTCTTCCTTGAGAAAGTTGTGAAAGATAAGACTGAGGTCCGACCTGAGAGAAAAGGCTGTTAAATAACTCTAGTTGTTGAGGAGTAAAGTTTTGAAACTGCTGCTGCTTATATCCTGTCCCAGCCAGCGGAATGGCTGAGCCTGTAGGACCATAGTTAGAATTCATATTCTTCTCCTTTTTTTTCAAGAATACGATTACTAATAAATTTTAGAAAGAACAATTAAATCTCGCTAAGCCATTCTAAAATTACATAACCTGTAGTGATAGTAGGGGCACTTCCTCCAGCTGATATAACGATATTTGAGGAAGAAACATAAACACTTACTTGGTTTCCTACTGCTGAAGAATCAACAAAAGGCAAAGGATACCAATTAGTTCCATTAGAAAAAGTCCCATAAATTTTTGTAAATCCCGATATAGCATTTATATCAATTCCATGAGCTATATTTCCGGCTGCTGTAAAAGTGTAAAGCTGCCTTAAGGTTTGTTGGGACGTAGAAGATCCCGAAAGAAACCATTTTTCTCCCGTTACTAAAGGAAAACCTAATCCAAATGTTCCAATTGTTCTAGCATTAATCTTTTGGGCAATGTCAATGTACGCAATATCCACTTGTCCAGAAAGATCTAATAGATCACGATTTGGAAAATGTTTTTGTTCTTTTAAGTATGGAGATTGCTGAAATGGTGTACTCATATCTTACTCCTTATTTACTTATTCCTCGAACTAACACAATAGAGGCCCAGGAAATACAGTCAATTGGATGCCTTGTAATACTATTTCTGCTGTTGCTAGTTCTAGCTCTCTCATTTGTGTGTCTGATAAGCTAATTCCTATTTGCACGGAGTCGCCTATTAGACTAGTATTCATTCTATGCCATATCTGGAATTGAGAAGAAGCCGTGGGATTATTAAGATTGTCCGTTTCAGGAGATGTAAAAAGAATATCTGAATAAACAAGCGAATTATTTTGCGACAGTTCAGGAACAACATTGCCTGTATTCCAGGCATTATCTGGATCTTGAGAAAGATAAATATAAAGTGTTACTTGTCCGCTTGCCGTTCTGTCCATCAAATACTTCTGAACCCCTAAACGAACTTGTCTTCCTTGTTCCCAATAAAAAGGAAACTGCTTTGTTTGAATAAATGGCTGAGAGAGTCTAGAAAATTTTCCAAGGCCCAAATAAGTACCTGATTCAAATGCAATATCTACTGTAAAGGTATCCGCATCAGCCGTAGAAATTACTTTTCCAATTATCGTGTTTAAAAAAGTGCTTCCAATACAATCGGAAAAATAAAGGTAATCTCCTATTTCTACACAATGATTTTCTGAGGATATAGTTGTTTGCCCACTTCCACTGTCAGCAATTGCTCCTATGGTCCCCGAATTACCTTCCCCTGTGCCTTGTCCTTTTACAAGTACATATCCTTGAGGTGTTCCTCCAACTACAGCCGGAAATTCAGCTGAGGTTGATCCCGAATTCCAAGATTCATTCCACACGTTCCATGTACCAAAAGTTCCTCCAATATTAGCCCAGGAATACGAACTAGTACGTCTAAAATATCCTTGAGCTGTAAAATTTTCCTTTAAAATAGACCAGGTATTATCTCTGTAATTAAAAAGAAAGCTTCGAGTAGGAAACACCCAAGATTCTGTTGAGGCATTACCGTCTTCAATAGGATAGGTAAAATATACCCATTCTTTAAAATAGTCCCTTATTCCGCTTACCCGATTAACACCATTATTTAATGCCTGAATTTGAAATACTTGGTTAGGAATCTGAAGATCGATTCTTTGAGCGCTTTGCTGATCCACCATAGATATTCCATAACTGCCCACATACAATCCGCCTTTGTCTAATGTCACGCCAGAAAAAGTAGCAGAGGAGCCTAAATCGGAATTAATATTATAAAATAGAAACGGATCTAAATCGTTTCCCGTGTAAGACAATCTTGTTTGAATAGAAGTAAAACCAATTAATAAAACATCTTCATTATTGTTAACTGTAACAATTGGCTGACGAATGCCCGCAGAAAGATACCCTCCCTTACCAGTTTGATCTACGTACCAATTAGAACTGGTAGTATCAAACGTTTCTCCTGACGGAGTCAAAGCATTATAGTAAGGAGTCCCGTTCCAACACCAAATAACAGTATCTTGAAGCTGAATGGGATTTCCTCCACTAGTTTGAATAAACGGAGAAAAAAACAATAGCCTGTCTTTAAAAGGTAATACCGCTTGTGCCCCCACTAAGTAATAAAGACCTTCTGTCCCACCGTCGATAGATACAGTAGTAGAGGTTAAAGGAGGAGCAAAATTAACCCATCCAGTAGAGGTAGTCGTCGGAAGGCCTGTAGCATTTGTAGGATCTCCATCATACCATCTTATTCCGTCTCCAGATTGTGATGTATATGTTAACGTTTGAAATATTCCATCGTTGTTAATCGTTAATCCAGTCGTATCTACAGCCACCGTAAATGTGTTGGCCCCTGTTCTTGTAATACTATAAGCATTACCGTTGAGAGTCCCAGCGTCTGCGCCGGTAATTTCATTAAACCAAACATAGTCTCCCGTCACGAGCCCGTGATTAGCTTTTGTTATAATAGTAGGGTTACCAACCGTTATGGAAGTAATTGTTTCAAACTGCATTCCAGGATTGTTATTTACCGACCATAGGGCGCTTTGATAGTTAGTAGTCCAAAATTGTTGATAATCTTGTCCACTCCATGTCACTGGATTGTTTGAAGATTTATAATAACTAACTGAATAAAAGAAATTAGGGGTTGAGCTTTGATTATATTGATAAGCATAAGTAGTATCAAAAGAAAGTAGATTAGGATATATATCTGCAGTACTATTGGAATATAAATCCCGCAATCCCATTACTGGAAGGCCTGGATTATAACTAAAAGTTCCAGTTAAGGGTTGCGATGCAGCCCCGCCGGTTATAGTAATTGCTCCAGTGCTGTAATTAATGGTTCCAGATCCTCCAGGGGATCCTGACAACGTACCATCAGGAGTGGCGGGTTCGGTATAAGTATTGGTTCCGTCAGTAAAACTAATTGTTCCTGGTGCAATAGAGGATGAGGATCCCAAGCTGAATACGGTGACAAGATTAGCACTTCCATCTCCCCCTCCATTTAATGTTGTAATCGTTCCGACTTGCCATGCATTTGGAGAAGAAGCAGACTGAAGTTGCCTTTCTAACTGCCCTAAAAGATAAGTACCTCTTTTTCTTTTAACCCTTCCTCTCCAAGAATAAGCGTTAAACAATGTGGGAAAAGCATCGTTATCAATATTAAAAGGCAAACGGTTGGTTGTAAGGCCTTTTGCAAAGTTACCAATATAAATTTGATCGGCCATATCACCTCTAAATCTGATAAACTAGAAAACTAATAGTGGCTCCCAGTCCGCCTATAGATCGAATATAAAGCACGTTGCTATCAAAATAATATCCGGGTCCCGCCGATAACCCAGTAGGAGGATTTGCTATTGCTTGATAACTTGTAAACACTAAAACATTGTTCCCTGTAGTAACCCCAGAGGTAAGAGTAATCGTAAACACACTGGAAGCATAAGAAATACTAACGCAGTTCACACTGGAAATAAAAGAACTGGTTCCAGAAGAATCCGCAAAAGAACCCGCAGCTTTTAACAAAGACATGGGAAAAGTTCCCTTAGAATTCTTAATTTTGGCAACAGGTTCTCCTGAAGCTGTTCCCGCTTCGGTAAATATCGTCGATAGATTTCCTGTTTGAGCTCCAGCGCTGTTATTCCCGTTAAAAGAAACTTGCTTGTGAAAACCTCCATTAGCTGTATTAAAACCTACATGATCTACAGCTATTATACTACTGATAGAAGCTGCGTTTGTAAGCATTATTGGTTGACTATCGCTAGGATTAGAATTTGATGCAGGTTCGGAACTATCATAAGAATAAGTTGCCATTAGTTTACTCCAAGTAAAGGATTAACTGCGTTTTGGCCTTGTGTGGAACTGAATATAGTTTGAGTTCGTGTAGAAGTAAATTGCCTTTGACTTCTTTTCCAAACCAGCCTTTCTTGCTCCATAAAAAGAGGCTCATAAAAGTTAAATTGTTCTACGTCACCTGTATCTGAAAGTATCTTTCTAGCGGCTCCTCGGGCTATATACTCACACATGTACCCAAATGGAGCTGCTTGATTAGTCGACAAAAATGCTGCGGGGGACAAATAAGCATCAAGCTCAACCAAATAAGAAATGTTAGAAGGAGGAAACAGGCTTAATGTATTATTATAAAAAAGTACTCCTCGTGGAATGCCTTGGTTATAGAAGTAAGATTGAGCATTAATCGGAGTTCCAGAAGGAATCGCAGTCGGAAAGGTGACTGTTACCGTACCAGTGGAATAATTCACAGTATTGCTAGTTGTTGAGTAACCACCAGAACAAGCAGTGTTTCCAAGTGATGGATTCCCAGGTACCATCATGAGCCCATATAGATCCCCTCCAGTTCCTGTATTTAAAAACTGACCACTATCCGCTACCACAATATTTTGACCATTAGAATCAGTAGCTGTTAGATATACTCTAGAATTTACGCTTGTTACAGGAATGTTAGTATTAAAATCACTTACAAATGGCGGATCTTGCGTAGATCCAGTCGCAATAATACCAGTTATATCAATATGTCCCGGCAAACAAGGAGAGGAAGATAGAGTTATAGTGTAGGGACCTGCAGTCCCGTCACCAATTGCAACAGTATTTTGTGACTGTACGTAATTAGGCCACAAATTCCAAAAATCTTGTTTTTGGGTATAAAAAGGAATTGCTATGCCGTTTACAGCGACATAAGGCTCAAAGCCCTGATAAACCGGAAACGAAGCTATATTTTGATTTCCTGGCTGACTTTGAACTGAGTACAAGGGCATATTATAGTCAGTAATTCCAGGAATAGTTTGAAACCTGTAGCTAGTTTTAAAGTCAAAGAGCTGTATGCGAGCATCTATATCCATCAGCCAAAACCGATTAATATAATCGATGATGAGATTATCACTTAACGAAGCATTTGAAGAAGTTTTGACTATTCTTCGTACGTAAGTAATTATATCGCTTAGATAGTTGATAATATTACCTATATTTTCTATGTTTTTTTAAATGACACATTTTACATAACATTATGTGCATGTTATCATAGTCCCTTCTACAAGGGAAATTATTTACTAAACAAGTTATGAATTAAAAATTATTTATTCTCACTTTTTTTAAAACAAATGTTTTCCCATAAAAATTGATTTTCTATCACTTACGGGTGCAGCCGTTAACCTGGGGATAGTGGTGTCAGCTACCATTTTTCCGTAATAATTTCCCATACCGTCAGCCGAAGTTGTCGTTTGTTTCATAGTTAACCGATGATAATATTTTCTTTTTATTTGTTCAGCCAAATACCGAGGTCCCCAAACAGGTGTATTAACTGGAACTATCCATTCTTCCGCTGGCATTCCAGCAAATGGTTTTGTCCATAAATTTATTGCTTCTCCAATTACTTCTTTGTTCTCTGCTATAAAATGAACAGTTTCTTTTTGAAACTCGTAATCCTGACGAAACTTTTCATTAAACTTTTCTTTAGATGAAACTCGTCTTTTTGGTTTTAAAAAAATATCTTTGCTGTTTTGAATTTCTTTTTGAGACAACTTAGTCTGTGCTTCTATTTCTTGATTAGGAGCCTCGTTCATTCTGTCCAAAGTCATTTCTTTAATCTGAGAATCAAATTCATCGAATTGTTTCTCCAGCTTATTCATTTCTGTTTCTTTTACATTAGGTTTTTTTGTCATGAATTCTCCTTATGATGAAATGTCTCTAAACGATCCTGGAATATAGGTGACTGTAGAACTTGGACCTGAACCGTTTGTTTCACCTGAATTAATATCACCTATAGCAATTATTTGAGAAGGAGTAGTTGAATAAACAGGAGAAGTAATAAATGCGTTATAGGCACTAGAATCGATATTAATCTCCACAGTGTTTACCGAAGGAACGGACAAAACAATGGCTTCTTGATTATCAATCTGCCTCATTCCATACCCAAAGCTCATCTGAATTCGCACCTTTTGTCCAACTACATAGTTAGGGTTAACAGTTGTCCCTCCTGTAGTTGCAGGTATAATGGTAATAGTTGTTGTTTGACCCCTTGTTATATCGGCAATGGCAAACTTGGATGGTTGGTAGTACCAAGGCGTAATCGCAGGATTATTTTGTGCAGGTGCGCTCATAATAAAAGAGGGGTAAAATTTCTTTTACCCCTCAATATCTACTAACAAGTAAATAATTTCAATTACACCTTATGGGCCGTAATCAAAATAAGTGGCTTCCCAATATAAAACGTCACTAGACGATCCAATGAGTGCAGCAGAAGTTAGAGTTGCCCCTGTTCCTGCTCCAATAATAAACCCTTGTCTAGTGTTGTTAACAAAAGCACCCTGGATAGCAGGTCCGTTAATAGTGCTGACACCATTAACAACAGGTGATGGATAATAGTTTGAGCCAGCAGAAATCTGCACCCCTCCGCTATTAATATCGCCTGTAGCCACCATTTGGGGAAAAGAAAGTCCAGCTTTTACCGCAGAAACAGTTTGGTTACTGTTAAATGCTGTGTATGCACTAGAATTTATATTTACCACTACAGTGTTTGCATCAGTCACAGAAACAACATATCCATATACCGGTTGTGAAGGTATAATCGTATTATTGTTTTGATTTAACTGAATCGTTCCCCAGCTTGATGGAATATGGAAAGCAACTTGCTGACCAATTACCAAGTTATGTGGAGCTGTCGTGTCAATTGTTGTTGTAGAACCTGTCGTAATAGCACTGATAAAAGAAACTCCTGGAGCATAAAGAAAAGGATATAATACTTTTTTTACATATGCGCCACTTGGAGAACCAGATAAAGCAGTATAATTAGACTGGTTTGTATTCCAAGGAATTGTAAAGGTGGTAGCACCAGTTACAGTAATCACAAAAGGCATTCCACATATTTGCGGCATACCTGTTGTTGAAGACTGATATAGTCCTTGGAAAACCACTACATCTCCAGTTGCATAACCGTGGGCAGAACCCGTAGTTACCACAGCAGCTGAAGCTTTAGTAATTCCTGATATAGCGATTTGCGCGCCATATTGAAAGGAAAGACCTGCGCTAAAAGTACTGATACCGTTTGATGTAATAACATCTGTTGTTAAAACAGGAGTCGCATTGAATGCGCTAATCATTGCGTATCCCTGACCCATGTTAGAATTCCAGTATCCATAAGGAACACCGTTTTCAGCAGGAGTTGCTGCAGAAGTGTAGTTCCAAACTTTTACGGATGTAGGAGCAAAAGGCAAATAAATTGCTTTTGATGTTCCTGCTGAAGTAAAACTTCCGCTTGCTAATCTTGAGTATTCAGCCATGTTATCCCCCTTATACTATCTGGCTAGCATATAAGCTAGTGCAGAGAAGGTTTCTGATAGCTGTGTCTTGTGTGATAGCTTGCGCTTGAGCAAACTTAACAGCAAGAGTAGCGTTTTGTGCAAGCATACCACTGTAGTATGGATCTCTATAAATGAGGTTCATACTATAACCGTCTTGGTTAATGTGGGTAATAGCTTGCTTTCCAACAACGGTGTTGTAATATACATCTTGATCGTTAGCAGAAGAATTACGTGCTACTGGCGCTTCCGAGCTGCATAGAATTCGGATATTATAAACCGAACCGTACTCAGATGGAAGAGCGCTTGAGTTGTTAGGGTAATTCCACTGGCTTAGGAACCCTGACCCACTCAAAGAGTCAAAGTCAGTTTGTAGCTCTGTAGATGAAAGCATAAAATATGCTGACCTTACAGGGCCTGTTCCAAACCTATCTTCACCCTCGATACCGCTCATAAATTTATAAGCATTGTTGGTATCCAAAGTTGTTGCTACTAACGAAAAGTCAGAGACTCCAAGGTTAGTTGGGTTATCATTGTTTGAACCACCACCTGCGTTAATCTCAGTAGCAGCAGAAACAATGTAGTCACGAAGAATTAAGTCTTCAGCCTGACGCATAGCAACAGCTAGACGCTCAGAAACCCAAGCCAAAACTCCCTCTTGGTCTTGTAAAATAACTTGCTCGTTAATTACACAACCTGTTCCAAAAAAAGCCATTTGAGCATCAATGATGTCTCTTTGGGGCACCTGAGCCGGAGGATCTATACCCGCATTTCCCAACTGAACAGTTGGGGGAGTAAGAGCCTGAGGTCTCATAAATCTGCAAGTTGTTCCGCCATTAGCTGGCATCGAAACCTTATCGCAGACCGTAATATAGTTCATAGTAGGCGTAGGAACATAAAGCATTGCAGGAGCTAAGCTCTGCAAAATCATCGGTCCTAAATTGCCTGTTGTAGTAATTGACATGCTTAAC
>JGI10211J14876_10000309_pt1 | contig 20686 bp, 34 predicted proteins | sample Etolagsediment_FD_14876 | JGI IMG/M metagenome (IMG submission 14876)
ATATTGTCATAAGTGCAAATTGCACGAATGGGAATGTAAATGTGAAGATAAGGAATTAAGATTGATTGATTATGAACTTCAGAATCCTTACATATGAAGTAGTAAACGCATTCGCTAAACAGCACGTGAGACAACCAAACTATCGTTCAAGTGGGTTTATAGCCATCTTGGTAAAATAAAGATTTGGTTGGCTGGGCGATAATGCACATAATCTAAATAATGCGTAAAAATAAACAATGAGAGGGAAAAATGAATTGGATAATGAGATTTTTTGTTAAGATCATCATAATGGGAATACTTTTGGTTACATTAGGATATTTTGGGTTGAGGAACGTGGGAATTGAAAACCCCATGGCATTTGTGTTGGGCTGGGGGAAATAAGATGTTATATTTAATTGGCTTCATTATATTTGTAATCATTGTTTGGAAATGGTATGGGAGGGAAGAATAGTTTCATTTTAAAGTGGTTATAAAGGTTTATATAATCTAAAATTATTCGATTAAATATGGTAAAGCAACACAAAACATGGGCTGGAAAGTTCATTGAAGGAAGAAAAGATCTTAGGGAATTAAGAGAAAAAGATTACTTGGCATTTTTAAAATTATTTAATAAAGAAAGTAAACATTTTGAACCAATCCCAGAACATACCAAAGAAAAAGAGGAATTTAAAAATGAGACATAAATTAATACATAAAGGAAAATTATGTGGGTTAGTCACTAACGAGTTTTATACCGGAAAGAAAAAGAAAAAAGATACAGTGTTTGAGCAGTTAGGCATAAAAAGGATTTAAGATGTTAAAAAGAAAAAAAGAAATTGAAGTTGAAAAGATTCCCCAAATATTACTGATGTCAGAAGTAAAAGATTTAATTACAAGAAACCAATTTCAAGAAATTATTCAATATACCAATCAATTGTTGATTGACAATGCTTCGTTAAAGTTCAGAACTGAACAATTAACTAATTGGCTGGTTCAACTGGAGAAAAAAATAATAGGGACAACGATGTTGAAAAGACAAGAAGATGGAAATGAAGAAGTTGTAATAATGTAACTTTTTCTCCAAAGTCCTTTGGGATACATCTAACACCTCTTTTTCCTCTACCTCACTGCGGTGGGTAGGGGTTTTTATAATTAAAAATGGCAAAAAAACCAATCAGTTACCAAGCACAAACAAGTTGTCAAAAATTGGCAAACTTTAATATTCCTCCAAAGAAAAAAAACGAAACAGGAAGGAGAATTGAAAAAATGGAAACAAATGAATTAGAAATTGGAATTGGAACTAAAGAAGTCGAAAGTCTCAAACCAGCAAAAGTCAGGATTGTTGATGTGGTTGTTGAAGAAGTCGGGAAAAACAATAATAAGAAAGTTGTATGTACTTGCAAACATCCAGACAGGGAAGAAAAGATTAAATTGTCTGGAGTGAAATACAACCTGAAGGATAAATTAGTAACAAGCGGTTTGTGGCTAAACAGAGATGAAGATGATTTGATTAGAAAAGGCTCTGCATTAGCAAACTTTATGGAACACATCGAAGCAAAAACTTTATTGGAAATGGTAACAAAAGAAGTTCACACTACAACAGACGATAAAGGATATTTGTGTTTTAAAGCTTACTAAGTAGCGGAGGAGTAAGAATGGAAGAACCAACCAAGGAAGGAGAAATTCATGAGAACGAGCAAGATGATGACTTTACATCTAACATCGAAAGAGTAAGGAAAGCAGCCAAGAGAGATTTCAAGAATATTGACCGGCAGACAGTGATACTCGGCTTGATGGTGTTAGGGGTGTGTATTGTTTTCTTTTTCCTTGGTTATTATTTCGGCACACATCATGCAACGATTGAATGTAACAAAATCATACTTGAAAATCAGATGATGGGAAACGTCTTACCTCCCGCTTTGTTTGGTTAGGAGAAAAGAAATACCATGGCAACAGAAAATAAAAGTACATTTCATATTTTGAAAGAGTTTCGTGACCAACACGAAGAAAGAGCAACAAGAGCTTTCATTGCATTTTTGATTTTCTTGGGGATATTCATTATTGATGTTGTAGTAACGTTTTCAGTAAGTTATCTCACCCTTTTTGGTTGGGTTGGCATCTGGTGTTTAATTCTGGCTATGGCATTCTCATTGAAAGATTACATCATTGAAAAACGTGCAATTAAGAAAATTGATGGCTACTATTTAGAGAGACTCTACAAATATGAAAATAAAGAATAAAACTAAGTATGGAAGTTTTGGAATGTGGCTTCTTGCCGACCCAAAAGCGTTCCAAGTAACAATGCTAATTTCTGCTGTGGGTGCAACAATCATATTCACCTTATTGGCAATACTTGGTTGGTTTTTTAGCTGGACAAGTGTAATCACAATAATTTGGACAGTTTTTGCTCTCCTTGCTGGATATAAAAGTTTTAAATATATTCGAGCAAGAAGAAGAATGGGAGATGACCAGTTTGCAGGTTACACTCTCGGTAATTTTATGAACGTTGAACAAGTGGAGGAAAATGAAGATGACAGAGAAGGAAACAATGGGGAACAAAGCGAAAAGTTTTGTTCAGAACAGAGCAATGCAGATGATGAGCAACCAACTAGAGAAAAGTACAAAGACACTTCAAGAAGAATTTTGGAAAGTGAGAAAGAACCAGAACCAGCAGACAATAGCTTTTTCGATCTTATACAAGAATCAAACCAAGATGAACCAAAATTTTAAGGCCGTTATGGAAAAGTTGGGAATTGAAGCTGACTTTGTAGAATTTGATGTTCCAAAAATGGATATGGACATTGAAGAGGAAAGAGAATGAAACCAAAATGTGAAGAAGAATTACCAAAAAAGTTTTCATCTCTAAGTTCTTGGCAAAGACATAAAATGCAAGAAGAGATGACTAAAGAGCAAGTTATATCATCTTATGATAAAAAATTAAAAATTGCAAGCATTCTTTGTGCAGTTTGTCTTGTCTTGTTGTATGTTGGAATTGTTGCTGGAATGGGTGTTTTTAGTTATAAGGTTGCAGACTTAAAAGACGAATTTTCTGAAACAAAAAGTAACTTAAAACTAACTTATGGTGCCGCGTTATGTGCAGAAAATGAGTTGGGGAATTATGGGTATTCATACGATAAAAACTGTATGTTGTTTATTGAATGTAAAGATGGAAATTTAAGATACGAATATACAAACTGCGATGCAGTCGAGGGATAAAACATGAAACGAATAAAAATACCAAAGTTAAAACCAGAAGAAAAGGAAGAAATAATTAAAGATTACTTCAAGAAGAAAGAAAGTGAAAAAAATATCTCTGAAAGTATTACACATATTATTAATATTATGGTATGGGCTTTCTTGGCAGTATGTAATATCATCACCGCAGGACTGTTTTTTATAGTCGCTATTAAGCTACAAAATAGTTTTGTAGGTTTACTTGGTGTAAGTGCAATATGTACATCTGTACTGATGAGTTATAACTATATCAAGTACACGATAGAAAAAAAGAAGAGGAAATAAAGAAATGACAACAGAAAACATTGAAGAAAAGAAGTTTGTATTAAATAAAGAAGAACTGATAAAGTACCATAACACTTTGCTTGAACACCCAGACGTAAAACTGGTTGAAAATGTTTTTAATGGCCAGAAATTGTTGGCCCAAGCAGAAAGTATTCGGAAACTGTTAGAAAGCCAAGAAGAAAAAGAAAAAGAAGAGGATAGTGGTGTTAATGATGGCGTGGAGCGAATTAGTGACTTGTAGTTACTGCCAGCAACGAAAACTAACAGAAGAAATGTGGTCATCACGCATTTGTAAGATGTGTAAACCAATTGCTGACCAGAAAATATTTGAATATGAAACCAAAAAAGCGATGGAATGTCAGTGCAAAGATGGATAAAAAAAATCGTGGGTGGTTTATTTACTTTTTTTCTTTTCTTTTAGTTGGTTCAGCGACGTTTGATGCTGTAACATTTATTTATTCATCAACAAAAGCTTTTGAAATTAACCCTTTGTATTTGTTGACTGGGAGTGTTGGGTTAATGGTGGCATTAAAACTGCTGGTGATGGTTGGCTTTGTGTATGTTCTGTTTAAGAAACCAAAATATGAATGGACCCAGTATTTGTTTGTTTCTTTAGCAACTTACTTAATTCTTCTACACATAGTTGGAGGAATAAGCAATATTGCAGTTAATTCTGCTCAACCCCCGGATACAGCGATATTGCCACAAGATCAAGCGGTACAAGCATACAACTGGACAATAATATTCCAGTTGTATGCTCCTGTTTTGGTTTCAACACTGATATTTTTATTTTGGCAATGGTGTTATCCAAAGAGGCAAAATTATGGCAATAAAACTTGAATTGGTCGATTATACTTATGCCGAAACTTGTAATGGAGTGATTAGAATACACAAAGACTTACAATACTTTTCAAAAGAACTCTTTGACCATGCTTTGGAACACGAACTTGGCCACCAAGATCAAAATGTTTGGGAAGACTTTGTTTGGGACATGAAAGATTTAATGCACTTCAAAATTCACTTTAAAGCCTTGGGATTTTATTTAAAACATCCAGAACTAATTCTTCGGATGATTTCACCTATACATTATAACAAAAAAGCCCGGCAAGTAGAGGTAAATATCACACTTTTTGTACTCTATTTTCTATATATGTGTATATTCATTTACTTTCTGGTATATGTTTAAGCAAACAATGCAGCTATTATTATCATTCCTATAACTAATACTATTCCTGCCCCATTTGCAACGCTATATCTTCTTCATCATTGTAAACTGTTAATGCTTTGCTATCTGAATCGTAAAATACTCTGCCTTCTTTCCATGTAGGTGCACCATTTACACCAAAATCAACAGAAATATTTGTGAATGTAGAACCTGTAACATTAACAGAATCAGCAAAAATATAAGTGTTGGCAATATAAGTTGTTCCACTAACTAGAGAAACTAATAGAAGAAACATCATAAATATTGCTATTTTTGAATATTTGTGTTCAGTCATGTTTAAATCTAATTTGTCTATGCTTTCTCTTCAGTTGTCGGTCTACTGTTTCCTGGACAGAAGCTTTTCCCCAATTATTGTAAATTACTCTGCGTACTTTTTTGTTTACGTTTACCATGTTATAAAATAAAAGTGGCCAATAATTCTGGCCTTACTTTTTCCTCATGTGTCCTTTTACCCGAACTTTTCTTCTTTGTCCTGGAACTTTCCTTAAATGTCCTGCTACTCTTGTTTTTTTCATTATTTTCTCCTCCTAGATTATCCAAATGGATTGTACATTGTTTGTTGTTTTTGTTTCCGTTTCTTGCCTTTACCAAGTCTAGGCATTCCCCCACTAAAAGGGTTGCCCATTTCTCCAGTAAACTTTCCTGGGGATTTCCCCCGACTCATTGATTTTGTTTCTGTTGCTATAAACTCTTTGGCACCAATTGCCAAACCACCAAAACCTGTACTTTGAAACTGTTTCTTTCTCATTTCTGCTTTTTTTGCATAAAGTTTTTGTTTTTCTTGTCTCAAAGCATACTTCCTTTTTTCAAATTTAAGTTTTTTCTTTTCAGCTTCAAGTTTTCTTTCCATTGCCTCAGGGGTTCTACTTTCTTTATAACTAGCGTACCTTTTTTTCGCTAGACCGCTAGCTTTCTGTCCAACACTTTTAAAAGATGAACTTAACCTAGATCCAAAACTTTCCTTTTTCGGTTTCACTGGTTCGGCTTCTTTAAGTTCACTAACATCAATATAATCTTCTTCATTGTCTGCCATTTTTCTTATTTCCTCATTTTCTTTGAATGTTTATTAACATATTTCAAGGTTTGCATTCCGTACATCGCAGGAACTGCTACCTCCATCATCGTTACACCAGTACCAATAGTTTTACTGGTTAAATTTGAAGGCACTCCAGGCATTGATCCTAATACCATACCGCCAACCCCCAACATCATTCCAGAACCGACAACTTGTTTTGTAGTACCAATTAAATGATTAGAATTCTTTTTATTCTTATTTTTCATCTTTATTATTCCTGCTCAAAAAAATAAAAAGCTGCCTACCCCTGAGCAAGAAGGTAGGCAGACAATGACAACTTTCTTAACGGCTTGATTTGAATTATTGTCTGGTGTAAAAGTATCCTAACACAATAAATGCTAATGCCACCACAATGATTATGCCAATCCAGGTTGGTACAGTTGCTAGTTTGGTCAAAATGCTACTTGTTGAGTTGTAAGCGGTACTATGTGCATACGCTTGGGTTGAGAAACCAGCTCCAGTTTGGTTTTGACATTGCATTGAAGTAACGTTATCAAAAGGAAACCCTGCGTGTGGACAATTATTTGGCAAGTCCGCAGTCGTTTGAAGTTCTCCCAAGACAATTAATCCTACTGCTAAAACCACAGCAACACCAACAAGACCGAGAATAAAGGCTTGCATTCCACCAATTTGTTTGCTATTTTTTAATAATTTCATTGTTTTTTTTACCTCAATTTTTCATCGTTGTTTACTTATTACTCAAAAAAAAAGAAAGAAAAATAGGTTTTTTTGGTCTATCCTCGAGTGTAGAAGTAACCTAGCACGATGAACGCAAGAGCAACTACGATGATTATTCCAATCCAGGTTGGTACTGTGCTTAACTTAGTTAAGATGCTACCAGTTGCGTTAGATGCCACTGTAGTGTCTCCACCTGCTACTCCGCCAACTAAACTTGCTGTTTGCAATTCAGTTAATACAATTAATCCTACTGCTAATACTACTGCGACAGAAACAATACCTAAAATAAAAGCTTGCATTCCGCCAACTTGCTTGTTGTTTTTTAATAGTTTCATTTCAAAACCTCCGTTTTCGTATAACATTTAGTTACACAATGTTAATAAAAAAAACAAATTCATATATTAAATTTTAGTCCATTGGTAGTACAATGGTTGTTCTTTCTAATCACCCATACTACTACTTGCCATGAATAACACAAACAAGGAAATTGGAATTAGTAACAATCCTAAAACCCATGCCCAATCATCAATTAGACCCATCATTCTTAACAACATTGTCGTTAAACCCACCATCCAACTGGCAACAGCAAATGCGGTAGAAGTGAAGTACCCTTTCCCCTTCACAGCAAAGAAAAATACAGTAAATACTATTAGCATAATAAAATAACCTATCCAATTCCCACCCAAAACACCACTGCTAACATTCTGAGTAAAACTAAGGAAAGTTGTGGCGTTTCCACTAGCGGTAATGTTTGTTAAATTGTATATTGCCATATTTTTTCACCTACTTAATTATGTTACTTAACAAGCTGCTTATTAAGATTATACTTATCAAAAACGCAACAATAGTTATTAATAAATATTGAAAAGTACCATTAATTTTATAAGTGGTAGCTAACCCTTCTGCTCCTGTGGCGTTATCTCCACTAATAACCTTTTTCAATACCCCTGTACTCTTAAATATTGCAGATCCAGACTTGTACCCCAAATTTGTATCAATTTCACCACTGCTACCAGGTTGGTTAGAATCAACTCCTCCAGGAGCATTTGAAGCAACACCATCAACTAAATTATTCGCTTCAGTATAATGATAGTCCTGAACGTAACTACTATTAATTCTAACTTCTGGAAAGTTATGAGTGGTTTCATCTGAAACAGTTTGTAGTAAAATAAAAGCGACTGCTGTAAAAATCAACAGTCCAATTACAAATTCTCTTATCATATTGTTATGCCCTCAACTTAGCGATGAGTATCCCCCCTATTATTATAAATGTGACAATTGTTCCCAAACCAAAAGATACAAAACCAGTTAGTGCCATTATAACTAAGCCAATTAATGATCCCGCAATAACACCGACTGCCCCAGTTTCAAGGAATGCCGCACCTACTGCAATTATTAACAACATTATTGGGAATACCCCACTAACACCAAATTTGTCATGCATGTCCATTAAATATTCTAAATAAGACTCTCCAACCAAGTAAAATGAATTTGCAGTATTAGTTTCAATGTATCCAGAAGCGGTATAAGTATTTCCAGTTGTATCTTCGGTAATTGTGTAAGTCAAAGTTCCAGCAACAGAACTTGCAGATTGTTCATTGATGATTGTTCTACCAAACCCATTAAACCGATATACTTTTAATGTTGCGGTTTGTACTAAGTTCTGGCTATCGCTCCAAGTAAACGTGCATTTTTTAGTTGCGTTATTACACCCAACAAAAGTGTTAACATCGTTAATCTGCCTCCAACTTTCTAATAAATCAGAACCTTCAATAATCCCTAAGTTCTTAATAAGAGAAATTATCCGTTCAACACTGGTGTCAAGTCTAACTGTTCTATCAGTTTCAACAATAAACTTGTAAAATACGTCAGCCAGTACCATTTTCCCCAAAGTGTAACCATTTGCATCAGTTTTCTCTATTTCAACTGTCCGGTATGTTCCTGTTTCTGGGTAATATCTTAATATCTTAACAAAAGCACCATCAATGTTTTCTGCTGTGTTTTTATCATATACTCTAATAGTAATATCGGAAGCTTTACTAGAGTTAAGATTATATAGATAAATTTCTCTTGGAGTGGCGTTAAGATAATAATTATCTAAATAGTATTTCCTATTTGCCATATTGGGAGCAAAATATTCTGCAACTGCATTGACCAAGTAAGAACTACTATTTGGAGTTAAACAAACTGAATAATTGAACCCACCATCAAAACCAAAACTGAAATTTCTATAGTTTGCTTCATCTTCTACCCAAACACTAAAATCAATGTTTAATGTAGTTTCGTTTACATATTCTGTGGCGTTACCTTCTTCATCAAGAGAAAGAAAAGTTAAGGCTTTTGTCCAGTTACCATCCCCAATATGATCTTCACAATCTCCAATATTAATTTTATAGATTGTATGATTATATTCTACTTGTTCAATATTCCCAGAGATGTTTACTGTCCAATTAAAGAAAGCATAACTTGACTCACTAACACTTGGAGCATTAAGAGTGGAACTATATTGAACATAAGTTGTACTGTCCGTTGTTTCAGTTAAACTTCCAGCAGTTCCGTTGTAAACTAAACTCGCAGTAAAATTTTCATCGGTTAATCCTGTATCCGTAAAGTCAAGTAACAAAGTCGTGGTATGTTCTTGAGTTTCAATTACAGGATTAGCAAAAGTTACAGTGGCATTTACAATAGTAAACGTAAAGTTTTGTTCAACAATATTAAGTTCTCCAATTGAATTAAATTTAAACTTGTCCTTTGCTTTAAGTTGAGAAACTGTAACTTCAGCTTCATAAGGCGTGTTCAATTTAATCTTAACTTTACTTTCAACATCATCAGGAGAAACAAAGTCTATCCACTGGTTTCCAGAGATGATATAGTTTTTATACTTGCTATCCGTTTCAATAATGTTGATTTCTTTACTTGAAGTTATCAAAAAAGTATAACTTGTACTTTGTTTGTTTGGTTCAAACTCAAATGAATATCTGTCCTTTTTCTTCTCAGTGGTAAATTTATCAAAGATGGAAGTTTCAGCATTCTCAATCTTAATCTGATGATTATCTGGAAATGTGTATTCCAGATAATTGTTAAACAAACCATTACTTATTTGGTAGTCGGGAATTTGCTTTGCTGTGTGTCCATCTGCTACTCGAATACTAAGGTTGTGTTGTCCCACTCCTAACGAAGAAATGTCATAAGAAAGGTTATAACTATATTCGGTTACTCCCAAGTTGGTTTTGTTGGATATTGTAGTTCCGTCAATGGAAGCATTATAAGAGAATAGTAAAAAACTATCTGAGAAGTTAAATTGTCCTTCCAAATTACTATTAATTAGAATTTGTCCATTAGTGAATCCAGGGGTAATAGTTGGTGCGGATGGATCAATATAAAAATACTTTTCAGTAGAAGTTGTAGTTGTTGAGCCTGAAGAACAGTTAAAAAAGTAGGTGTTGTTAGTATCTCCATCAAACTTTCTATCAACACTTAACAGGGTAGTGGTATTTGCTTGATCTATCCAGGTGTAATTCTCTATACCATTTAAGAATAAAGAACAATTAAAAAATCCAACATTGGAAGCGTTAATAGTAGCATTAAGATTTATTGTTTCAGTATTAAATTGTGTATTTGTTTCTGGATAAGTTTCACTAATTTTTATAACTCCTGCAAAGTTATCTAAGTAAATATCGCTAACTTGTTGTGAAGTCAATAAAGGTTTATTATATGCGAGTAATATATCATCCATTGTTGATTCTGGACTTCCCACATTAGGGTATGTTCCCCATCTCATTGAAACTGTCCCACCATAAGGAGAAGCATAAGCATCTCCCTGCCACGAACCAGAGACTGATACATTATCAATCTTTACCATAGTGGTGGCTTCAGTTCCCATCGTTACCTGAAAAATAAAGTGATGATAGTCTGCTGTATCTGTTGTTATTGCCCCACTGCTTCTCCAATATCTATATCCTCCTCCATTAGATAATGTCCAAAAACCGATTGTTAATATATTACTGGCATCCGTGTATATATGAAGTTGTGAAGCATCTCCATTATTTGTTAATTCAAAAAACTCTTTTGCAACACTTCCAGACTCTTGTTTGAACCAAAAGCTAGTGGTGATATTGTCCCCAGTATTCAAGTCTGCAATGGGATTACCTGTTGATAAATAAGCATCGGCTGTTCTCATAGTAACAGCTCCATCTCCATATTTTGTATCAGTGGTGTTCCACACTGTGTTGCCTGTTAACGTACCATTTGCAGTTTCACAACCATCTATGGCAATCCCTGTTCCTTCATTTAAATTATAACATTGAGTAAAATCAAAAGGGTTAGTAGAAGTAGGATACTCCGCAATACCAAAACTTGATAAAAGTAAAAATACAAATCCAATTAATAGTATTTTTGATCTCATTATTCGCCACCACCTTTTGAGTACATTACTGCAGTCGAAAGGAACACTACAATGGCACAAATCCATGGCAGTTTATCCATTATGAATTTTGAACCTGTTAATGCCCCCCCTCTATCAATGGTTTCATTCAATTCAGTTGTGGTGACTACATCGTCAAAGAAGTTACTAAGTATTGCAGCAACAAATACCAAAAAGATTAAACCCACAATATTGATTACCATAAATATTGGATGAGTCTTTATAAAGAAACTGGTTATCACTAAACCAATAGTTAAACCAATAAGAACAAACGCCATTGCACCATCAAATATGGGGAAAGATACAGACATATCTTCAAAGACCTGTTCAGATTCAGGAGTATTCAGGTTACCTTCATCAAAAGCATCACTGATATTATAAAATAAATGTTTAGCAATAACTAAAGTAAGGATAATAGAAACGATAGTTACAAGAAATACGGCAATTGCCAATACTTGTTTGTTGTTACGAATAAACTTTATTGCCTTACTCTTCTTTTTCCTTTCTTTGGTTTGTTTTTTCATTTTAACATGACCTTTTTACTTCTTGGTAGCCGGTAAGGAATTGCATAAGAATCTTCCTTATATTTGTTTAAAAGTGTTCTTACTACATCTGGTTTTTTAATGTTCCTAAATCCTGCCTTTTTCCATGCTTTCATTATTTCCTCAATTTCTTTGTCCAACGCCTCATCAAAGTGTGGTCTTGACATTTTACTTTCCCCTACCTCTTAATAAATCTTTATTTGAACCGGGGCTATCCAAGTTGTCAGTGTTCATTGCATTCTTTCTAAGTTTTAGTTCTCCAATTAATTTGGTCAAAACATAAAAACATAAAAACATAAATATCACTATACTTACTCGGTACACAGTCCATAGAATATTACCAATTGTTGGATAAACTGTTGCGGAAATGTTGGCGGAAATATTTAGGCCAACTAGCATAGTTAAAGCAGTTAATAATAAGAAGAAAAACTTCAACCCCATATCAAAGTACCAAGTGGCTAATCCAAACACTAACATCATTACAACAATAAATATCATCACAGTAATTGAATATAATCCTTGGCCTAACGAAGTTATCGTTCCTTGTGGTGTTATTTCAAAAGTATAAACCCAAACTGTATCTTCTCCGTCAATATCACCTAAACCATTGACTTTATATGTACCCAAAACAGTGGTGTAAGTAGAGTTTAAAGTATAATTATACTCTGAACCAATCTTAGTCATTGATACATTACTTATTAAAATTTCTGAACTTGGCGATCTTACTGAAGTTATGGTGTTTTGTGTACAACTGGCACATAATTGTAATAAATTTATGTCCTCACCTTCCTTAAATGTTCCTAATTCTGATAAAGCAAAACAACTGTGGATTAATAATAAAAAAATAAATCCTAATAGTATCTTTTGATATTTCATTTTTTTAATTTATTTACCTCTATCTGTAATTCTTTATGGTCTTCTGATAATTCGTAGAGAGCTTGTCTTAATACATCAATTTCCATTGTAAGAGACACTTGTTCTTCCGCTTTAGTATATGGATAAGTTAATTCCATGACTGTTGTATTAAAAGGATAAGTAATTTCTAATTCTCCTGTGACCTCATTAAAAACCTCAATTGTTTTTTCATGGTCTTGAACAGTTTTGTTAATATAAACTGGTTGATCATAATCTACAGTCATTATTTCTCCAACGTATCCATAGAACTTGGAATGATCAATTTCTCCTTTTTCATCTTTATAGTAATCTGAATCTTTGATTTTATCTAAAGCACTCCCTTGATCTTTATTATAAACACTTGTTCTAGTATTATACCCTGTTGCAGAGATATTCCCTAACGCATAAATTGAAATTCCGTTTATTTCTGAATTAACTTCTACTGGATAACTTGGGGTAGTGGTATTTATTCCAAGATTATCAGAAACGCTCATATTATAATTCATTTCAACATTTCCACCACCCTTAAATTCTGTATTGATTGTCCCATAGTTTCCGGTTAATATTTGAACATCATGAGATGTTGAACTTGAAGAAAGTCTCACATGACCTAAAGGATCAAGACCAAAACCACCCCAACCTGAAGAGTCGTGTACCAAGAAAGCATAATAAGGATGACTTTGCCAAATGTCTAAATAACCATTGCCGTCAGGATAAAAGTACATTCTAGGTATAGCATTAACCCCTCCACCTCTAAATTGTAATGCCATATAAGTTGTGGGAGTTAAAGAATTACTTATTTTTAAAGCGATGGCATTGTTCACAGCACTAATATCTAAAGGTACTCCTGGAGTTTTTCCAATTCCAACTTTTGTAGCCTCTAAATTATATGCCCCTAAATCTACATTAGTTGTAGCCCCTGTATAGGGGACTAATCCTGAAATGTTGGAAATAAAATCCTCATCGTGATCCAGAGCAACATCGTAACCAAAGCTGAACGCATCATTATACCCAAAACTTGCTGATAAAGAAAAAGAATTAAAAATAATTAAAAATAAAAAAGTTCCAGAAATATAAAATAATGATTTTACTTTCTTAAATTTTTTACTATTTTTCATTCTTATTAATTACCCATCAACTTATTCGCAATGTTGTTTAATGGTTCAGCAACTTTATCTGCTGCTCCCAACCCTTGAGATATTACGTCTCGAACAAAGTCAAAACTGAAATACAACACAACAATAATTAATACAATTATTCCACCAATTGCAATAAAGTGGCCATATTGTTGTATCCAGCTTTGAGTATCCTTGTAAATCTTTTCTCGGTTGTCTAGTGCGTTAATCCTCATCATGTTAACATCATAGTCCATTGGTTCAAACTTAATAGTGCCAGCCAAAGCTTTATCCAACGGAACAAAGACGTACTTGCTTTCTGTTTCTGATGTGGATTGTCTTCTAATTGACTGTAAAGCTTCTTTAATCTTAATTACAAGCTTACTTTTCTTTTGACCAGTAATTTTATCTTCTTCGTAATGAAGATATTCTTCAGGGATTTCAATTGCTCGACTCATTGGTCGATATTCATCTAAAACTCGAAGATAGTTTGTTTCTTCAACTCCCCGAACAAAGTCAACACAATCCTCTGGAGGAGGGATACATTCTTCTCTGGCACGTTTAAGCCAGTACATGGTTTGCTTACCTTTGTTGAACTTCTTGGCAATAAGCCAGTCAACTCCAACTTTGTAAATCCTTCCGTTAACTTTTCTTTCCCAAATGGTAACTTTCCATTTCTTTCTTCGTTTGATAACAAAAAGGTAGTATCCTACTCCTGCTACCGATGCTAATCCCATGATTAGCATCGCTCCATACATAAACCAAGGTATAGCTTGGGCGATCATTAAATTTACTTCAAATGCCATTTTTTAGTTGTCCTCACTGCTCATTATTTTAATACGTTTTTCTTTGAGTAAACATACTCATCATGTTGCTCATTACTCCTTTTCTTTGTTGTTGCTCATTACTTCCATAATTACTTTGTTCTGAAACATGATACTGTTTTGAGAAGAATATTCTAAATCCATCTCCTCTTGCCCCTAACAATATTGCTAAAATTTTACTCTCAATTTCGTTGGCAACTCTTGGAATATCTGACTTCTTCATATCAAACTCTTTATACCGCAATGATAAACTGTTAAATACTACTTTCACAGCTTCCCTCATTGTATAATTCATCATTTCTTTATCAAAATTTGATACAATAAAAACGGGATTGATATAACTTTCAATCAAAGAAATGCACCAACTGATCCCTTTCTCGTTCATTATTCGCACAGATTCTTTATTGAATACCCATTGTTGCCTTTCGTGGTCAAACTCATACCCTCGCCATAATTTTCCGAGTGGATCAACAACTTCTTTCCTGAACGAAAAAAGCCATTTCATAAACACTTGGTCTTGACTTACTGCTCTTGACCCCATTTGTGGATCTGGTAATCCGGGAATCCCAGTATCTTCTTCCTCTTGCTCAAGAGAGGGAGAGTTAAATTGTTGCCGTTGATATACTTCCATTTTTTATTTTTCTCCTTGATTATGATTAAAAGGGGTTATAAATTAACTCCTTTTCCAGTTTAGTAGTTTTCTTTTTCTTCTTCTTCGCTAATTTCTTCTTGCTTTTCTTCTTTTTAGGCACTTTCTTAGTTTTTGGTTTTTTACCTGTAATAATTGGTCGGATTTCTTGACCGGTGAAGAAACCACCTTTTGGTTCTGGTGCTTTCTCTGCAGTAATTCCCAGCAATCTTGCTGCAAAACCCGCAGTATAACCATACTCTCTTTTCTTTTTTCCTGTAGTTAAACCTTTCTTTCCTTTACCTAATGCGAATGGCACAAATGGCATAGTTTGAAATGTAGGTGTTGTTGTAGGCGTTACTGTTGGTGTTGTAGTGGTAGTTGTAGTTGGTGTAACTATTGGAGTTACGGTGGGTGTAATTGTTGGAGTTACAGTCGGTGTTGGAGTTGGTGTTAAAGTCTGGGTTAAAGTTGTTGTAGTGGTTGGTGTTATAGTGGGGGTTGTAGTAAATGTAGTTGTTGGTGTTAAAGTGGTTGACTGTGTTAATGACTGAGAAAGTGTAATTGAAGGAGTTGCAGTATAACTTAAAGAAGGTGTTATTGCCGCCGTTGGTGTTACTGTATACGGCCTAAGCCTAAAAGGTTTAACTTTGCTTGTTTTCATTGCAGTTGTATAAACCACTTTATTTCCCGCAATGTCATCAACAGTTGTTGCAGGTGAAATTGTTTCCTCTCCTAGGAATTGCCTTATTTTTTGTGTTGCTCCCACTCCTACATCAGCAACATATTCAGCGGGGTCTAAGGTGTAACCTAAAACAGAAGCCCCTTTTGTTGTTACTTTTTCTTTTACTGTCTTGTCAAATATTTTTCCACCAATGATTTTTCCTCCAAGTATTTTTGCAGTAAAACCGCCCGCGGCACCAGAAAATAATAAACCACTTGTTGTAGGTTTATCATATTGAGCAGTCTGGGTTGCAGTATAAGAATAGGCCGCTTCATACGCACCTGGAACAACCAATTCTCTTCCTACTAACTTAGTAAATTGTTTTTTTCCCAAACCACTCGTAGTTGACAAAAACCTTTGAGTGAATAATCTTTGAGAAGTGAGTTCAGTACTTGCTGCGATAGATAACAGTGCCGTTGTTTCCCCACCTATTAAGAATTTACGTTGTCTTGCAATTGCACCAGTTGAAATGTCTAACTCCTCACCTTTTTTTCCTTCTTGTATTAAGGTTTCTCTTACTCCCTCTTCATAAGCTTCTCCGCTGCCAGTAAGGCCTCGGTATGCTCCAAGAACGCCCAAAGGATAGCTTAACCCAAATTGAATGCCGCTTTTTGCAGCTTTAACAGAAGAAACTACTTTCTCCTTATATGTTGGTGCTGAAAATACATTTCCTGATTCTTTTAAGAATTCGTCTTTGTATTTACCACGAATATATTCTTTTTCTGCTGTAATTCCTGCTGTTGTTGCTTTTGTTACTAGCTCTTTATCTTGAAATACTGTTTTGCCTTCTCCGGCAGTTTTCTCACCAAGTTGTATTGCCACTCCTGGTGCTGCAACCCCCCCTAGAACCAGTCCGACGGCTACAGCTCCCGCACCAGCTAAAGGTGCAGCAAATAGTCCGCCTACTGTAGCTTTCTTAAGCCTACTATCCTCTACAAGTTGTTCTTTTGCCGTTTTTACAGATAGGCCTGATTTCTCAGCATAATCGGTAGCCTTTTCGGTTATTTTTATATCTTTATAGTCTGTTAAACCTTGTTGTTTTAAGGTTGGGAGAATTGAAGTTCGATACTTTTCTTCTGCACGTTTTTGTGCTTCAAGAGTTTGTTCTTGTATTTGTGGTGCAACTAATTTTATTTCCCTGCCTGCCATTTTGTTAATACGTTCTCCAGCAAGTTTTACTCTAGGCGTTAGTTTCTCTACAAACATTCTTTCAGAAGTGGTTTTTGGTTCGGCAGTACCCAAAATAGTGGCTTCAATAAGTTCGTTGGCCCTTCCTGTTTCCAAACCATATTGTTTTTGGTATTGTGTTGCAACAATTCCTACTCTTTGTTGTTCTAATTCCTTTACTTCCTTAACTTTTTCTGATTCTTCAATAGTTTTTGTTGTAATTCTGTCTATCCGGCGTTGTAATGCGGCACTTTCTCGTTTAGATATTTTTTCTGCGACTAGGTTTGAAGTTTGGATTTGTTGGCCTTCAAACTCTTCTTTACTGGTACGTCCATAACCACCAGTTAGTCTTTCCTCTGTTCTTTGTAATAATCCTTTTTCTGTAACTGTTTCAACAGGTGGTAAGTTAAATGTTCTCCTTCCTGCTTGTTTAATTTTCTGAAAAAATGTAGGAGATTCAGCAGCTTGTTTTTCGTAAGCTAATTGTGCTGAAGATTTAGTATACTTTGTTTCTCCACTTTCTGGGAGTTTAATGTCTTCAACACCCTTATCAAATGCCCTGCTTTGTGTTTGTTTATCTTTTAATTTAAATGGGTCTTTACTATCAAATGCAGTTCCAGTAGTATCAGTTTTGAGTTGTTGTTTCAAAGTTTGTGGTTGAGTTACTGTAGGTTGTTCCTTAGTCGCTTTTAATTGGGTTTGTTGAGAAATTGTTTGTCTTTGAAGTTGAGTACTTAGTTGTCTTGAAGTTGGTTCAACAGTTTTTGTAGTGGTTTCGCCCGTTGGTGTTGTAGTAATAACTACTATTTTTCCTGAAGAAGATTTATATGTTGAAGTTGCAGAACTACCAGACTTTTTTGCATAAGTTTCTCTAGCCGTTGCTGCCTTTTTACTTACAGCATATTTTGCCCTGGCCTTTGCAGAAGCGGCGGCTCGGGCCTTGTAAGAAGAAGTGCCTCTACCTGTTGATTTAGTTGATGCCATTTTTAGTTAGTAACCTCTTTTTAGAATTTGGTACATTTCCGAAACTTTGGGAGTTAAACATCTTTGATATTATAAGGGTAGTTTCATAATGTTTATAAAGGTTTCTTTAAAAAAAGAAATGTTTATAAACCTCTTTCTCATTCTACTTTAATAAGTGTGACAACTTAACGGGCAAAATGAGTAACAGATATTCAAGTGAAGCAACCAACGAGTTCAATATGAACATGGCTTGGTTGGAGAAAATTTCTAGAAATATTGATATTTTTATAATGTGTAGGTTTAATGAAGATTTTGAAAATATGTATAATTCTCTTGATACTTTGGAAATGTTGACTTCTCCAAAAATTGAGGACAATACACTTGAAAAAAAACTTAATTGGTTGAATAAGAACCAAGAGGCGTGGTGTGTAAGGGATTCTGACGGAAAAGTTATTAGGGTAAACTATAAAAATAAACAAATTCTTAAGGATGGGTTTAGAGAAGCGTTTAGGTTAATATTGTTAAGGTTAGACGAAGCAGGTATTCTTACTAAACTCAAAGACGACCCTGGTAAAGCAATGGGGAACTTTGGAAGTAGTTAAAAATGACAGTAGTAATGGAAAATGTTGAATTTACACCACAACGATTTAGAGTTGAAAAAGATAAATGGGAAAACTTACCAGTAAGGAAAGGATTCTTCATTAATACAACATTAAAACAAAATTTAGATAATTATTACATTGCTGCTGTAAAGGCAAAGTGGGATGGTGTAATGTTGATTACAGGGATGGAAGGAAGTGGAAAGTCCACAACAGCTTTCTCTGTTGCAGCATATGTTGATCCCACTTTTCCTGGAAAATTATTGAATGATGGAACTACCAGAAGGAGTTGTGATAGAATTGTTTTTACTGTGCCACAGTTTAAATATGCTGTTGAGCATTCGTCTCCATGCCAAGCTATAGTTTGGGATGAATTTATTCTTGGTGGTTTTGCAAGTGACGCTTTAAGTCAAATGCAAAAAGAATTGATTAAGTTAATGGTTACTATTAGAAAGAAGAACTTGTTTATTATATTGGTTGTACCAACTATCTTCTTATTAAGAAAGTATTTTGTTATTTCTAGAAGTAGAGCTTTAATACACCATTATACCCCAGATGGTATAACAAGAGGGTTGTTTAGGTTTTATAGTTATGATAGTAAGCGAGTGTTATATATTCGTGGTTGCAAAGAATGGGATATGGGTGCAGCAAAGGCAGACTTCAAAGGTGAAACAATTAACACATCCGGTTACTTCTTTGATGGTAAAGAGTATGAAGAAAAAAAAGACGAAGCTATCAGAGAAATGACTGAAGCACCAAAGAAGGAGAAAGAAGAAAGGAACGCAAAACAACAGTTAGAAAAGAATAGGGTTGATCGTATTATTAATCAGATGTATGAACAAAGAGCAACAAGAACTATTGGATATTCTAAGGAACAGTTCAGAGCTGATTTGAAGGAAGAGTATGGTATTAACTTACCAAAAAGTACATTAAGAGATAGATTAGCATCAGCTATTGAGAAGAAAGATTTGGTTCTTTAAGTTGGGTGGCGAGTGTTTCTTAATCAATATTAAGACTACACACTTGTAGAATATTCCACAAGTCTTAAGTAGTAGTGAGACATACTACTATATGTTGCACTGCAACTCATGAAACAAACTGGAGGAAAAACAAACCAAATGGAAACTAAAAACAAACCTTGGGCTAGGCAAAAGATTCTGAAGAAGCAAGACATACCAAGCCAGGAGACTATCTATAACATGGCATTGGAATTCAAGAACCATTCGCATAGAACACTATTTATAATAGCTTACTTAACTGCTGGAAGGATTTCTGAAATAGTTCGACAACCTAATCTTAAGAAGAACAAGTACAAGATGGAAGAAGCCAAAGATAAATATGGGCGAGTGGTTTGGAGAGTTGTTAGAAATGAACAAGGGTCTCCTATTATAGATAGTGTTGAACGATACACGCATGGATACATTGGAATCTGTAGGAAGAACATTACCTTTGAAAAAAAGCGTGGTCACAACTTTATTGTTATCAGCATGCAGAATAGGAAGAACAAGAACTTCACAAACAAGAAAATTCCAATACCAGTTGACCAAGAAGGCCATTTAGTTGAACTAATAAAAGAACATCTTGGAACTTTAGAGATGGATCAACCAATATTCAACTTTGGCATTAGTTGGGCGGAAAGGATAATTGCAAAAGTCGGCATGAACCCCCATTTTTTAAGGGATATTCGATTAACGCATTTAGTTACAATGTATGATTTTGATGGGTTTAGGTTAGCAAAGTATGCAGGATGGAAAAATAGTGTTCCAGCAGAACGATACGTTAGGTTAGGATACCACGACTTACTTGATAAGTTCAATCAGTGATTAAATAGTTTAAGCGTTTCAGTGTTACTATTTTTGGGGGTAACAAAACGTTTAAATAGCAATTGTGTTATCTAAACGATAACATTCACAAGGAGGATTATAACATGGAAAGCGAAGCATTTATTGGACAAATTCGGGAGGCGGGCAACGGATCTCTTGAAATTACAGTGCCTGCAAATTTGTGTAAATTTATGGGATTAGTTTCTGGTGACACATTAAAAGTGTTAATCCAGAAGATGCCGAAGAAGGAGGAATAGAAGATGACAGAGTGTGATTGGTGTTTAAGAAAACTTGAGAAAATTGATCAGTTAATGAAAGAAAATGCTTATTTGAGAAGATCATTAAAAATCAAAGGAAGGGGAGCAGATGAGAGTTTAAGAGCAGAAAGAAGGAATTTAAAGGCATCACTATCCCGTTCAATAAGTGCAAGATTAAGGTTATTATCCCAAATAAGAGAAATTGGTTATACAATAAAAACATTAAGAATGCTCTTAGCAAGAATTGAAAA
>JGI10211J14876_10000310_pt1 | contig 20614 bp, 21 predicted proteins | sample Etolagsediment_FD_14876 | JGI IMG/M metagenome (IMG submission 14876)
GTAAATAAATATTTTTTAAAAGTATATTTTCTTGAAATTTATTTAATTTCATTTGAAATTCATCTTGAAGTATTGTTTGTAAAGTTTCTTTTAAAAAAGAACAATTTTCAGAAGAAGTAATCATAATATTACAATATACGATTATATTATAAAAATTTAAATTAATTAGTAAAAAAACTTGTAATAAAATTAATTAATTCTAAAATAGCATAAGTAAATAAAAAAATACGTGTATGTCCTTCAATTTCAATTGAACGATGACTTTTTGGATAGAATAATACTAACATCAAAATCAGTAATAATGCACGAAAAATATTATTAATGTATTGTTTTATTTCATACAATTTTTCTTCATTTTCTAAATGTTTTACTTTGGATCGAAAATATAAAAATAGAAAAATAAAATATATAATCTTTATAAATAAAATGAGATATAAATAAAGATTATAGTAAATAGTATGTTGCATTTAATATATATATTTATATATATATATGTATATATTTATATATATATATGTATATATATATATTAAGCATAAAATAAAAATAATAAAAATGAGATAATGAAGTAAAACAATAATATATCTATAAATCAATTAAATTATTGTTATTATTTATTATTTTTTATTTATTATTCTTCTTTATTCTCGGAAAAGGATGAAAATAAATCTTTGAAATTATTTTTTTCTAATAATGATTCCATTAATTTATTTTCTAGCAAAGACTGCATATGATTATATTGATCGGAAAGAAAATGATTACCATAAGAACTAAAACTACGTAATTTAGCAAGACTTTTAGAAATAAATGTCATAAATATAATTAAAAAGCCTAGAAAGATACCAATGTATTTAAAACTTTGATTTCTGAAATCAAAAATATATTCATCATTCGTAAAAATTTCCGCATCATGGAGATTATTAATATATTTTTTAGGGAGATGTGTTTTTTCTGATATTTCATTTTCTTCTTTTTCTTCCTTTGCTTTTTCTTCTTTTTCTTTTTCTTCTTTTTCTTCCTTTTCTTTTTCTTCCTTTACTTTCTTTTCTTTTTCTTTCTTTTCTTCCTTTGCTTTTTCTTTTTCATTTTTAATAGTATACAAATAAGAAAGTAAATTAGGTACTTGATCAGTAGAAATATTTTCTTGGTTATTTTCAATTAATTTTTTCTGAATAGTATGTAATTCTTCTTTAGTAAAAGTGATAAGTATATTTTTATTCTTTTTTTGTTCATAATTAATTAAAAAATCTTGAAATAATAATTTCAATAAAGATTTATATTTTTTAAATTCTTCTTGAACACTATAATGACATAATTTAATAATTAATGAATCATCCCAATAAGAATATTGAGTAGTCATGATTTCTTTTATTTTTGTTTGAATAAAGATAGTTTGTAATTTCATTGAATGTATTTACTATTAAATAATATAAAAATCTAAAAAATAAAATTTAGTTTATAGATTTTTATATTATTTAATTAAAAATATTATTTAAATACAAAAGAATAAATAGTTACTATATATAAGAATATGAGTAATTTTTCAGATTTCCCCCATGGTATTTCTCAAAGAATGCAGCAATCTTCTTTGGATTATAATCCATTAATTATAAAACCTCCAGATCGTAATAAAACTCATGGAACAATTACAAAGCATTTAGTGATTGATAGTCGAGATCGTGATTATTTAAAATATCCAAGCTCGAGTAGATACCGCATTGAAGTGACCGAAGATTTAAGAGATGTCACTTCAATAGAGTTATCACTTGGTCAAATACCCAATACATATTATAATATTGCAGAAAATAATAATATGTTTTATATTAGTGACGAAAATGATAATGTTTTTGGAATTAAGATTGATGAAGGACAATACACAAATAATTTACTTATTGAAACTTTAAACGGAAAATATGGCAATTTATTTAGTGATTTTGGCTCTAAATTAAATTTTAGTCGTAATCCAATCAATTTAACCTTACGTATTCAAAGTGATACCTATTTTGGATATAATTTAAATTATGAACGAAATAATAATTGTTCAGCTCCTGGTCTTAACTACGATATTCAATATAAAACAGGACAAAGACCATGTGCTTTTAATAGTATTGATACCACTATAGGATTTTTAAATAAAACATACCATGCTGAAAAAATAAATTTAAAGAATATTGATGTAAAAGCAGGTGAAATTACAAACTTAAGTAAATTAAGCGAAAGTGATTATAATTTATATAAAATGGATATTGATCAAAATGATGTAGATTTTAAAAAAATATTTGTAATTGGTGATTACTTTATTTTAAGTGATGGAAGTACTATATATAAATGTCGCATTTATGATATTCAGAATTTCAATACGATTATTTTTGAAACATTAGACAATACACAAGATCCAACAGTATTAAGTGGAAACATATTTGAACATATTTATATAATTAACAGCCCTAATATATTTCAATTAAATACAAAGCCCTATGTTATCTTAAAAATTGGAGAAGCAAAATTATTAAATTCTATTAATGCTTCAAATAATTGTTATACGATTATTCCATTAAGTTATACAGCAGATTCCATTGTAAATCAATCCACAACTCCTGTACATGGTGTCATTAAATATTTTAATCCACCTTTGGGAAAATTATTTTACATGGATATTGAATTTTTAAATTACGATGGATCTTTATTTAATTTCCGAGGACAAGAAAATATGCTCTTATTTATTATAAGTATGTTAAATCAACCTGGAAAATATAATAATTACGTAGATACGAATTAATTGAAAGGAATAAAAAAGAAATAGAATAGAAAATTTTTTCTTCGGATATAAATGAATTTAAAATTATTTATATACATTAAAGTATGGGTATCCAATTCAATACTAATTACTGGCCAATAGTTCAATTTAGCTTAATAGAAGAAGTAAATGATGAAAATTTTGAGCAATATAAAGTAAATTTTTTGAATTTACTTTTACGATGTAAAAAAAACAAAGAAAAAATGCTTCTTATTTGTGATCTAGAATCTGATATTAGTATTCCAATGAAATATGTGTTTAAATTAGCATTATTTAATAAAAAAATATTTAAATTTAATAAACTATATTTACAAGGAGTTTGTGTATTAAGTAAAAGTAAAACATTTAAAAATATTTTCAAAATTTATTTATCATTAATTACTCCTTCTTCGCCCTATAAATTATGCTCTTCTTATTCTAAAATAAATAACTATATTGAAAAAGAATTCCAAATTAATTTTAACACATCTGTATTTAGTAAAGATTTTTTAAATAAAACAAATATTATAAAAAATAATCAGCAACAGAAAGAACTTAAGGAAAAATCATCATCTCAAGATGGAGAAGATTATGAATTAAGTGAATCGAGTGATAATTTAGATGAAATAGATAGCAATGATAGTTCAGAAGATTTTCATGTGAAATTAAATGAAGCAAAAAAAGATAATCAAATGTATCTGAATGAAAATGAATCATCTTCAAAATCTGAATTATATGATTTATTAAATAAAGAAGAAGAACCATTAACATTAAATCTTAAAAATGATGATGATGAAAACCAAGAATGTATAAACGATAAAAATAGTAAAAAAAAATCTTATAAAGTACCAATGACTACTTCTTCTTTAATTGCTTAATTTTTAATTTAATCTTATTTTTTGATTTATTTTTATGTCTATTATTATTAGAATGAATAGTCATAGAAATTCAACAGGTATAAATATTGCCGGAATTATATTTTTTATTATTATTTTAATTGTTATTTTTATTGTTGTTTATTTAATTATTAATAAATCTAACATGATTGTTAAAGAAAAAGGGCTCAAGCAATACGATTATCCTTATCCCAAGTCGTTTGTTAGCAATTATTTAAAAAAATGTCCCTTAGGATGTGTTCGTGGTGTTTGTCGTCGCATGAATAATGGACAAGCTGGATGCAAGTATGATTATCAATGTAGTTATTGTACAGACCGTCATACAAAGCGATTTTTTGTAGATTTCGGTAATCGAAATGAAATTATTCCGGTTTATGAAGAACAAAAAAAATTACTTCCCAAGCAATCTAATACGTTAAATGATCAAATAAAAGAAAATAATGAATATATTCATGAATTAAATGAAGAAATTGAATATCGAAATAATCAATAATTTTAAAAAAAATGATTATAAAATAAGAATAGTACTATTATAGTAAGTTATATCAAAATAATAAAAAAATATTTTATTTTTGGAATACATAAAGACTCAATATGACAAGTCAATTATTATTTATTTTTAAGAATCGATATCATCAATCAGATGATTTAATATCCATGGAATCTTCTTCTTCCAATATAAAATTAAAATGCACATGTCAAGGAAGACCTTGTTATCACATTACATATTTAATTCAAAAATTGAGAAATGATTTTTATTGTCAATTAGAACAAAAATCCCAACAAGAAGAAAACGCACCTATTTATTTGGTTCCTGTTGATAGTTCCAATATTTTATTCTTAGATTTTGAAGATAAATATAGAAATAAATTATGTAAAATATATATTCGATTACAGTATAATTCTTTTTATTTTGGGTGCAATTGTCATCCAACAGAATGTGAAAATTTTACCCATCATTGCGAACATTTAAAATCATTAATTGATTATGTATATCATTTTTATGATCCTATTCAGAATACATTGAATTTAGATTCACAAAAATCATTGATTTCACAAGAAGAAAATGACTCCGAGGGTGTAAATGAATTATTATTCAGTATGGATGAATTATCTATTTGAATTTGACCATTTTTGATAGCATATAAACAACATCGGGGTTCATTTGATTATGTTTCAACTTTTTTAATGTATCTATATAATTACATAGTTCAGTATAACCACCAATAGGAATTTGTTGCGTTTTAGAAACTTGGATGAATATTTGAGGAAATGTATTCATCTTATTTTTTTTCTTCAATTGTTGTTTTATTTTTTCATCTTGGGGGACACGTATAATGTTAGACTTTATTTTCAATTCATGAATTAATTTTTCTGCTGCTTGACTGTATCCACATTGATCTAAAATAAAAGCAATAAGCATACTCTTTATAATATATTACTAAATAATATAATAATCTGTTTAATATAATTTATCTATTTAATTCTTTCATTTATTTCTTATATTTTTATAAAAAATATAAAAAATGATTTTCTTTACTTGAAAGTATTCATTTAAAACTTTAATTATATATTTATCTATACATATACACATCTTAAATTAAAATAATAATATGTCTTCTTATTTATTAATTGATGGAAGTTACTTCATATTTTATCGTATTTTTGCCCTAACAGTATGGTGGAAAAATGCGAAACCTGATATTGAATTAAAAGAACCTTTTCATAATCCTGAATTTGTAGATAAATTTCGTTCCACGTTTTCATCAAAAATTAAGGAAATTATTAAAAAATTAAATATTACAAATTTACAAAAAATTATGGTCGGAAAAGATTGTTTTCAACATGATATTTGGAGAAAACATCTTTATCCACAATATAAAGATGGACGTAATGAAGCAAAAAATATTGAAAATAATGTCGGTGATTTCTTTAAACTTGTTTATGAAGAAGATTTATTTAAACAAGCGGGTGTAGATTTTATTTTAGATTATCCTACCTTAGAAGCCGATGATTGCTTAGCCTTAACGACTAATTATTTATTAGAAAATAATGAACCATCGACGCAAATATATATATTAACAAGTGATCATGATTATCTTCAATTAATGCATGAAAATGTTCATATATATGATTGTAAATATAAATTATTGAAAGATTCTAAAAAATCATTTGATACTCCACAGAAGAATTTATTTTTCAAAATAGTTGGGGGAGATAAAAGTGATAATATACAGGCGCTCTTTAAAAAGTGTGGTCCGAAAACAATTGAAAAATGTTATAGTGATGAAAAGTTTTTTCATGAAAAATTAGAAAAAGAAGAAGGTGCCGAAGAACGGTACGTTTTAAATCAAACATTAATTGATTTTCAACAGATACCAAGTGATTTATCTCATGGATTCCGAGATAAACTTATTTCTTTGCTTGCACTTTAATAAGGAAATTTTATGAAGAAATATTTTTTTGACATAATTTATAAAAAAATATCTAAAGAAAAAATATAGGATGCATATTATTCCGTTAATTCGACCCATTGGAACCGATACATTTTTTAATTCTTTCATATTAAATTCATTTTGTCTGGCCATTACATCTACTGTAGCAGTAGAAATGAGAGGATTTCTTGATGAAAAAAAAGGTTATATTTATACATATTTAAATAAAATAATACCAGGTAAAGATTTATCAGAAGGACAGAAGTTAATTATTACCTTTGTGACCGCTTTAGTTTCCGCATTTATTGTCTATAATTTATTTTATTTATTATTTGGCTTTGGAACAGGAATGTTAGGTGTTTCATCAGATAAAATTAAAAACCATGTTTATATTAAATAATTTAGCATTTTTTATAATTTATTATCATAATAGATAATTTCTATTATGATACATTTATTTTTATTCTATTTATGATTATTCTATTTATGATTCATTTATTTTTTGAAACAAGAAAAGCATTCTTTTAATCTATCCAACAAGTTTATTTTTAAATCTAAATTCGTTCGAAGTAAATCAACACAAAGTTCAATCAATAAATCAATATTTTCTTTATTATCAACTTTAATGTGATCATATTCAATTAATAGTAAGATGATATGTTTAATAAATAAAAGACTATCTTCTAAAGTGACTTTCTTTAATTGATTATTGGTTTTTAATAATGTTTGGTAAGAATCTTTCACAATTGTAATTATATAAGGAATATCTTTAGAATCAATAATTCTATCTTCTAAAATAGCGCCTAGACTTTTGCTAATTTCTTGAAATAGTTCAGGGCATGTTTCAAGTAATTTTTTCATAAAGGAAATTTCCGAATCGGTAATTTTTACTTTTACTTTCAGATCTTCAATTTTTTCGTCAGTTTCCAAGAGAGCACTGATAATTTTTACTAAATCAACAAGATCAGTTTTTTCCTGGGAATCATTCTTGGATTCTTCAGAAATTAATTGAGAAGATTCTTCTGTTTTCTCAGCTATTTTCATTTCGACTTCTTCAGTTGTAATTGGAGTTTCTTCTTTTTGTTCTGCCATGGTTTTTCTATATTACTAATTATATTTTATTTTTAAATAATTTCTTAATTTTAATTAAAATTTTTAATAATTTTATTTTTTAGTCTTGTTATATATTATAGATGTTTAGTAGTCCACCAAGATCATCAACTTTACATAGTAGAAATACGTCTACGATTAGGAAAAAACCCCCTCCTTCAACAAAATCTCAAAAAAATAAAGCCCGAAAAAGATTAGAAGAAGCAATTAGTAAAGCAAACTTGCCAAAAAGTGCAAATCAAGAAAATGAACGTACATTTCAAAATCCAAATAATGCTATTTTTATTGATAAGCACAATGAAAGAGTTTATAAAATTGGATTATGGCAAGATAGAGACCGTTGTATTCGAAATGAATTTATAGCTTATACCTTATTATTAACAAAAGATATGCCAGGTAGAAATATTCGTTATCCAGAAATGTTTGATTGTCAGAAAATTGCAGATACAAAATATGCGAAGATAACACTGAAATATATACCAAATATACAAATGGTTTGTTTCACTTCTGAAAATAATTCAATAATGAATAATGGTAATAATGAATCATCAACATGTAGTGATTCATTAAATAACGAAATACGAAATAATCTTATACAAGATGCACGTCAGTATTTAGAATATGTAGCCATTACACACAATGATGAAAGAGAAAATTTATTTTTTCATACGAAAGATAATCAACTAACATTTTTATGGATGGATTTTGAAGCGGCTACATTTGATAAAGAACAATTAAATATGTGTAGTAAATTATTATTACAAAATAATGTACAAATAAGAAATACTAATAATGAAATGAGTACTATAGGAATGTCATCTTCAAAAAAACGAGTAAATCCTTTTACTGATTGGCGTAATAATAATAATAATAATTAATAAATAATGTTAATATTTAAAATATAATTTCTATTTTAACTATAATAAAGATGTATTTTACCAATATTGCGTCTCGATTTCGGCATCAAATAAAAAATACTCCATTTAAACATGTACTAACACAGAAAAATAATAATCAATGGATTAATTATACCAATAATGATTTAAATAATAAAACTCTTTATTGTATCGAACAATTAAAAAAACATAATATTTATGCAAAGGATCACGTAGTCTATAAAGGAAAAAATTCAGTAGATTGGATCGCCTGGAATATGGCAACGTATGCACTTGGAGCAACTTGGATCCCTTTATATACCAACCAAAATGTAAACTATATTAATTATGTTTTAAGTGATAGTTTGCCAAAATTATACATTACTGATCAATTAGAAGAAAATAGTAACCATGGTTTTATTGATGCCAATTATGAAATGAAAGTAATCAGTAATCATGTTCCTGACTTTGATGTAAATGAACAACATCATGTATTCAATGTTCTTCCTGAAAAAATGAGTAATTTAATTTATACATCTGGCACAAGTGGAAATCCAAAAGGAGTTATGCTAACACATCAGAATTTACTTTCTAATTTATCCATGATTGAATCTCGATTTTCTTCATTAAGTGCAGATCATTCTTCACTGACTTCAGTAAATATTTTACCATGGGCACATATTTACAGTCTAAATACGGAATTGTATTATATGTTATTAAACAATCATAAAATTGCTTTATGTGATCATCCTGATCAATTGCTCAAAGTTATACGAAAAATTCAGCCACATTTGATTTATTTTGTGCCACGTATCTTAGATGGTATTAAGAAAAAGATTGAATTTCTCGATAAACCATTCCTATCTAAATTAATTCCCATACTTTTACGTAAAATATTTGGAAAAAATTTAATTACTATTTTTTGTGGAGGTGCTTATTTAAGTCCATCAACCAAAAAATTTTATCAAGATCACGGAATTCAAATATGTGAAGGTTACGGAGCAACAGAAACATCACCCATGATATGTGTTCATAATTTAGAAACAAATAAGAATGTAGATAGTATTGGACAACTATTAGATAATGTGTTAGTAGAAATCATAGATGATGAGATTTGTGTACATGGTCCTCATGTAATGGAAGGTTACTACAATAATAAAGAAGCAACAGCAAATGCTTTCGTATTCAAAGAAGAGAAAAAATATTATAAAACCGGAGATAGTGGTTATGTAAAAGATAATTTTCTGTATTATGGTGGGCGAAAAAGTGCGAATTATAAATTAAGCAATGGCAAATTTGTGAATGTAGAAGAAATTGAAAATAAAATTAAAAATCATTGTGCGAATCCATTACTTATTTACGGTGAAAACCGTGACTATAATATACTTATTATGAAGATTGATTATGGTATTCATAAAATAGATTTTTTAAAAAAAATTAATCAAGAAATTCCAAAATATAATCGTATTAAAAATATTCTTTATATAGAAGAAGATGTATTTAATAAACATATGACACCTAAAATGTCATTAAAAAGAAAAGAAATTTATAAATTTTTAGAAGATAAAATTAATTTATTATATGATAAAAAAATTGGACATATTGATGATATTTCAATGTAAAAATACGAAAATATATCAAAAAATAATATAAAAATAATATAAGAATTATATAAAAATAATGTAAAAAAAATATAAAAAATAAGAAACATTTTCAAAGATGTAAAATAAAAAAATGATTTTTTTTACATAAAATAGTTAAAATCATTAGATATTATCTATTTAAATAATAAAATTTAATATTTATTATACTTTGACGTATAGACTATATTGATAAATAAATACAAATATAATGATAGTTAATCCGAATAATATATTATCATCATCACCTTGTTATCCTCAAGATCAAATAAATGTATCTTATGATCCTTCTGAAAATTTGAATCATAATTTACTACGTAATTTTTCATTTGATATAACACAACCTTTAAAAATTTTTCGATCAAGCTTAGATTCATTACTTGAATATTTAGAAGACGATTTGAATGAACAAAATGAAAACAATCATCCCAACATACTATATAAAAATAATCTAATTGAACTTGAAAAAAATAAACATATCGAAGATATGATTTCTATTCAAAAAGGACTACAACAAACAAAGTCTTACTACGAAAATAATGTATATAATGAACAAAATATTGGAAATGATCTTACAAATAAATATATTTTTATGAACAATAATGTAGATACTGATAATAATTTTTGTTGGCATATTATTCAAGGAAATGAAGAACAAGCATTAAAATTAATGGAAACTTATTTCGTAGATCCTTTTAAATTTAATCAAAAGTATCAAACGAATCCAATAGCTTTAGCTTATTCAAATAAACGTGAAAAAATAATTAAAATCATAAAAGATCTTGTCTATTCTGGACAAATTCCTTATGATTACAATTTTTATTGTCCTAACTGGAGTTTAAAAAAACATTATCCTGGATTTATTGCATATCAAAAAAAAATATTTGAATCATTTTACCATACATTAGTACAGGCTTTTTGGTCAGATGAAATGAATGAATGGGTTGAATTTTAAATGTGCAGAGGTTTTACATAAATCAATATTATATTAATAATCAGGATTAAATAATTTACGACGTAAGTTGTTCATTGCTCGATCTGTGATATTTCGCTTGGATATGCTATACATTGTATTCCCATAAATGCGTTCTAATAAGAAATTAATCGAATACATTCCACATTCACTTCCACCATATTGATGTTTTTTATCATTATAAATTACTGTGGGGTGATAATTATGTTCCTTATATTTATTAAAAATTTTAGTTATAAATTGGTGAATTAACCTAGGCGGTTGAGAAGCGGTACTGTCATAGTAGTTAATTTCATTATTTACATTATCAATATAAATAGCTACCCAATGTGTTCCTGGTCCTGTACTTACATCTAAATTATAAATAATACCAATTTTATGTATTTTCTTTTTTTTCAAAGCTATTATATCTAAATTACTTAATTCACAATTAATTGATACCGGACAATCAGAGGGAATAGCTCCTAAAAATTTAAAATCTTTATGTGCTTTTTCATATTGGTTCATAATATTATAAATATCATACGTATTTAACCAAGTATATTTGTTTTTCTTCCAGTCAACTGGTAAATCAGGTTTGAACGTATATTTTTGAATAGTATTATTTTTTAATTCCCTAATTTCTTTTTGGTTTTTCCAACATGCTTCTTTTTTATTACAACGATTTTGAAAAGATTCTTGAATGTCATTCCAAATAGCTTTTTTCGATTTATTTTTCGTTTTTATTTTTTTTTCATTGGTTTCATTTAATTTATTGGCCATTAATTGAAGCGATTCTTTACTATAACATGTACTTGTTGTTTTTGATGAATTGTTTTTATTATTTATGGAGCATTGATTTGGACTAATTTCAAATTTATACTTTGTCATCTATTAATAATTCAGATTTTTATTTTTTTTAATGTAATATTTAATAATTTAATATTTTTAATATTTTCAAATTTTAATATTTTCAAATTTTAATATTTAATAAAAAACTGCATTTAAAATATCATTGTATAGTAGGTAATGATATATGATTTTGTCATTTTAGGTGGTGGAATTAGTGGACTATATACATGTTATCGTCTTTTACAAAAAAATCCGCATTACAAAATAGCAGTATTTGAAAAAAATAATTATTGGGGAGGTCGTATTAAAACGTTTTATAAAACAATCAATCACGTAGATTATCAAATGGAAGAAGGTGCAGGGAGATTTAATAAACACCATAAAATCTTAAAAGCACTGATTGTAGAATTAGGCTTAAAAAAAGATATGATTCAAATTGGTGGAGATGCTACTTTTTGTGATACAAACTATGTATTTTCCTCTTCTTTTGATCATCAAAATTCTTTTACATATATTGATAAAGTTATATCGAAGGCATGCCATGAAGATATTTCTTATTTACAACAATTTACTTTCGTCAATTATGCAAAAAAAGTTTTATCAAAAGAGGAAATAAATTTTATGCTACAAGCATCTGGCTATGCGACTGATTTATTATTATTAAATGCTTTTGATGCATGTGTTATGTTTCAGTACCATAACAGGGAAGACATGAACTACTTTATACTGAAACATGGATTAAGTTCACTTATTCAAAAATTAGTAGAAAAAATAAAAAAACTGGGTGAAAAAAATCATACACATTTATTTTTAAATAGTGTAATCCATGAGTTCTATTTTGATACTGTTAATGAATTATTTTTTATTCAACAACATTCTAATAAAGATGATAAATTAATTGATAAAATTGAGAATAATATAAGTGTAATTCAATCTAAGCAGCTTATTTGTGCCCTTCCTAAAAAAAATTTATTATCCTTTTCTTATTTTCATAAATATAAAGACTTATTAAATAGTGTTCATAGCACATCTTTGTGTCGTATTTATGCAATTTATAAAGATCCTTGGTTTGATAAAATATCAAAAACAATTACAAATAATCCTCTACGTTATGTAATTCCGATTAATAAGGAAAATGGATTGATCATGATTTCTTATACAAATGGAAAAGAAATTGATTATTGGAAACCAATGATTTATAATAATGAATGGAAGAATAATCATTTCGAAGATAAAAAAAATAATAAAAAATATAATAAAAACGAAGAAAATAATAAAAATAATAATAATAAAAATAATTTTAATATTAATAAACAATTAAAAGTAAGCTTACATAAAAATATTAATAAAGTTTTTCAAATAAATACAAAAGATCCTATTTTTATAAAAAATTGTTATTGGGATATTGGTGTGCACTTATGGAAATCTCGTAGAAATAGCTTAGAATTATCAAAAAAAATAGTACAATTAGATCAAATTATACCTTTATTTATTGTAGGAGAATCTTATTCAATATCACAAGGTTGGATTGAGGGAGCATTAGAAACTTCTCAATTATGTCTTGAAAAAATACATGCTTAAAAAAATTATTTTTCTACAGCATACCTCTTTCTTTTTTTATTCCTAAGATTATAAGAAGATTGATAAATATCTTCTATAATATTATCTTCTATGATATTTTTTCTAATTAATTTATTTTCTTCCGAATGATTTTTATGAAAATAGTTATCTAAATAATTGTGTAGATTTTTTTGATCTTGATGTAATAAATTAATTTTATGTAGTTTTTTTTGAATTTCCTCATAATTATTAATTCCAACAGTTTCAATTATCTCAATTGCTTCTTTTATTTTCCTAATATCTTGTTCAATATCTTTATTTTCATTTATTATAAAATTTTGTTCTTTTATTAAATTATTTGATTTATTTAGATTTTTTACATTTAATTTACGATTAGTAAATAAACTATCACGTAATATCATAATTTCTTTTGAATAATCATTAATAATTTTAATGTAAGTATCATAAGATTTTTCAAGTAAGTTTTTTTTATTTTTTAATTTATTAGATATATCTTTCTCGTTAGAAGTAACATAATTTTTTTGATAAATGTTATCTTGAAAATACATATTTTTTTCATAAATATCTTCAAAAAAAGAAGAAGTAATATTCATAGTAGAAATATTTCTTAAAGATGATTATTATAATATAAATATTAAATTTATATTTATATATGTTAATGTTAATAAATTATATTATTTATTTTTAGTGACTATTTAATGTGACGACATGTGATACAATAATATTGATTCCATTATAAACTTTCGGATAATCTATAGAAAAAATACATACTTAAATAAAATTATTTTTCTATAACATGTATTTTTCTTTTTCTTAAATTATATGATGAAGGATTTTTTCTATCTTCTTCATATTTTACTTGCTTCGTAGTTAAAACAGGAATTTTGCGGAAAGAATGAATGGGTGTTTGATTGTTTGGAATTTTATAATCTATTTGAGAAAGATCAATTCCCGGAAATTTTATTTTTTTAATTGTATGGAATGTATGAATTCCGATGGTGTCGATTATTTTGATTGTTTCTTGTATTTTTTCTAATTCTTGTTTAATTTCTTGATTCACTTTTATTACAAAATTTTGTTCATCTAATAAATTATTTGATTCAATTAAATTTTTTACATGTAATTTATGCCGATGAAATATATTTCTACGTAATTTTATAATTTGTTTTGAATAATCGTCGATGATAATAAGGTGATCATGATAACATTTTTCAAGTATTTTTTTTTTATTTTTTAATTTATGAAGAATAACATCTTCATGAAAAGGAAATTGTGTTTGTTGATATTCTTTATATTCTGAATAAATTTTTTGTTTATATTCATTTTCTATTTTTTCTTTGAATTGATAATTATACACATCTTCAAAAAAGGAGGGAAGATACATTAATAATTGTTTTGTATAAAAAATTTTTTTTATTTAATTATAAATTTATATGTATTTAATTTATAATTTATAACTATTTAATATTTAAATATGTATTAGTTAAAAATTAAATCATTTATTTATTTTTTATCGAATACTTAATATCAAAGTAGTGTGATTAAAAGAATTAAGTTAATATTTTTTAACGTTAAAAAGTGTAAATAATGTTCAATATGATATTTTATCGTTTAAAATATGCACAGGTGTAAAAATAAATTACACCTAATTTATAAAAATGGGAATAAAATTTTGTATATATATAATATAAATATGTATCGAAAATTACTTCAATTTTCTAAAAAAATGATTCCTCGCATTTCGGAAACCGAGCGAATCGCATTAAATAGCGGTACCAAGGGAATAGAAGAATTATTTTTTAAGGGTACTGTCAGTCAGAAAGATTTAATTGAAAAATTTCCTTATCCAAAAATTACTGATAATGTCCTTATGAATCAAAAAGTAGATTCTTTTTGTCAAACCATTAATGATTATCAAATATATCAAGAAAAACAAATACCACAAGCTGTATTTGATGAAATAAAAAAAAATAAATTATTTGGTTTAATTATTCCTATGGAATATGGAGGTCTTCAATGTGACCATCATCTTCAGTCACAAATTGTTCAAAAAATATCGACATCATCGAGTCCTGTTGGCGTTGCGGTAATGGTGCCAAATTCATTAGGACCAGCAGAATTATTATTAAAATATGGTACAAACGAAGAGAAAGATAAATACTTAAGAAAATTAGCAGGTGGTGAATACATTCCTTGTTTTGGATTAACGGGACAACATAGTGGAAGTGATGCTGCTTCCATGCGTGATACTGGAGAGTTAATTGAAAAAGATGGGCAAAAAATGATTAAATTAAATGTATCGAAGCGATATATTACGCTGGCTCCTATTTCAAATTTAGTAGGTCTTGCATTTCAATTAAAAGATCCACATGGATTATTGGAAGATGGTGGAAAAGAAGGAATAACCTTAGCTTTAATTGAACCAAAAGATTTCGAAGATTTAGAAATTGGATCCAAGCATAATCCAATGGATATTCCTTTTCCCAATGGAACGATTCGTTCTAAAGATTTATTTATTCCTGTAGATAAAATTATTGGTGGGCAAAAAAATGCGGGAAATGGATGGACTATGTTAATGGAATGCTTAGCAGTAGGTCGAAGTATTTCTTTACCTGCATGCGCTGTTGGAAGTGCTAAATTAACAACGAATTACGTTGGCGCATATTCAATATATCGCAAACAATTTAAGACAATGTTGGCAGACATGGAAGGTGTGCAGTCTAAGCTAGCAAATATTGGAAGTGAAACATTAAAAATTACAAGTATTCAATACTTAACAAATTCCATTTTAGATAGTGGTTTAAAACCATCCGTTATTGGAGCCATGATGAAATATGAAACAACGGAACGTGCACGTACAGTTGTAAATGATGGAATGGATGTAGTTGCAGGTAGTGGTATTTGTAAAGGTCCTCGAAATGTATTAGGCAATGCATACCAAGCAATTCCAGTTGGAATTACGGTTGAAGGAAGCAATACATTGACTAAAAATTTAATTATTTTTGGACAAGGATTAATGAAAAGCCATCCTTATTTATATAATATTATTCACAGTATTGAAAAAGAGGATGAAAGTATGTTTAAAAATAATCTTAAAGGAATCATTGGAAATAGTATAAGTAATTTGGGTAATTCTTTATTTTATAAATTGTATGGCAATACCATGTTTTTAACTAAAAAAGAAGATATGTTAGTCAATAAATTTGTATGTAATTTTGCTGTAACTGCAAATATGATTTTATTAATGGGAACGAAATTTAAAACAAATGAATTTACTTCAGGAAGAATGGCGGAAATTATGGGTTCTTTGTATATTATCTATGCTTTAGATTGGTTTAACCATCATCATCAAAATAAATTACATGATTTAGTTAAATATGCCAAATATCAAGAATTTCAAAAAATTCAAGATAATTTAAATCAAATTTCTAATAATTATCCTATTTTTGGAATAAAACAAGTACTTACTTTTTTAAATAAAGATACTTTTCTAAATAATCAATTCAACATTTCAGATAAGATGACACAACAAGCATCCAATAGTATAACCAAAAATATGGAAGTACGTGCTATTTTAAGTGAAAATATATTTATGAATGATCGCTTACAAACAATGAATAATCATTTAGAAGAAATATTACAATATCAATCTTCTAAAGAATCAAATATGTATCCTAAAGAAAGTAATTCATTAGATAAATTAATTCATGAAATGACGACGGTAGATGAATTTAATAAACAATAAAAATATTTTATCTTAAGTAAATATATAGAATAATGAAAGGAAATATAAGTATTTTTTCAATATTTATCAATTTCATTAATGAATTCGATCTATTATAAGAGTTAAATAGTAATAATAAATAATTTACACCCTTGAAAATTAAAGTTGAATATTTATTGTGTGATTTACAATTCCATCCCATTTAAATTTATTTTTTAAATATTTTTTAAATATTTTTATACTTTCTTTTTTAGTATTATATGTAATATTATAGTGTTGACAATTTAGTTCTTTATTAGGTATATATAGTTTATTATTATCATCTAATTTAAAAACAACAATTATAAATTTATCTTTTTTATTATATTTTTCAGGCCATGCATAGTCTAAAATATAATATCCATTTATTTTTTTAAGTTTTTTAAATATTATTTTGACATTTATTTCTTTTAATTCATTTTTAATATTATTTTGTAATAAATTAATAGTATTCATTTGAGATTTATTCAATTCAGAAAACATATCTTTTAATAATTTTGAAGTAATTTTTGATTTTTGTTTTACCAATTTTTTAACATTTTCATTTGTATTACTATTAAATTTTTTATATTCTTCTTTGTATTTTCTGCATTTACTTTTAAAATTTTTCCATATTTTAAATTTAGGATTTATATCAAAATAATAGGATTGTGTCAATATTTTATTTGATGATTTAAACGGACCTGTATCTGAGCCAGTATTAATTACATATTTATAGAATTCCGATTCACATGCACATTTTTTAAATTCATATTGACCTATTTTTTCTCCAATTTCATTTAATTTAAATTCAATTATTATTTCAGGAAAATAAATTTTATCACTAAAATTATTAAACCATTTGGGGTTTTTTTTAAGTTCATCTGTAAATGATTTAAATGTAAAATCTACGGGACTTTTTTTTAATAATAATTTTAATTTTTTTTCACTTTCATTATATTTTTTATAAAAATCAGATAAAACCCATTTTTTATTTTTTCTAAATTTTTTTACAACCCAAACTTTTCCATCTTTTCCTCTTCTCATGATTCCTACTTTTTCCGCATGAGCACAATAACCTAAACCCTTAGGACTTGGTTCATCTCCTTTATATGATTTTTTAGGGTCATTTTTACATTTATGCATATATATTATAATATTTTATATATTTTATAATTTAATTTTTATAATTTATCATATTTAATTAATTATATTTTCAATTAATTACTAAATTTAGAATTTTTTATATTATAATTAATTTGTTTATTTAAATAATTATTATTTATAACATCTTCTGTTCTATAAACATCGACATAATAAAAACAAGTGTGAACACTATATGGATTAGAATTTTTTAGATTACTAACGAATAATTTTATATTTGCTTCACAATATTTAGATCCCGTTATCCATATATTAAATTTCTCTCGATTTTCATCACTTTTACTAATATAATTTATTAATAATTTTAAATTTGGATTTTGATTAATAAAATTATTATTTATATTATTTGGAATATTTATAGCTCTATTAGATAAATTATTAGGTTTTACAATTTTTATTCTTTTAAAAAAATCTTCTTTATTAAAAGATATTTCATTCTTAAAATTATAAGATTTTTTCAATACATAATCACCTATAAAATTTATCATAAGCATAAATTGCTTTGTTGTTTCAAAGCCGAACTTTTTTATATATAATCTTAAATAAATTTCTTTTTTTTCAGTATTTGTCCATTTTTTATTATTTGTTTCAAAATTATAATTTGTATTTTTATTATTTAAACTTGTAGCCATTAAATCACTTAATGTTATATTATCATAATATGCTTTTATAGCATAATTTTTATTACTTAAATTAAAACCATTTTTTATCACATATTTATTTTTATTATATAGTTTTATTAAATTATTATAATTTTTAATAAGTACTTTATTATTTTCATTTTTATTTCCATTTTTATTTTCTATTGTAACAAATTCTATAAGTTCAGGATTAATTGGAAGAATAATATTAACTTTAGCTTTTTCTGATAAAATTAATAATTTATTTGTTGCTACAGTTAAATCTATTTTAGGTTGTTTTTCTTTTAAAATATAAAAATTATCATCTTTTAAATCAAAAAATTTATCCAAATATGTTCTAAAAAATATATCATAAACTGTTCTTGTTAACCCTCCAGCATCTATCCCAGTTTGATTTTCAAATTTAAATCTTTTGTTTCTTAGTGAAATATCTTCTTGCTTGATTATTTTATCAAATAATTTTGTATTACATGTATTTTTATTATTTGACAACAGCATATTTTTTTTAATTACAATATTTTCAGACAACATATTAAGACTCCAATTGGGTTGAAGAGATGGACAACCATTGAACATTAAATTAATAGTACAATCTGATCTCACCTGCCATGAATTTAATACCTGATTAAATGATTCTGCTTCTTTAAACATTCCTTTCATATTTTCTACTGATGAAACATCCCATGAATTAAGTGGTTGATTGAATAAAGATGCTCCTTTAAACATATATCTCATATTTTTTACTGATGATACATCCCATGAATTAAGTGGCTGATTGAATGATTTTGCATCCCGAAACATACTTTGCATATCAATTACAGATGATACATTCCAAGAATTAAGTGGTTGGTTGAATTTAGATGCTCTAAAAAACATATCATTCATTTCAGTCACTGATGAGACATCCCATGAATTAAGTGGTTGATTGAATGAGTATGCTCTTTCAAACATACCACTCATTTCTGTTACTGATGATACATTCCATGAATTAAGTGGTTGATTGAATGAGTATGCTCTTTCAAACATACCACTCATTTCTGTTACTGATGATACATTCCATGAATTAAGTGGATTATTGAATGAGGATGCTCCACCGAACATACTTATCATATTAGTTACAGATGATACATTCCATGAATTAAGTGATTGGTTGAACGATTCTGCATGGACGAACATACTATCCATATTAGATACTGATGACACATCCCATGAATCAAGAGGCCGATTAAATGATGTTGCTCCACTGAACATATTACTCATATTTTTTACTGATGATACATTCCATGAATTAAGTGGCTGATTGAATGCTGATGCATTATAGAACATAGCACTCATATCAGTCACTGATGACACATTCCATGAATCAAGTGACTGATTGAATGAAGAAGCTAGAGAGAACATCCCATTCATATTAGTCACTGATGATACATCCCAATTACTTATATCTTCATTAAATGATTTTTCAGCAAATAATCTACTCATATCAGTTATACTTGATACATCCCAGTTGTTAATTTCTCCATAATAATCTATTATATAGTCAGTATGAATTAGAAAAAAATTTTTACTCTTTTCATATGAATTGTGCTTTTTTTCTAAATATGTTTTAAAATCACTCTGAATATAATTAGATGACGTTTTTACAATATAACCTTTATCAGCTCCACGATCTTTTTGCGTAATAAGAGTGTGATAAATATTCACAATTTCTTTTAATTCCTCATTTTTTTCAAACTTATGTTTACTATTATGTTCACCAGCACCCTTTTTATTATATGTTTTTATATGTTTAATCAATTCATTTTTATTAAATTTAGAGTATCCTTTTAAATTTTTATTTTTGCATATTTGAATTAATTCAGTTTTAGATTTTAATTTTAAGGTCTTTAATTCCATATATATAATTTAATTATATTTATTTTTAATAAGCTTTATAAAAAAAAAAAAAAT
>JGI10211J14876_10000311_pt1 | contig 20600 bp, 20 predicted proteins | sample Etolagsediment_FD_14876 | JGI IMG/M metagenome (IMG submission 14876)
TTTATTCTTATCGCCCAAAGGGCTGAGAAACTTTTCCCTTGCCGGCCTCTCAACGGCAAGGGAAAAATCTTTCTTCTCTGCGGACTTTGCGTCTCTGCGGTGAATCATAATCCAATATGTTTTCTTATCATTGGTCCTATAATTTTTGTAACGGGTACCGGTAACTTCTGCCAGTATTGGATAGCCCTTTCAAATTTGGATTTTTCTGATGTTTCTTTGCTAATCAGCTGACCATCTAATGAAATATAAAGCCAATGCAATGACGTTGGAATAGCGCCCCACTGTTCCTTAAACTTATAGGTTCCTTCATCTGGAGATGATCGACCAAAATCAAAATATTTAAGACCATTATCACAGGCATATTCCAGCATTGTCCAATATAAAAGCATATTAGGGCTTAGTCGGCTATATTCTCTAAGGGCTGAGGCCCAGGGATTTTCTAATGTGTCTTCAAAGCCCACAATGAAACTGCAGGCGATAGGTTTATCATCCTTATAAACCAAAACAATTCTGGATTCTTTAGGAAATTCTTCAAGAACATTTAATATCAACTCCTTTGAATGTACTGGTGATCCAAGGTCTCTCATATTTTTTGAAAAAACCTTGTAAAAATCATCTAAAAGTTCAACACCACCAACTTTAGATTTTAAACCTTCTTTCAAAGGCTTCTTTATCTGGCTTCTTAATTTGGCTTTAAAGGATTTCATCAGTATTTCAGAAGATTCAGGTAGATTGAGGAGCATGCGAACCTTATGCGATCGCGTTGTGAAGTTTATTGGATTGATTGCTCCAGCTAAACGGCTTTCAGGTTTAACGGGGTAAACCCCAGTTAAATCCGCTTTGCTGTCTTTTTCAAAGAATTTAACGGGGTAAATGTGACGGAGTTCTATATTGGCTGCTTTCAATTCTTGGGCGAGTTTTATTGCCTCGGATAAGAGGGTTTTTTCTGTATCATTGTCATCGGCCAAAATACCACCAAGGTCAAAAAAGGGGATGGAAATCAAGCTGTTGCCGAAAAGGAAGTGTTTGAGATGAACTAAAGGCAAAATGCCTATGACCTTTAGCTGATAGTTGATAGTTGATAGCTTATAGTTTTTAACTGATAGCTGTGAGCTTTGAGCTGTGAGCTGTGAGCCCTCTGGCTCACGAGTGGCCATTAGATAATAAGTTTTATGGCCGTAAGTTTTTTCGATGATGTTTTTCCATCCGGACAAATGGTAGAGTGTCGATCGAGGATTAATGTGAACATATCCATCCCATGCAGAGGCATCAGTTGGCTCAATTGTCTTAATTTTTATACTCATTCTGTTTTTAGACCCCAGTGAAGTAGGTAGTTTGGCAGTATATGATTCCCTGGCCTCCCTATTATTAGTAACTTCGTATTCTGAAGGGTCAGTCGCTCCTGGGCGGGGTTAAATTTCTTTTTCAATGTTGTATTCTTTATTTTGACGCCCGTAAGTGAAAGCGATGACCTCACCCAGAAGACCGACACTTGCGGCTTGAACCCCCAGAACCATGAAAAGGATAGCCAGCAAGAGTACAGGACGGCCGCCAATAGGATAATCCATGAAAACCTTTTGTACGAAAACGTAAGAGGTAAAAAGGAGACCGACCATCAGAAATAACGCACCAAGGGTACTAAAAAACCGTAAGGGTTTCCGGGTAAACCGCGTATTGAAGTACAGGGTGAAGATGTCAATTATTCTTGTAAAATATTCTGACAGACTATAAAAACCTGTTTTACCACGTTCCTGATAGTGCTCGCATTGAACTTCCTTATTTCTGAAACCCTTTCGAGCAGCTACGATCGGTAAAAATGGATACATGTTGCCATATATCTCCGTGTCTTTAAGTACCTCTCGTCGGACTATTTTTATTGTACAACTCAAGTCATGTAGATCAGCTTTGCTAATCCAGCGTACCAAACTATTAAATACTCTGGATTGAAACTGGTTGAACGAGGGATCGACCCTATGCTGCCTCCATGGGCTGATGATGTCGGTTTTATCGTCAAGGGACTCAAGCAAATGGATAAAAGAATTTTTCGTTATCTGTTGGTATGAGCCACACATTACAATGATTTCGCCATTGCTCTCCCTGAGTCCCGCCTTAAGGCAAACTGCCTGGGGTGTCTTTTTATTCAGTGCGAAAGCCTTTAATCTGTCATTGCAGCTTTGGAGGCTTTTCAACTCATTTTTTAAAAAACCTTCTGTGCCATTTGCCATGATTAAAATCTCAAAAGACTCCTGCTTTGATGAAAAGATTTCATAGAGCTTTTGAACAAATTGTGAAAACCCTTCACTTCTTTCTTCCAAAAGGATAATAATTGAATACTTCATCATGCTTTTTCCTTCCTTACTCTTCATCAGTATTTATCTTGATGGCTTTCTTGGTTATTTCAGGCATCTGAGTGTGCGTGAGGTCACTTGTGCCCACGACTAATTCCCCGAGGATTCCCAGCACCATGAGGTGCACAACAGCCATACCGGTTAATGCTGTAGCAATCATAAAGAAAAGCGCCTTGCCGGCTGTCCACTGGAATATTTCTGCAAAAAGACTTAGAGCCCCAAAACCAATAGTCAAAACAAAAAAAGGTAGGGCGCAAAGAGAGAATCCCTTTAGGGGGTTTGTAGAAAAGCGGATGATCAAATTCATGGCAAATATGTCGCTGAGAACCTTTAATATTCTATCAAATCCATACTTTGAGACACCGTATCTGCGAGGATGATGATTGACCAGTACTTCAGTAACACGTGCGCCTGTCATACTGGCAAGGGCGGGAAAAAACCTGTGCATCTCACCATAAGCCTTAAGTGATTTGATGCATTCAACACGGTAAGCCTTGAGGGAGCAACCATAATCGTGCAAACCAATACCGGTGGTGACTGAGATGATAGCATTAGCGATCTTAGAAGGAAGCACTCTTGAAAAATTATCTTTTCGTTCTTTTCTCCAGCCGCTAACGATATCATATCCTTCCTCTATTTTTTCCAAAAGCATAGGAATATCTGATGGATCGTTTTGAAGATCCCCGTCCATAGTGACGATGATCTCGCCTGAAGCATAGTCAAATCCTGCGACCATGGCACTGGTCTGTCCATAGTTACCTCTGAACTTAATACCCTTTAAATGGGGTGTTGAATTTTTTAACCGTTCAATTATTTCCCATGTTTTATCTATAGAACCATCGTCCACAAATATGATCTCATAGGAAAAATCAAATTCATCCCCAACCTCAATAATCCTTTTAAGGAGCTTTTCAACTGATTCCTCCTCATTATAAAGCGGAACGACTATACTTAGATAAAGTGGGTTCATTAAGTTGATTGAGCTATTTGGTTTATTTGGGTTGGTTTGGTTTATCATTAGTCGCTGGTTGCTTGATGCTCATTATGAGCTGCCGATTCCCCGCGTTTCGGCAGTTTACCCAAAATTGGATGATTCTTTGGTGAGTTAAACTCTCTTTTTCTATATTCTCCTGTTTTTAGTATTTTTTAGACACTCGAAAGTGCTGTTTGAATTTCCGCCATTAATGAAAATCATCTCATAAGGTTTTTTCAATTGGTCAATGGAGTTTCGTATTTCCTCATGCAGAATATCTACATTGGCTTCTTCGTTGTAAACCGGAATAACTATTGAAAGTAGAGTGGCTGCCTCATCCACTTCTCAATCCTATCAAACAAAAAATCAGGAGTATAAACGCAAAGGCAAGTGCGAAACCAGGTTTCCGTGCGACTAACCCCACACCAACAAGAGGTAATAGGCTCAGTCACACCAACGCTCGCGGTGAGAATGCTTGGCTATAAAGTCAGCAACAGGTGGAGAATAGTTGTGATAGAGTTTCACAAAGCTTCTACCAACAAAATCTGTGAGAATGAGACGGTAGCGGAATTAATGCAATATCTTGATGTGGGGCTCCGTGGACAAGTCATAGGCCGCGCAGTGTTGATAAAATATGAACCGCTATTACTAGCCATTGCTTGCATTGCTGCTTGGTGATGAGGTGGTTATCTGAAGCGTTAGTAGCAATACCCAATCATCTTTATCAGGTGGAGATATAACATAATTACTACCGCCAGCTAATATGCCTAACTCAACATTAGATTCAGCTCCGGTTCTTGGGTTGAACCAAATAGCATTATAGGTGCCACTGAGCCCTGAAAGCTTGACAGTGATATTTCCGCCGCCTCCTGGATCGTAAGTATCGTTTTCTCCTATAAGAAAATATAAGATTTTCGTTTTGCTCTGGTCTGTAAGGCAATAACATTTAGTGCCGCAAACTAGACTTTTATTGAAAGCCATAACGCCAAATGTATCACCCAATTTTTCTTCGATAAAGGGATTGATTAGCTTTAGCCATTGTTCAGATTCAAGGTCTACACCAAACTGCTTTATACTGAAATATCCATCATCGGGTAAGCCATTTCCACCACCCCTTACAAGCCCTCCATTACCACCAACAATAGTGCATTTCCAAAAAGCTCTGCGGATATCAGCAGGAGTATGATCTTTTGAAGAATGGCTTCCATAATTTTCTCCCCAAGCATCATCGCAGTTGGCTGGGAAATTATAATCATCAAACGCTTGTTTTATATTGTAGATAGAGGCAGTTCGTTCTCCATCACTATTAAAATTCTGGTTATCCATTATTATTCTGCCAGAGCCTCCACCATGCCTACTTGATCTCGAATGATTATAAGGGTCTAAACTCTCAATTTGAGCCCCAAACCAATCAATCCCTGCTCCTAATCTATACTCACTGATATCAATACCAGTATTGAATAAAACAATAGGATAACCAGCTAAGCGTGCAATTACATACCGAATTACAAGCGCTTCCGTTATTGATCTGCCTCCCCGCCCATGTTTTCCTGCATCGTCGGAGTAAAACATGACGTGCGCGCCAAGGCCGCGTTCGGTGAGAATCTCCATTCGTTCTTCCATCCGGTCCCAGATAGCTATATCAAATGTATGGTTTATCCAACTACCAGAAAAAATATAATCGTTACGCCCACCATACCATCCGTTTTCATCTGTCAAACGGGTTTCAAACATGTGGCCTTTTACCCCATTCTTCAAAAAATCTGCTGCGGCAGTAAATTCCAACGTGCTGGCAGGTTCAAAGAAGAATTCCATACGAAAAGCCATTGGCACCACATGATTGCCATCGGTGAATTTCCACTTCTTTGGATTATTAGGGTCTGCTGTTAACATGCCAGGGAGACCGGACTCTACACAATTTATGGGTCCCATCACTCTGTTCAGGTTTGGATCGGATGAACACGTCACAAAGGTCCATTCGCCGATCCTGTTCGGCATGAAGCCAATTTTCCATTTATTTTTTCCAGCATAATACCCAGGAAGGGTAATCGAGGTTCCACTGGCTGCATGCGTGAAAATTCCATCAACTTCTAACTCAAACGGGTTTCCATCATAAGTATCATTTTCAAGTAATACAACGTAGCGGCGCCATTTACCCACATTTGAAGCCTGTACCATTGTATTGCTTACAAAAAACGAAATGATAATCCCCATAAGAATATGATGAGATAAATTCATTGCTATTTCTCGTTTCATGCACGTCAATTTGCAAAAGTTATGACGAATGCCAAGGAATCCGTTCATCTAATGTTTCACTCAAATACTGCTATGGAGACCTGGGAATCAAACCTTCATGTGAGGTTTAAATGAGATGCAAAAAATAATGTGCTCCCTGTAATAATTGTATCAACTCTATTTTTATTTCTTTTTATCAGGAAGTAGCATAGCTTTAAAAAATAATGATCCGCCTATAATCATAGAAAAGAGATATCTCATTGCTACCACCAGCAATGCTACAGCGAGAGCCTCTTCTTTTGTATAGCCTGCTTGAAAAAAAAAGAAAACAAATGCCCCTTCTCTAACTCCCAAACCGTTTATGGAAATCGGTAGTGTTTCTGTAAGATATATAAGAGGAACAACCATGTAGAGATATCTTATATCAATACTAATATTCAAAGCTACACAATATAACTTAATCAACCATATTATGTTATTCTGGATCACAAATGAGATAACCAGACTTTTTAAAAAGGTATTTTTTCTGCTTCTATATTTATTAAATGATTTAAATATTGATAAAAAAAATGACAATATTTTAAATTTTATATTATCTAAAAAGGCTAATACTCTCTCTGATGAAAAAATTAGAAATAATATGATTCCAAATAAATATATTCCCAAAAAACGGTAATCGATAATATGCTTATAAAAAAAAGTATAGGATATAATGGAAATTGAAGTTAATGCAAATAGTCCACATATTCTATCAAACAATACTGATGATGCATTTTGCAAAGCATCTAGATTATATTTTTTTAAGGCATACACCCTATACACATCCCCACCAAAACTCGTTGGCAAGAAAAGACTGATGAAGCCGCCAATTAAGATACTTTTTAAGAGAAATAAGTACGGGACATAAATATTGTCTGAAGCCAATATATATTTCCATTTCAACGATCTAAGAGAGGATTGGAGAAACAATATCATGATCGCAATAATCAATATCAATAAGTTTATATTTGAATAGGTATGGAGTAGGTTCTGAAAACTAATTTGTTTAAATAAGTAATATATTATTCCACCAGAAATTAGTATTTTAACTATGAGCAATAGTTTGTTTTTCATTTTTTTAGATATTACAACAGGCTGAAGAATATTTTATGGCCCTTCATAAATCAGGTTTTAAGATCTTTGACCAATAACCTTTGCCGGGATTCCAGCTACAATAGAATAGGGTTGAACATCTTTAGTAACCACACTGTTTGCCCCTATAACCGCCCCTTTTCCTACATGGCATCCTTTCAATATTATTGCGCCTGATGCAATAAGAACATCGTCCTCAATTATTGCGCCATCATGCGAAAATCCTTGGTTGACTATAAGTGTATCTCTCCTCTTATAATTTCTGGAAGAACCGAGTATGGTAACATTTGGACCGATTCGAACGTGATCTCCAATAATAATATCGCCATCGCTGTTAGCAATTTGAACAAAGTTATTTATTGAACAATTTTTTCCGATAGAAATCTTACCATTATTTGTTTGAATAACTGCAAATGGCTTCACTACTGTACCCTTACCGAACGTAATATCCTTACTGAACTGAACCTTTGCCAGAGTACTTACCAAACATCTAAATCGTAAAAAATAATATATAGACCCGATAAATCTTGGGACTAGATATCTTTGTGATATACGAATGAATTTTGATTGCATATTTACATCCCTTTAAAATTAATTTGTATCAGCAGGTTTCTGTTATTACGATATTTTTCCATCTGCCCTGCCAACGAGTAAATCTTCCATCTCTTGGTGTAGAAGTTCAATTCCTTTTTTTTCTATGAATAGTTGATACCAGATTTCGAGATTTAATAGCATCCATATCCTAACATGGTTATCCACCCTATTTTTTCGGTGCTCTTCAATCAATTCCAAAACTCTTTCTCTTTTTACCAAGTTTCCTGTGACTAATCTGGATTCAAGAAGAAACTTTTTAATAAATTCATACAACTCATTCCTGAACCAGTAGGCAACAGGAAACATAAATCCTTGTTTTTTTCTTTTTATAATTTCTGAAGGCAAATAATCCTTCGCCAGCTGTCTGAACACATATTTTAAGTGGTTCCCACGAATTTTTATATTGCTTGGAAAAGTCGCGAGAAGCTCCACCAAGGAGTGATCAAGGTAGGGTGAGCGTGCTTCTAGCCCATGTGCCATGTTCATTCGATCCGTTAACATTAGAGTATGTTCCGATAAACGGGTCATAAAATCCGCATACAGCATTTTGTCAATGGGATCATTAGCATTTGCTTTGTTGTACTGATCCACAATAATATTATTAGATTGGATATCTTTAACTTCTTTCCAAAAGGGATCATTAAAAAGCAACCTTTTTTCCTGGTGGTTAAATCGAAAAAAAGCAGTTGCTTCCGCATACCTCTCGCCGTCTTGAAAGTTTGAGAGTTGATTCATCCATCTCAATTTCTGGGATAGGCTCTTGTAAGAAAAACTGTCTGGAATTAAATCAATTATAGGCCCAATTAATTTCTTCTTAATAATGGCGGGTATCAAATTATAGTAATTAATAAATCCCATCCCACTATAACGGTCAAATCCGGCAAAAAGCTCGTCTCCTCCATCACCTCCCAAAACCACTTTTACATATTTAGACGCGAGTTCAGCAGCATGAAACATGCAAGCAGCGATTGGATCAGATGGCTCATCCAAATACCAAATCATCTTTGGAAGCAATTTTATAAGATTGGCCTCTACAACTTGTTCTATATGTTCCGTATGGTATTGGTTTGAGACCGTTCGTGCGTGAGGTAACTCATTATAGCTTTGCTCCTTAACCCCGATTGAGAAGGTCTTGAAATGGTCAGGCAAAAGATGTCCCATCATAGCCACGATCATGCTTGAATCCATCCCCCCACTCAGGAATGCACCAACAGGTACATCACTTACCAGATGCGATTCAATGGTTACCTTCAATTTTTCATTTAGGCAATCGATGAATTCATTATCAGGTAAAGTTAGTTTTTCATTGAAGTGAAGATCCCAATAACGGGAAATTCTTACAGCTCCATCATGATAAATTAGATAATGTCCTGGGGGAAGTTTCTTTATTTTTCGAAACATAGTTTGAGGTGAAGGAATAAACCGTAATGAAAGATAGTGATGGATCGCTTCCATATCAATTTCTCTTTCGATGCTCCCTTCAGCTAAAATGGCCTTAACTTCTGAAGCAAATAAAAAGCTATTCCCATTCTCAGCGTAAAAAAGTGGTTTCTGGCCTATCCTATCTCTTGCCAGGAAAAGCTTTTTTGCTTTTTCCTCCCAGATAGCAAAGGCGAACATGCCATTCAGTTTTTCTACACATCTCTCACCCATATCTTCGTACAGGTGAACAATTACCTCTGTATCGGTGGTGGTTTTAAATGTGTGGCCTTTTTTTTCAAGCTCTTTCCTGAGTATTTTATAGTTGTAAATTTCTCCATTGTAAACGATCCAGATGGACTGGTCTTCATTGCTGATAGGTTGTTTTCCACTTTTAAGATCTATGATGCTTAGGCGACGATGTCCCATCCCAATAATATTATCGAAATAAAATCCTTCATCATCCGGTCCACGATGTGTTAATGTATCTGCCATCAGACGAATTGCTGCTGGATTAATTTTGTGTTTATTTACTTTTCCGCAAATTCCACACATAAAAGCCTCGTTTCAACCATGATTATTTTTCTTATATGAATAACGCCCTTCTATAATCCGGATTTTCTCTCAAGCCATTCAAGGCAATCCTGAAGCCCATCCTCAAAGGAAAATTTTGGTTCAAACCCCAATAGCTTCCTGGCCTTAGTAATGTCAAAAGCATTATTAGTATCAAAGAATTCCAGCGTTCTTCTCGACATGGGAGGCTCGATTCTCACCAGACCAAACACCCATTCGATTCCCCACGCCATGGCCGTGCCAAACCAGTGGGGTATTCGAATGTTAGGTGGTGAAAATTCCATTACTTTGCTAAAATTTTCCACCAATTGGTTTGTGGTGATAGCTTCCTTTCCAGCAATTATAAACGATTCTCCGACAGCTGCGTTATCTTCCATGACAAGCTGAAAGGCTTCTACCATATCAGAAATATAGAGTGGGTGACGCAAGTTCTTGCCATTCCCAATCATAACAAATCGTCCTTTACGTAAGGCCTTATAGATTTTAAGTGTCCTCGGGCAGTAAGGTCCATAAACCCAAGCTGGGCGAATAATCACCACGGGGAACCCTGTTTCTTTGCTAAATTTACGTACCTCAGCTTCCCCAGCTAATTTAGTTACACCATAAATTGATTGGGGTTTGCAGGTAGTTTCTTCATTCGCTGGCAATTGTTTCAAATTGCCATAAACGCCTACAGAACTTACATGTATGAATCGCCGAGCTCCACTCTGAATAGACAGATCCAGTAAGGGTCGAAGACTGTGTACATTGATGTTCCAATAATTCTCTTGGTCGGCGCTAATTTGAAGATGGAGGCTCGCCAAATGAAAAATGACATCCACCCCAGAAAGCCATTCTTTCATACGCTCACTATCTCGGAAGTCACCCACTTGAGGTTGGAATCGAGCCCGATGTTCTTTAGAGAGTTGTTCTGGATAATGAAGGTCAACTCCAATTACCCTGTGCCCTTTGTCGGCCAAATACTTACACAAATTGTACCCGATAAATCCTCCAGCACCTGTGACTAAGATTTTTTCCATTGCAATAATTTACTCCTTTTTCCCTTCAACCACCACTACGTATCCACTTGAAAAAAAGAGGATGCTATCCATTTTTGAAATTAACCAGAAGAATGGATATATGAGGGAATATATTTTATATGTTTTTTCAATGGACTTCAATTGATTCTGCGTGGCTGGCGCGATTGTCCCTGTTTCTACCTTAGCTACACTTTTTTTGGATAGAATATTTACATAGAGAAAATTAATAGAAAGTTCTAGGAGTTCGGTAAAAATTTTTGAAAAGCTATTGTCTGCATAAGGCCGAACACCATTTTCGCTTAGAAGCTTCTTAAGATCAAGAATGTCATACCCTTCTCTTACATGTCCATATTTTTCTTTAGTCATACCAATAAAATTTTTAATCCTTGTAGCCAATTTTGTTTCATCGCCATTAGGCACAGTCACAATTACCTTCCCGCCTCGTTTTGCTACCCGCCACAGCTCTTTTGTAAAAGGATTCGGATCTTCCAGGTGCTCGTGGACATCAATTGAGACTACACAGTCAAATTGGTTCTCTGGATAGGGTAAATGGTCCTCTGACACATGAAGAACCGAGTCATCCAATAGTTCAGACATTTCTTGGATACTCTTAGCCTCTAGGTCTGCCCAAGACCATTGTCCCCCGATTTCTCTCAAATAATAATTCATGGCACCATTATTATCACCGCAGGTAACCAGTAAGCATTCATTATTGGAAAGGTGCCCGATGTGCTTCTTTAAGGTCTTAAGTCTTAACTTTTTCTTGAGTGTCTTTTGGAACATTTTAAGCTGCCATGGAGTATTAGCTTTCATTGAATTGTACCTCATCTTATTATATTTTTAATACCCCATCCGCTTGCGGTGGGGTTTCCGCTAGTTCCCTCTCCCTGGGGAGAGGGGTGGGGTAAGGGGGTAAAATTAGTATCTTTCCTTCTCATACCCCGACCGCTTGCGGCGGGGTAGTTGATTCAGAAAATCCTGACCAAATATTCTTTCTTATGAATCCCCAATTTGCTTTAATTTTTTTGACAGCCTTTCCAACTCTTTATTACATCGGAGATCATCCCATTGGAATAATTCACAAATATAAGGAGTAATCTCCAAGGTTCTCTCAGGATTCTCCCAAAGGGTAGTGTGGTGAAAAATCAGGTCATCAAGGTGTTGTATTGACTCTTCCTCCACAAGCAACCGAAGAGCCTCTTTCCATTGTTCGTCTTCTGGAGAAGGAAACCAGTCAAAATCGAAAATTCCGCATCTTTCCGCTTTATCTTGTAGCGGGCTACAATGTTCATTTATGGTGTCCTCTTGAACTTGTCTTTCAGGAAAAATCTGTTTTAGTATTTTCTCTGCTACGAGACGAGCCGTCGTGAATTTCACTCCTGATATACTGTAAAGCCCTCGAGGCCCACCATGATCTGCATGATTGAGAATGATTTCACGAACCGCTAGGTCAGGGCTGCCAAATTTGTTTGCCGGCAGAAGACCTGCAAAGACATGAAGAATGTCCTTGTGGTTCAACTTAAGTGAGGGAAGAGCATGGTTTAGATCATCGAGAAATTTTTGAAGCATTTCAGCTTTTGGCATGGGATTTTCTGCACTTTCAAACCAAGTCGCCTGACCTGTGCCAGCAAGCAGTTTCCCTTTCCATGGCAAAAGGAAGTAGGTCTGCGCTCTTGGTTTTTTCGGTGCAACAGCTAGAGCGTGAGAGGAAAGAGACTCTTTATTCAGAAGTACATTCCATGCTATTAAACCTTTGAAGAGATTAGGTTCATCTCTGTCAAAACGGGCTGCCACATCACGGCACCACGGGCCTGCGGCATTTACAACAACACTTGCTTTGTATTCATGGGTTTCACCATTTTGTAGGTTAGTTGCAATAACACCAGTGACACCTGCCTTCATTTTTAACAACTGATAGGCTTCAACATAATTTAGAGCAGTGGCTCCGTTTTCGCAAGACCAACGTAATATTTCCATAACAATGAATTGAGAGTCTGGCATGTAAGCATCGTACCAAATGAGGCCGCCTTGCAAGCCCTGCAAATCAATAGATGGTGAAATTTTTCTTGTCTGTTCAGCATTAATAACCTGGCTAGCTGGAAGTTTCTTTTCCAGCAAAACGCCCTCATTACGTTTGTATGATAGAGCGTCATTGATCCATGTGGCAATCCGCAAAATAAACGGACGACGCAGCCCATTCCCATAAAGAGGCATCAGGCAAGGTAAAGGTTCTACAAGTCCAGGGAAGGTCCTCATAAACCAACGACGCTCTGCTACTGATTCGCGGAACCGATGAAGGTCCATTGTCTGGAGATAGCGGAACCCACCATGAAGGGTACGAAGGCAATTGAAGGTGGTTGCTCCACCAAAATCAGCTCGTTCTAAAAGAAGGGAGCTTAACCCTCTCTTAGAGGCTTCAAAAGAGAGCATTATGCCATAGATTCCTCCGCCAATAATGATTAGATCATAGGTTTTATGAGCGGTGGATTCAGGTCGCCTTAAGATACCACCCATAGGAATCCTTTCCTGAATAAACTATACATTCTTAGTTAAACTCCCGGTCTTTCTTGGACTGCCGAGTATCCCTCTAGCCAGCGTTTGCGCCAGGCCTGAAATACCATCAAGCCCCATAGTATATGGCTATGATTGGCTAGCCCAGATAGGTGTTCTTGCTTTAACCTTTCAACTGTTGAAACACAGAACAGTCCTTCTTTTTCAATCTTTTTATTGTTCAAAAGCTCTTCCATGAGTGGACGCAGCTGAAAGTTCAACCAATTTTTTATAGGGATGCTGAATCCTTCTTTCGGTCGATATATACAATCTGCTGGTACATGCCGCGCAGCAATCTTTTTAAGCAAAATCTTTGATTTACCATTATGCACTTTGAAATTGTCCGGTACACGAAAAGCAAGTTCTACCAATTCTTTATCAAGGTAAGGGACTCGTGCTTCTAAGGAGACGGCCATGGACATACGGTCCACTTTTACAAGGCAGTTGTCGCACAGATAGCTTTTTAGATCCACGTATAGGCTTTGATTTAGAGGCTGCCGCTCACCAGCTCGACGAAAAAGCTCTAAAATGTGTGATGATAGGGGACTAACCACTTCTTCAAGTGCTTCGTCTGCAAAAAGTTCTCGTTGTAATGCCTCCCCAGAAAAAATACGCCACCTAGCGTGAGATAAATCAGCAGGATGCTCCAATCCTTCAACAAACCGTTTTGCTTTATTCACTAGCCCTTTTTTTGCTGGTCGAGGCCTTAGGGATCTTATGAAAGGTTCAATAAGTCTTTTACGAAGGAGGGCTGGAGCATAAGCATATTGCCGAGCTCTATCCTCCGCCAAGTAGGTTTCGTAGCCACCAAAAAGCTCATCTCCTCCATCTCCACTTAAGGCTACTGTGACATATTTACGGGTGTAGCGAGATACCATATAGGTCGGAAATATAGAAAAATCCCCAATCGGATCATCCATAAAATACATTAGATGCTCGAATAGGCCCACGATATCAGGTTTGATGATTTCATCAACATGATCGACGCCGATATAGTCTGCCACCTTGCGGGCCCATTTTAACTCATTGTAAGTAGAATCATCGAAACCGATACTAAAAGTTTTAGCGCCTCTCATTGATGCAACCATTAAAGAAGAGTCCACCNNANCNGAANAGCGNAAAGCTCCAAGTGGGACGTCACTAATTAACTGTCTTTGTACACATTCTCTAATTTTATGGTCAATCTCCTCTTCCCAATGCTTTTGCGATTCCAATGAAGTTTCCTCTAAAAAAGGGACATCCCAATAATCTCGTGGTTTACAGGTGGGACAATCGAGATTAATTTCAATCATTTCTCCTGGTTTAAGTTTATGTACCGTCTTGAATAACGTTCTATTCCCCGGGATATATTCCCAAGCCAAAAATTCAGATAGAGCATCAATGTTCAGTTCTCTGCTAATAAGACCACTTGCCAACAACGCTTTTATTTCTGATCCCCAGACAAGGCGACTTTGGTTAAAGGAGTAATATAACGGTTTAATTCCAATATGATCTCGCACCAAGAAAAGCTTATGTTTAGTCGAATCATGCAGGGCAAAAGCGAACATTCCATTAAAATATTTAGGAAAATCGCTTCCATATTCCTCGTAGGCATGGACAATGACCTCAGTGTCAGAGTTAGTCCTGAATACATGTCCTTGAGATTCAAGGCCCCGCCGCAATTCACGAAAATTATAAATCTCTCCGTTAAAAACAACACGGATTGAGTGATCCTCATTAAAAATTGGTTGGCTGCCTCCCTTCAAATCTATTATTGATAAACGCCTCATCCCAATGGCAACATTATCACGAATATCCATGCCCTCCTCATCAGGTCCGCGATGAATGATGGTATCACACATTGCCTTCAACTGTTCATATGTGGGCAGCAGCCCTTCTTTAAAGACAGCTACTCCAACTATTCCACACATCAGGATAAAAGCTCCAAAATGTATTGCAATTTCTTCACATAGACAGGCCGGGAGTATCTCTGCTCGTAGAGCCTTCTTGCATTTTTCACTATGCGATGATTATCTTTACCCCATTTAAGAACTGCCAGGATTCCGCGGGCCATGTCCCCGGGATCAGGTTCAACCATAAAGGCAATATCCTCATTCAAAACCTGTGTATGAGAAAAAATGTTTGTTGCTACCAAAGGGATACCACTAGCTAGTTGTTCATAGATTTTCAAGGGCGTGTTTGTTCCTTCGATGCGGGGCGATACGAGCACCGAGGCGAGCTGAGAATAATGCTTTGCAAGGAATTGAGGAACACGCCCTGTGAAAAGAGTGTATTCTCCTAGACCGTAACTCTCTGCCCTAGCCGAATAACGCTCCACCTGCCGCTTGTCCCCCCCCACGATGACTAAGTAAGAATCAGGAATCTCAGGTACAACCATTTTAAAAGCAGCAATCAGCATATCAATACCTTGATAGCGTTCTAAGGTTCCGGCATATACAACAAAGCGTTTGCTCCCTGGCAGTTCAAATGTTTTTTCCTGAAAATGTGATTCTGATGAATTAAGCTTTAAATTGGATGATTTCTGAAGAGTTTTAACTTGATCAAAAATCGAATTTTCGATTAGGGAATGCTTCTTGCTATTATCAATTATCTCATTGACGTATCGTGATAAATCCGGACAGATAGTTATAACTGCATCGGCTGCATGCAGGCAAGAATTTTCTAACTTCTTAAAAAGATTAATAAGAAGTTTTGAACTTGTGAATTGAAAATTTTTTAACTGCTGGGGCAAACTTGAATGCATGTCGTAGACTAATTTGAAACGGAAAAATAGTTTGAGAAAACGGCAGAAAAAAACGGCTTCTTCATGCGCATGGACAAAGTCATAGCGGTTACATAAAAGAAGACCTATCGTCCAGACCAACATAAATGAATCAAGGAAAAGTTTCAAAAATGAAGGTCCTATTTTTACTTTGCCCAGAAAGGCGAATCGTGGGATGCGGATGATTCGTATACCTGGAATATCAACATCCTGTCCTTCACCATAGGTAAGTAAATCGACCTCAACTCCAAGTTCTGTTTCAACAAGGGTTCGGTAATAGACACTGAATGGTGTTCCTCGTGGTGAAAAGAATGGCTGAGGTGCGATGACAAGAGCTTTCATCAATTCACCGATTCTCTTTTCTTAGACGTTTTTTAATCTGCATTGCTAATTGATTCCGAAAAAAGCGGTAGGGACTCTCAAGGCGACCATACTCTTGAAAGTATGTTGACGTATCCATAAGAATTTTCTTAAGATCTCTTGCTGGGTGTTCAAAATTTATTGAACCCAGAAATGAGAAACCAAAACCGCCGGCTCGCTGGCATTCAAAAGGAAAAGGAAGTGGATCGCTACCGGGCAGGACTCGGATTCCCCTTTTTTCAGCCTGCTTAAAATGTGATGAACGAGGCAAAAATTTTGGACGCCCCCCATTATCACCAAGAAAAAGTTTTGTTCTTTCTGTTTTTTTTAACAAATCTCTTAAAATCTTCCCTCTTCGACCAATCCATTTGCCCAATCCATACGGAACTACTGGTATTGCTCCTATATCTTGGAGGGATTGAATAACCTGTTCTATGGGTGCACCATCCTTCAAGCTTTTATCAGTAGCAAGAGCCAAAACTTCCAACTTTTCTGCAGTAACAATCTGGCGACCAGCAATTAGGAAGAGACCCTGATTCTTACCACCCCGTGCGTACAAAGAGCAGTTTTCATCTGTATGATGGAAAGCCCAATCACCGATCGCTTTATTTCCATTTCCGTCTTTGTTGTCTGCATAATCTGTTAGGCGCTCAAACCATTTATCCTTTGACGTTTCAGTTAAAAGCAAGATTCCGGTGAAGGCATCTTGCTGGCCCAATCGAGATGCTTCAGATTTAAAATTTGCAAAAGCAGAATCGAAAAATAGTTCAAGGTCGAAACAATCATAAATATGAACATGAGCATCTACAAAGATCATTGGAGGGTATGGAGCCTATGCCTAACTATTAATTACAACAATATTTCTTGAATTCAAACAATAAGTGCAACATTTAAGGTCATGCAGCCTGTTTCATGACTACCTGAAAGAATACTTCATTCGGTGTCTTATATCCAAAAGTTTTTCTTGGTCTGTTATTGAGGCGATTCATTGCCACGTGGACATGTTCATCGGTGATTGTTTCAAAGCTCATTCCTTTAGGGAAGTATTGCCGAATAAGGCCATTGGTATTTTCACAGAGCCCACGCTCCCATGCATGATAGGGATGGGCAAAGTAAACCGTGGTCTTTAAATGCTCTTTGATATATTCGTGGTGAGCGAATTCCTGGCCATTATCGGAAGTGATGGTACATACCTTTTTCTTGTAGGGGTTCAGGAGATCGATAGCGGCTTCAGCAACCAGATCAGCCTGTTTCTTTTCAAGCTTTCTGATAAGGGTGAATTTAGTCTTCCTCTCAACCAGGGTGAGCAATGCTCCTTTGTGCCTCTTCCCACTAATGGTATCGATCTCCCAATCACCGATCCGCTCTCTGGCATCCACAATGGTCGGTCGTTCATCGATACTGACACGACCCTTTATCTGTCCACGATGATCATATGAGCCGTAGCGTTTCCTGCGTTTTTTATGAGAGAGGCGCAGATGGCGGTATAGCGTGCCTCCTTTGGCCTTATCGTTGAGAATATGCTGATAGATGGTCTCATGGCTAACCCGGGGATGGTGTGTACGTGAGAGGAACCCAGAGACCTGTTCGGGGCTAAAATCTTTCCGGATTAGCTCCTCAATCATGGCAATCACCGGAGGGGTCAACTTGACGAATTTGATGGCCTTGGTGCATCGGTGAACGGCCATGAGATGAGCCTGCTTCGGACGGTAGCCTTTTTTGCCTTGGTTCCTTATCATTTCCCTACTTACTGTGGACTTGTGAACCCTGATTTCAGAGGCAATTTCTGTTTTTGAAAAATTTGCTTTCATAAATGCGTAAATTTGGTATCTTTTCTCTTGAGTTAACTGTGTGTATTGACCCATAAGCGCTCCTTTCACTTAGCGGTTTTAGGATGCTTATTATACCGCAGTTAACTCGCATCCTTAACCACTTTGTAGTGTTGCACTTATGAGTTGAATTCAAGGTAGACTTATTTAGTGTAAAAAAAGGAATTATATTTTAATTGATTATAGATTGTGGTACTTGGTAATTAAAAAAGTGTTTGAAGTGTTCTAAAGTGTCTAAAGCTAGAAAGTCAAAAAAAGGAGATACGCTATGCATAAGACAGGAATTGTCAGGGATGCAAGATATATCGAACACAGGACCGGAGACTTTCATCCTGAAAGTCACAGGAGGTTAGAGGTTATCTATGAGATGCTGAACGATCCGGATATGGCAGATAAATACATTGATGTTCCGGTGAGGGAGGCTACGGAGGAGGAATTGCTCTATATTCACTCAAAGGATTATATAGATTTGGTTGCATCTACAGCAGGCAAGCCATACAGCTACCTCGATGCAGATACGCAGACCTCTCCCGGTTCTCATCAGGCTGCCCTCCTTGCCGCAGGAGGTCTTTTAAATGCCATTAAAATGGTAAACGATGAAGAGCTCGACAATGCATTCGCCCTGGTGAGACCACCAGGCCATCATGCTGAAAGAAATAGGGGAATGGGATTTTGTCTCTTTAACAATGTCGCAATAGGAGCTATCTATGCCCAGAAAAAACTGGGGTTAGAGAAGGTTCTGATTGCTGACTGGGATCTGCACCATGGTAACAGCACCCAACACTCTTTTGAAAATGACCCGTCCATCCTCTATTTCTCTACCCATCAGTATCCATTTTATCCCGGTAGTGGGAGCTTTAATGAGGTAGGAAAAGGTAATGGAGAAGGCTATACGGTTAATGTTCCTCTTTCTACAGGATACGGTGATGCGGAATATATTGCTATCTTTCAGCATATCCTCCAACCTATCGCAAAGGGATTCAAGCCTGATCTGGTACTTGCTTCTGTAGGATTCGATATTTATGAGGGTGATCCCTTAGGAGGTATGTCAGTTACCCCTGATGGATTTGCTGGTCTGACACGCACCCTTATGGAAATTGCCCGCTCAAGCTGTGATGGTAAACTCGTCTTAACCCTTGAAGGCGGATATAATTTGCAGGGCTTAAGGGATTCAGCAAAGGCAGTGTTAAAGGAATTGAGGGGGGAATCAACAATAGAAGGCCGAGATTGGTCTGGCGAAGAAAACCAAAGGATTTTAACCCCTGTGCTTGATAAGGTAAAATCAATTCAAGGGAAATATTGGAAGATCTGATTTTACCTCTCACAGAGCTCGCTGAGCCACAGAGATTTCGATCTGAATTCCTGAGGGGGGAATTCAGATCAAATTGCTATCCTGCTATCGCAGGAGATTTTTATGGAACTAAATCAACTTTCATCTCAGATCATAAAGGCTGCCATCAATGTACATAAGAAAATATGGCCAGGGCTATTAGAGTCTGTATATCAATCTTGCATGGTTATTGAGTTAAAATATATGGGCATAAAGGTTAAATATGAAGTACCTCTCCCTATTTTTTATCGAGGACAGAGAGTACATGAGGAAGGATTTAGGCTTGATCTATTGGTTGAAGATACGATTATTGTTGAGTTAAAGTCAGTGGAGAAAGTAAAGGATTTACATAAAAAGCAGCTTTTAACCTATTTACGTTTAGCAAAGAAGCCACTCGGCTTATTAATAAATTTCAACGAAGTTCTGCTCAAAAACGGTATTACCAGAATCATAAATGCCCCGGAAGGGGCTGATAGTTTATCCTGATTTTTCCTCCTCAAAAAATCAGGATAAAAACATTAATCATCTCAGGGGTCTCTGTGAGCTTGAGCGATCCCGATCTATCGGGAGAGCGGGCGAGATAAACCCTAAGCGATCAAAGGTTTTCCCGGATATACTCTACTGCATTCCTGAAGATGATAATCCCTTCCCCCTCTTCCTTTTCAATCTCCTTCCCCATCCGTGCTAACTCCTCTCTTTTCCTTGTCCAGCCTGGATGGTTTGTGTAATGATTGTAGGCCTCTGGGTGAGGCATTATTCCAAATATCCTTCCTGTAGAATCGCACACGCCCGCAATATCATAAAGAGATCCGTTTGGGTTAAAAGGCCATCTGCCTTGAGCGGGTCGTCCTTGTTCGTCTGCATACCGGATTACAACCTGCTTTTTTTCAATTAATCTATCAATAATCTCTTTCTTTGCGTAAAACTTCCCTTCGCCATGCCGTACAGGGAGCTCAAGGGTGGAAATCCCCTTGGTAAAAATACATACGGTATCCTCTTGAGCGCTGAGCGTGACCCACCTGTCAACAAAATTTCCCGAGTCATTATACGTCAGGGCAACCTTTCTGGAATGATAATCACCATCAAATCCTGGTAGAAGCCCTAAGTTTACAAGGGCCTGGAAACCATTACAGATACCGATAATGAGTTTACCCTCACCAATGAACTCCTCAATTTGTTCACCTATATTGTATCTCAACTTTGAAGCCATGATAACACCAGCTCCGTGATCATCTGCCCAACTAAAACCGCCTCCTAATACCAGGATATGGTAATTATCCAGGGTTACCTTGGCATCACTCTTTTCAGATGGTATCAGCTCATTGATGTGTATCCTCTCAGAATCTGCGCCAGCCAGTTTTAAAGAAAAATCTGTTTCATAATCACAGTTTAGGCCGTATCCAGTAAGAACAAGCGCTCTGACTGTTTTCATACCAGATCTCCAAAAGGTTCATTCCAGGCACCTTTTAAATCACTTA
>JGI10211J14876_10000315_pt1 | contig 20464 bp, 15 predicted proteins | sample Etolagsediment_FD_14876 | JGI IMG/M metagenome (IMG submission 14876)
CTATGGAGGAGGTTATGGAAGGATCTTCATTTATAAAAAACGAGGTCCATCCTGATGCAGAGATTATATGGGGTATGGTCTTTGATGATACTATGGCAGAGGAGATGCGCATAACAGTTATTGCTACTGGTATAAGCAAGACCGTGGATAAAAAGATTATTAATTTACGGGATCTTTCACCTGAGGAAATGGATGAGAATTGGACTGTAAGAGTAAAGGAAGATCTTGATAAGCCAACATTCCAGAGGCAGTTACCTAAGGAAGATACCGATTTGCTTCTAAAAGATAACAATTTAAACTCTGGGAAAAAGGGTATATTGCAAAGGGTTTTTCAAAAGGAAAATCTTGAGTATCCTACTTTTTTAAGGAAGCAGGCAGATTGATTGCAAATTGAAAATTGCAACCCTTTATAAGAACAGACTTACTAAAGAGAGAGGTACGGTAAAAAAGGATTGGGGTGGTAAGATATCTGTAGCCTTGATCTATCCTAATTATTACCAGGTTGGTATGTCCAACCTTGGCTTCCAGGTAGTCTATGGGATACTAAATGAAAACCCTGCAATAGTGGCAGAAAGGGTGTTTCTGCCAGAACAAGAAGAATTATTACTCTACAGAAGAACAAGTCAAACTCTCCTTTCTGTAGAGTCACAGACACCGCTGCAAAAATTTGATTTTTTAGCATTTTCCCTTTCATTTGAGAATGATTATCTCAACATCCTCACCATACTTGATTTAAGCAAGATTCCACTTATGTATAAGGACAGAGGAGAAAATTATCCTCTCATCATTGCAGGGGGTGTAACAACCTTTATGAACCCCGAACCTCTGGCCAGTTTCATAGATTGCTTCCTTATTGGTGAAGGTGAAGTGATTGTGAAAAAATTCTTTCAGGCATATCTTGATTTTCAATTATCAACTCATAATAAAGAGGGGGCCCTGAGAGTTTTAGCACGTGAGGTCGAGGGGGTTTACTGCCCCTCTTTTTATACGGTTACCTACAAAGAGGATGGGTCAATAGGTTCCTTTACGCCTTCCATTTCCTCTATCCATTCCAAGGTAAAGGCTGTCAAGCAGATACCCTTTACAGGCCCTTTGTGCCAATCGAAGATACTAACACCGTCAACGGAGTTCTCTGATACGATCCTTGTAGAGCTTAACCGAGGATGTGCTTCTGGGTGCAGGTTCTGTGCCGCTGGGTATGTCTATAGACCCCCAAGGATTATAGAAGAGGAAAATATATTTTCATCATTTGAAAGCATATTGGATGAAAACACCAGAGTTGGCCTTATAAGCCCATCTGCTACCGATGTCCCCTGGATTGAAAAGTTAACCAGCACTATTCTTGAAAGGGGTGGTGATTTTTCTGTTTCTTCCTTTAGGGCAGATTCATTAACAACGGATCTTCTAAAAAATATAAAGGGAAGTAGCCAAAAAACCCTGACCTTTGCCCCTGAGGCAGGGAGTGATAGATTACGGATGGCTATAAATAAGAAATTAACAACAGAAGAGATTTTAGAGGCTATTATACGTATAACAAGGACAGGCTTTTTCCATATCAAACTTTATTTTATTATCGGTCTTCCAACTGAAACAAGAGAAGATGTAAAGGCAATTATCGGATTGGTTAAATCTATACGTCATAATTTAATCAAGGAAAGCAAAGGCAGGAAAAGGATAGGAAGGATCAGATTGAGTATTAATTGTTTTGTTCCGAAACCGTTTACTCCATTCCAGTGGTTTCCCATGGATACTATTGACTCCCTTAAGGAAAAGCAAAAGATAATAAAAAGGGGCCTCTCAGGTGAGGGAGGCATTGAGATTGGTTTTGATGTTCCAAAATGGGCATATGTTCAAACCCTTCTTTCCAGGGGCGACAGACGGGTAGGGAAAATGTTGTTAACAACATACACCAATAAGGGAGATTGGAAGGCAACGTTTCGATCCTCAGATGTCAATCCGGATTTTTTTGTGTATAGACCGAGAGACCTCAATGAACAGCTTCCGTGGGATTTTATTGACCACGGTATTAAAAAATCATTTCTAAAGAAAGAATATTATTTGGCTTTCAAATCAACAGAAACCCCTCCATGTGATGTTGGTAATTGCACCAGATGTGGGGTGTGCGATTAGCGTTTCTTTTGTAGTCTCAATTTTAACGATAACCCTGTGAACGTGTACAAATATGCAGTGGGCAGACCCAAAGACTCCAGGTTATGTGATAGTAAAAAATGACTCTTCAAATTCCGGTTTGCCTTCATACTTTCCCATAAAGAATCCCGGGGCTTTATCCATGTTCTCGAAGATGGTGGAATTACGGCTTTTAAAAAACCGTTGTTCCCAAACCAGCTATCGCAAATAACAACAACAGGCATGCCGAAAGGTTAAATTTTTTTGTGAAAAACATTTTTTTCTTTTTAAGCTTAGTCGATATGTCCCCTCTCAGCTGCTGATGCCATATAAATCCATTGCACTTCAGAAGCTGCCCGTGCCTTGGCTTTTCTCCTGGGCTTAGCCCTTATTGGCTCCTTTAAAGGAGTTGGATCTGTGTGAGCTATGAGTGTATCTTTATAGTACGCCCTCCAGCTTTCATCTAAGAGCTGACGGACTTCTCCCTCCCTCTTTTGTGGGGGCCTTCTGTTATGTCTAAAACGATACCTCCTGACCTCACGATATTGTCGTTTCCTACCGCTGCCTGATAGCAGAACCTTATGATTCGTTTGATATCTAACGGTTTAATTCCCTTTCTCCACGCTTGTTGAGATATCGGATCATCAATGGCTGCCATTAAGCAGCAGGAAGGTTTATCCTTACTGAACCATCGATGAGGGCTTCCATCCCAGAGCACCATCATCCCCTCGTGTGCTTTGCGAGGTCTCATTTGGTAGTGTTTCTTTGCCCTTCTTTTTCTCTTGGGTTTGATCCCGTTGGAACGTCGTAATCGTCTCACGGTATCTCGGCTCACGGTAATCCCTTCCACCTCATTAAGCTTCTCGGTAAAGTGGGTATCATTGAAGGCAGTGTAGGTCTTCTGGGAGAGCTCGATGATCCGTTTGGCAAGCTCAGGATGGAATGCTCTGGCTGAGGGTCTTCCTCGATTGCCATGAACTAATCCTCTGGCTCCTTCAATTACCAGTTTTCTCTTCAATCTTTTTCCGTGACGGTAGGGAACTCCTATTTCACTACTGACGAGCTTTAAGGTTGTTTTACTCTCTACCACCATCTTTAAGAGATGGTACCTTTGCCTCTATTTCTGACTCATTGCTAAAATATCTTTTTTCATAATGGGGACATTTTAACACAGCAGTGAGAGGGGACATTTTCATTAAGCTAACAAAAAGCATAGAAATAGTGGTTGACATTTTCTTTATTTTTTTTAACGATTTTATGGGGTCAAAAAACAATTTCCTATCATTAATTCATTTTATGGAAGGAAAACCCAAATGCGCCAAATGCGCCAAATGCGCCAAATGCAGCAAAGTAGCGTGTAGCAGATAGCAATCTGACTGGGAGCTGCCCAACTACCCTACAAAAACCAAGACTGATTTCATCGAACAGGCGTTAGCAAAATACTGTAAACTAGAGGTTAGGGAATTTATCCGGCAAACCTCAACCCAGGAATTTGATTGTTACATGAACCTGCCTGAGGGCAGAACATCACGTAACCCTTAAGCAAAAGAAATAATATAATTTGTCAAAAAGATGGGCTATAAGAAGATAGGTATTGACTTTTGCGGCGGCTTAAATGACGAGGGCGAAATACTTAATAGAATTTTAGAAAAAAAGGCTTTGATGTTGTCTCCGCACGTTGTAAGGTTGGAGGCATACTCAAGGAAATAATTAGTATAACGGCGAGGCAAAAGCTAAGAGACCCAGGTGTTTGGGAAACAATGAGTAACTCCATAGCCTAGGCTAAAATTCCAAATGGTGCGGGGATGGATTTAATATAATGGTCTGACTTTGCATTGGCAACGACTTACTATTTTTCAAATAATCAAATGCTCCAACTAATATTCTATTCGCTAAAGACAGAGTTTTTGGGAATAATTCGGTGGCTGGCTTGCATCAATCCGGCTCATAGTACAGCAAGCTACTGCCTAAGGAGAGATCTTTGCATAACCCGATGAAAATCACCAATTTTTGTAACGTATATATTAAAGATTTTCTAAATTCTCCACAAATGTCATTGGTGAGCATTACTCTGAATTAAGAAGTTCATGAAAATGGTGTAGAAGCAGTGATATTAGATTGCCGAAAAAGTTTGATAACTTATTGAAAATGCTTGTAAAACTACCTTTATCATGGTATACTTCCCTTAAAGAATAACAGAGTATTGAAGGGGGAAGATATGGGATACAAGGAATTGGGCAAAAAGATTAGTTTTGCAGATTTGGCGGTTTCCAGGTCTCTTCAACATAATCGCAGTCTCACGATGATGAATAAAATTAATACGCTTATAAGCTGGAAAAACATAGAAGCCTTATTATTGGAATATTACGAGGTTGGCACGAGCAAAGAAGGAGCAGATGCATACCCACCGCTCATGCTACTAAAATGCTTGCTGCTTCAGAAATGGTTTCGCATTCCATCTGATCCTGAGCTTGAAAATCAGATTAATGATAGAATATCCTTTAGGAAGTTTTTAAATCTTCCCCTTGATACACCTTCCCCTGATCATTCGACCTTCTCTCGATTCAGAGGCAGGCTATCCAAAGAGGCCATGATGAAGCTCAACCATGAAGTACTCCAAGCATTTGCAAACCAGGGATTAAGCATCAATGAAGGGATAGCGGTGGATGCACGATTGGTGAAATCAGCAAGTAGGCCTATGAGCAATGAAGGTCTTAAGAAGCTGAAAGAGACAAGGAATACCCCTGAAGGCAGACTGGATACAAACGGTAATCCTTTGAAGTTTTCAAGAGATATAGAATCAGATTGGACAATCAAGAATGATACACCTCACTATGGACTGAAAGAGCATGCCTCAGTGGATGTGCAGAGTGGTTTTGTTTTGGCTACAACGCTGACTCCTGCATCTGAACATGATTCGAAGTATCTCCCCTATTTAACGATAGCGAGTTGTCATACCAACGATCCAATCGAAAAGGTGTATGGAGATAAGGGATATTATGGACACCCCAATCGAGCTTTTCTCCATATGAATGGAATCAAAGATGGCCTCCGGCTCGTAGAGGCGAGCCTACGCCTCGGAGAGAATAATGCGTAAAGATACCACCACTGCCAAACTTACTAAGTTAGAGATAGAGAGAAACAAAAGGATATCCAAGAAGAGATACATAGTTGAGCAATACTTTGGACTGAGTCATATGTATGATGGAGCATACAGGGCACGGTTCACCACGATTCTCAAAAACATCTGGGATACCATGTGCAGACAGATGGCGTTCAATATGTTTAGGGGCTCTAAGTTGTTGGCAGTAACATAACAAGAGGAGAGGTATGCCCACACACAGAAAGAGGGCATATCGAGACAAGGGAAAGCCCATCCAGGCTTATTAAACGGAGTTATACGCAGAAAAAATCTCATTAATAGATTGAGACTGAAAAATTAATCGACAATTTTTGTTAAAAATTGTCATTTCAAGGGCAGTTTACTCATTGTGTGGAAAATTCAAAGGTCTCGTATCACATATGGAAGCTTTGGTTTTTGTTCTCCACGGATAGTGAGTCCAGGAAGGGAATAACAATGAATGTTATTAATCTGGACGCACTCCATGGAGAAGCATCTCAAATTGTGTAAATTCCAATCTTGACGAGATCTGCTGTGTTTCGTAAGGAATTTGGTCCACAAACCCTTCAAATGTCAAATAGCCATTAATTTTAGACAGTATTCTATAAAAAAGATATGCGGGGAATAAAAACACCGGGCTAATCATACTATGGAGATTATAACCCTAGTCTGTTATCGAGATCGGATGGATTTAAGTACATTATGGGGGGATTAGGAGGGCAGTTATGAGCCAAGCGAAAAAACCCGACTGGGCGTACGCTGATTTAGTAAAGAAGAAAATCAGAGAGCTATCTACACTGGATGTAATGAACAAGCAGATCCATTCCACCATTAATATAAACGAGCTCCTTAGAATTCTTGTAGAGAAAGCGGTCATTGGAGTCAACTTTCAGCGAGGCTTACTCTACCTTGTTGAAGAGGATTATTTGAGATGTGTGGCTTGGCTAGATCGCGTCAAAAAAGAGAAAGCTTCTATAATCGAGAAGAGAGTTGGCTTTCGTTTAGACGAAAAATCCATAGAAGTTTTGGTGATAAAAACAGGTAAAACGATATACGTTGAAAACGCTTTGACAGACAAAAGGGTGAGCCCAAAATTCTTGCGATTCTCGAATACCCTAGAATACTGCGCTGTGCCACTGATAGGTCGAAACGGCAATGTCATGGGCGTTTTGACTGGAGACAAATCATACCGGACTGAACCTATATGGGATGATGACATCAAGACGTTGAGTGTGTTTGCAGGGCATATTAGCTTGGCTATTGAAAATGCTAAGCTGTATGAGGAAAAAGTGCACTTTAGCCAGTTGCTGGAGGAAAGGGTTAAAAAACGGACCTTTGAACTTAATACCGTAAATAAAGAGCTATCAAAGAAAATGAAGGAATTGTCCTCACTCTATCAGATATCTCAACTACTAAATAAGAGTTTAGAGATTAATACTGTATTGAAGCAAATTCTTTCCCTGATAGGGCGACTAGGATATGAATCATATGCTGTTCATTTACTGGAGGGGGAAAATACTGTCTCTGTTTTTTATGAAGGACTAAGCCGAGAATATCAAAAAGTCGCTCGCGTCCCCTTAGAAAGGAAGAGATTGACTGCTACTAAGCGTTCAGGGAAGCCTCTCATTTTTTGTAATGGCTATTTTAAAGGATTGAATCCCTCATTATTTGTTTATTGCAAAAGCCGAGGAATTCAATCTTGTATTGTAATACCCATACTTCCTAGGGGAAAATTACGTGCTTTGCTAATCATATTTTCTTCAAGAAATGAAGCATTTGGTGAGGATCAAATGCCCTTTTTCTCAGCCTTTGCTGAGCAGGCAGGAGTGACATTGGGTAATGCTTGTCTTTTTGAAGAAGTGGTGGGGGAAAAATACAACGCAGAAGAAGTATCCAAGCAGCTTGAAAAGGAGAACAGTTATTTAAGAGAGAAGATACACGATGATTTCCTGAATACCTTCGTTATTGGCAAAAGTACGAGCATGAAAGAAGTAATTGATTTGGTTGAAAAGGTTTCTGACAATTTGACAACCGTTACCATATACGGTGAAACGGGTACTGGAAAGGAAATCATAGCTCAGCTGGTTCATCAGATGAGCTCGAGGAAGAATAAGCGATTAATTAAAATTAACTGCGCGGCAATACCTGAGGACTTGATAGAAAGCGAACTGTTCGGACACAAAAGAGGCGCGTTTACTAATGCATATAAGGACCGTATCGGCATGTTTGAGCTTGCTCAAGGTGGCACGATATTCTTGGATGAGATAGGTGATCTCTCTCTCAGAACTCAGACTAAGCTTCTGAGGGTAATGGAAGGAAAGGAAATACAAGCTTTGGGAGGTGAAAAAACTATTCGTATTGATGTCAGGATTGTAGTAGCCACTAATAAAGACTTACGACAAAAAGTAAAGGAAGGAAGTTTTCGGAAAGATTTATTTTTTCGTTTGAATGTATTTCCAGTATTTTTGCCGCCATTAAGAGAAAGGAAGGAAGACTTACTTGAATATGTAAATTTCTTCCTTGATAAATATTCCCATCTGAAACGGGGTAAGATGACTTTTAGTAAGGGAGCATTTGAAGTATTGCTCAAGTATTCTTGGCCAGGTAACGTTAGGGAACTGGAGAACCTAATTGAACGTCTGTTGATTGTCTCAAAGCTCAATGTTATTTATGAAAGTGACCTACCTAAGGAAATGCTGGAAGAATTGCACATAGACAAAGAGATTACACCGTTGGGTGAGGCATTAGATGCGTTTAGGAGAGATATGATAGGCCAAGCATTACGCAGAGCAAACGGGAAGAAATCGTATGCGGCGAAGATGTTGGGTTTACATCGGTCTAATTTTTCAAGGCTGCTGAAGCATTATAGTTATCTAATTGATACATATTAAATGAGGAAAAAGCCACTAAATTATCACGGTGATAACACAATTGTTATCGGTTTGATAACTTCTTACCTGTCCTTTAATCACACCTGTCCTTTAGTCCACAAAGCGAATACAGTAATACCTTTAAATTACTATAAAAACTCTTAATAAGTTCTATTGGTATGTTTTATGCATAGTAATAAAATATCGATCAAGCTTTTCAACATGTTCTACACAGCCGAATCGCTTCATGAATCTTGAAACGAAGGCTCTTAATTTTGGCCTTAGCTATGTAGAGCTGAGATACTATTATGAGAGCAGATCATTCAGGATCTTCTCAAGCGGTCCTAATTCTAAGTGGGGTTTAGAAAAAATGGGCAAAAAAGAAGAAATATTTACAGACTGTACTCTCTGTTACCACAGTTGTGGATGCTCGGTGACTGTGGAAGATGGCACTGCAGTAAAGATCAAAGGTCTGGCTTCTCACCCTTTAAGCAAAGGCCGACTGTGCCCGAAGGGTGTATCAGCACTAGATGTGATATATAGCCCGGAGCGTATCCGCAAGCCCATGAAAAGGGTGAACGGAGACTTTAGGGAGATTTCCTGGGATCAGGCCCTGGATGAAATCGCCTCAAAGCTTATGGGACTCAAAGATAAGTTAGGACCTCAGTTCCTAGGGGTGTTCAGCGGGTCAATCGGTGTGGAGAATCTGGAGATGGGGGGCTTGGTTAAAAGGTTTAATGCAGCCTTCGGATCTCCCAATTTTTTCTCCGTTGAGAGCGTCTGCTATCGCATGCGAATCCGGGTGCGGCAGCTAACTTTCGGCCGGTATGCAGTTGAGGAGATGGACTCCAACTTGTATATCCTTTGGGGGCACAACCCAGACCAATCAGATTTCCCCCTCAAGTTTTCCCTAAAGAAGAACTTGGCCAAGGGCGCTAAGATGGTGGTAATCGATCCCAAGAGGATCCCTCTGGCGGATCAAGCGGACATGTATTTGAGGATTCGACCCGGAACAGACGGGGCTTTGGCTTTAGCCATGACGCATGTGATCATCAATGAAGGGCTCTATGACAAGGAGTTTGTTGAAAGGAACACCTTTGGTTTTGACAAGCTCGTACCCCATGTGCAGCCCTACACCCCCGAATGGGCTGAGAAGATCACATGGGTGTCTGCCGAGCAGACGCGGAAGCTCGCAAGGCTATTTGCCCGCACCAGGGGTGCGAGTATTTACCAGGGAACATGCACCCAGGATCAGACGGCTAACGGCACCCAGAACAGCCGTGCTTTTGCGGTGCTACAGGCCATCACCGGGAATGTGAATGTGCCCGGTGGTTGGGTGACAAGCCCATTCCCAAGGTTCGGCAACCTGGGCCTCGCTGTGGAGGGAAATTCCCTGGGCTCGGACGCATACCCCCTTTTCTCCGAAATGTGGGGCCGCAAGAGCCCTGACGGTGTGGTCACGGTGGTCCCTGAAAGCATTCCTGAAAAACTGAGAGCTTTTCTGGTGGTAGGGGGCAATCCCCTTGTTTGCCTGCCGGACACTCATGCCTTTCGGGAGGCTTTCCGCAAACTCGATCTCTTGGTGGTCCACGATCTTTTTATGACGGAGACGGCGAGGGAAGCCCATTACGTGCTTCCGGCCTGTTCCCATCTTGAGAAGTGGGGAGTGGCCTACAGTTACAACGTATGCCACTCTCTGCCTTTTCTGATGCTTCGAAAGAAATGCATAGAGCCTTTATACGAGAGTTGGTCGGAGTGGAAATTCATCACCGAGTTGGCAAAAAGGTTGGGTATGGGGGATCATTTTGCTTGGAGATCGGAGGAAGAATTGGTGGCTTATGAACTCGCGCCCTCAGGGCTGAGCTTCGACTCCCTGCTCCTGGAAAAGCCTGAAGGAGATTTTTACGCACAGAAGCTCTATGAAATTACGGACAAACTCTTTCGCACACCTTCGGGCCGGATTGAATTATACAGTGAAACCTTGGCGAATTTCGGCTTCGATCCCTTGCCTACTTTTCTGGAACCTGAAAGAGGTCCCGAGCGTGGGAAGAAGACATTTCTGGAGAAATACCCCTTGATCCTTTCAACGGGCAACCGAAATATCTATTACACCCATAGTCAGCATCGCATAGTGGAAAGACTCCGCAAGATGTCCCCGGAGCCTTTTGCCGAAATTGGTCCTGAAACAGCCAGCCGGTTCGGTATAAAGGATGGGGATCATGTTGTGGTGGAGACGACCCAAGGAAAGGTGACGATGAAGGCTCGGGTGGATGAAAGAGTGCCCGAAGGGGTTGTGTTTGTCCCCCATGGTTGGGCGGGTGAGGCTAACGCCAACTTGCTCACCGATGCTCAATGTCGGGAACCCATTATGGGCTATCCAGACATGAAGTCCCTTATGTGTGAGATACGAAAAGCATGAGTTCAATACGCGTTATTGGCGGCAAAGGCTTATAATGAAAGTTTCCAAACTGTTTAATCTTAAAGGGAAAAAAGTCCTGGTAACTGGTAGCGCCCGGGGGCTTGGAAGAGAGCTCGCTTTAAGTTTTGCCGAAAACGGTGCCTCTGTAATTGTGGCTGATATCCTCCCTGCAGAAGACACAACAAAGGCGATTAGAACTATAGGAGTTCGGTGTTTGTCTTTGAGTGTGGATGTTTCCGATGAGAATGAGGTGAAACATATTGTAAAGGTAATCACTTCAAAATATGGGAAAATCGATATTTTAGTTAACAATGCTGGGATCTCCCAATCGAACAATATGCCAACCGAAGATTTACCAGTTGAAGAGTGGGATAGGGTTATCCAGACTAATTTGAGAGGAACCTTCCTTTGTTCTAAGCATGTTGGCAGAGAAATGATTAATAACGGCGGAGGCACAATCATTAATGTCGCAACCACTGCAGGAATAACGGGAGTCTTACGTGCTCCGGCTTACTCTGCTTCAAAAGCCGGGGTTATTTTACTTACAAAGAGCCTCGCATTGGAATGGGCTAGATATAACATCCGCGTTAACGCGGTTGCCCCTCACTATCTGGATACTGACATGACTCTTAATCTCAGGACAGTACCGGAGAACTACAGGAAATTAGTCAAATACATACCGATGAGGCGATTTGGAAAATTGTCGGAGGTTACAGGTTGTGTATTAATGCTAGCTAGTACTGAAGCCTCAAGCTACATAACAGGAGCGGTGATTCCAATTGATGGGGGATTCCTGGCGTATTGATAGACGGATAAAAGGATAGACAAAGCAATGCCGAAATAAATAAGGAGTAATAATTTTAATAAGTGGAGGTAAAATGTTAGACGGTAAAATTGCTATTATAACTGGTGCTGGTCAAGGAATGGGTCGCGGGATAGCTTTAAGCTTAGCTGATAAAGGGGCAAATGTAATTGCAATTGATATAAATTATGAAGCTGTAAAAAATTTGGTATCTGCAATCAAGGGGAATAACCAGAAAGCGCTGGCTATAAAAGCTGATATTTCAGTGGCCACGGAAGTAGATGCAGCGGTAAGAGAAGTTTTAGATTATTTCCATCATATTGACATCTTAGTGAATAACGCTGGGCTTAGTTTACTTGTGCCGACTGTTCAAATGACAGAAGAAGAATGGGATAAAATTATGAATGTGAATTTGAAGGGCATGTTGTTTTGTTGCCAAGCGGTTGGTCGGCAAATGATAAAGAAGAGGACAGGCACAATAATAAACATCGCTTCGGTTGGAGGACACGGGGGTATACCGAAGATGGCAGCATATTGCGCGAGCAAAGGAGCTATCATTTCTCTTACACGATCCTTAGCAATAGAATGGGCGGAATTTAATATTAGGGTTAATTCTGTCAGTCCCGGTATGACAGAGACCTCGATGGTTCAAAGGTTACGAGCTCAGTCGCCAGACGTTTTTGAGCAACGTGAGAAAATGATACCTTTAGGCAGGGCTGGCAAAATCCAGGATGTAGTAAACCTTGTGGATTTTCTAGCGAGCCAAAAGTCAAATTATATCACAGGCCAGGATATTATTATAGATGGTGGCCTATTTGCTATTCATCCAGGCTACGTGGGAAGCTAAGTTACTAGTGGCCAATTGTCGTTCCTGAGAGTAGTGAAAAGCGCATCAATTAAAAGAAAGGAGGTGGCTATTAAGAGCGAGAAGTTATTCTTAGTAGGGTTAAGGGGAAGTAGATTGCAATTTTAAGAAAGGGGGAAAAAAATGAAAATAAGTAAAACAAAAACAGTAGCAATTCTGATATTGGCTTCGATGCTTTTGGTTAGCAGCTGGGCTTATGCAGAATCTACCTCAAAAGCGAAAACACTTATTATAGGCCAAGTTCTGCCTCTATCTGGAGGAGCAGCGCTGTGGGGTCAGCAGAGTGCATTGATGGGTAAATTGGCTTGTGAAATGTGGAACAAGGCTGGCGGCGTAACTATAAATGGGCAAAAATACATCTATGATACAATTACCTGTGATAGCGGTTTCACAGCCAAAGGTGGGAATGCTTGTGCTCAAAAGCTGGTTTATCAAGACAAGGTACATTTTATGAACTCTTTTGGTTCAACGGTTACCAACGCTGTGGGAGAATTTACAGAAGCACAAAAAATACTTACATTGGGTCCATTTTGGAGCAAGGTCGCAGAGAATGGCGATTACACCTTTCGTTTAATAAGTACTCCCGATCAAACTGATTCGGCAGCTATAGCTTTTTTCAGGAAAAAACATCCTGACGCTAAGAGAATAGCTATGTTGGGGCTAAACGATATGGCTGGCGTTACCTCGATGGAACTAGATAAGAAGATATGGTTGGCTGAAGGCTGTGATATCGTCTTCTTTGATTATTATGAGCGTGACGCTACTGAATTCTATCCCATTGTGACTAGGATGCTAGCTACTAAACCCGATATCATCCAAGGCCTGTCTCCCAGACCAGGTCAGTGGGGAGTCATTATCAAGACTATTAACGAGCTGGGCTATGACGGTATCATAGCTGGTCTGGATGATCCCAAGACTGACATCGAGACATCTGGTGAGTTTCGCGCTGAGGGAGTATATGGCTATGGGGGCTACACCTTCTACGACCCTGTGCTACCAACCTGGTCAAACTATGTCGACAAGATCTGTCAAGAGAAAACTGGAAAGCCCTTAGCATTCTCTCCAGCGGGTTGCTGGGAAGCGATAGCTTGTTTGCATGAGGCACTTTTCCGTGCCCAAAGTCTCGACCCTGACGTTCTCGTAAAAACCATGAAAGCGGATGACTTCTGCTGGTACAGTCTTTATGGACGTGCCGCTTTTGGGGGTCAAAAACGGGTGTCAATAATGGTACCAACATTAATCGGTCAGGCACAGGATGGCAAGTATGTTCAGCTTGAGAAAGTCGAAAGTGAAGAATGCAGACAAAGACTATCATCTTGTAGGGGTCCCTTAGCAAATTACCCAGACATATTCAAATCAAAATAGATCGGAAAAAAAGCAATGACTTCTCAGTTGATTTTTAACGGTTTGATGTTGGGTGCTGTTTTTAGCCTGGTAGCGTTGGGCCTCGTCCTTATTTTCAGCGTAATGAATGTGGTCAACTTTGCACATGGGGAGTTTTACACTATGGGTGGCTTTATGGCCTTTTTCATATTCCAGAATTTATTCGTAAAGACACTCGGCTGGCCCCATTTGTTTTCTTATTTCATAGTGTTGTTGATGACTATGGTTTTGATTGGAACCGTTGGTTTTGTGATAGAAAAAGCCATAATGAGCTCGTTTCGTGATGACCTTCTCATGGGCATGATGGCCACAATAGCGCTTAGCATAATTTTCTCAATGGGAATGGCCTCAATATTTGGAGCTGGCACTGTACAGGTCTTCCATCCTGTGCCTGGTGTTATGAGCGTTTTGGGAGCGCGCGTATCTAGGGGCAGAATGTTCATTATGATTATGGCCGTTTTCATGTGTGGTGTTTTAACGCTATTTATTCATAAAAGCCGATTAGGAAAAGCAATGAGGGCCTGCATGTTGAATCCAGAAGTAGCACAGCTCCAAGGCATAAACTATAACTTCATTTCTGCCCTTGGTTTTGGGATTGGCTGCGCTCTAGCAGCGGTAGCAGGCCTTCTCGTGGTACCTTCATGTTCCCTCAATCCTTTTGTAGGGGGAGGCTATCTAATGAAGAGTTTCATTATCGTTATTATCGGAGGATTGGGAAGTTTACCAGGTACTATCGTCGCTGGATTTATTTTAGGTTTCTTCGAAAGTTTCGGCTCATTCTACTTCGGGCAACCAGTTGTTATTCTTTTGAGTTTTGTACTGATTATCGTAATGCTAATAGTCAGACCACAGGGGTTAATGGGACGTGCAGAATAAGATTGAAAAAGGGTTTTGGGGGTTTTTAACATCTATCTTCCTGATGGTACTAGCCCCTGCTTTTGTAAACACAGGGTATTCTACTCTCGTATTATCTTGGGTCTGCTTGAACTGTGTCATGGCAGCAAGCATGCGTTTTGTTATGCTGACAGGTCACGTGAATTTCGCGTACGGTGGTTTTGTTGGAATAGGGGCTTATACTTCAGCACTCTTGGTTATGCGGGCTGGATTACCGCTTTGCTTTGCTGTGCTAATTGCAGGTATCGTTTGCGCCATTGTTGCTTTAGGTTTTGGCCTACCGACTTTGAAACTAAAAGGTGCGTATTTCTTCATGGCGAGTTTCGGTTTTGCGGAGGTGATACGGATAATATTTCATTATTTTTTTATAGATCTTTTCGGCGGTGTGGATGGAATTACCGGTATTCCTTACCCGGGATCGGTTCTGGGCATATCTTTTGATCCAAAACGAGGATGGGGCTATTACTATCTTATTCTGTTGATTTGTTCTCTTTCGCTATGGGTACTCTACCAGTTAGAACATAATACTCGCTTGGGAAAAATTTTAATGAGCATTCAACAATCGGAGAGTTTAGCCGAATCTGTTGGAATAACACCTATGACGTATAAGGTGATGGGATTTATTATTGGATCCTTCTTTGCTGGTGTCACTGGTAGTCTTTATTCGCATCTCATTGGAGTGATTGCCCCCGAAGATTTCACGTTCATGTTTTCCGTCTACATTCTAATGTATGTCGTAATTGGTGGTAAAGGCAACTTCTTTGGTCCACCAGTCGGGGCGGCGTTTCTGACATTCATTTCCTCCTTCTGGTTGAAGGCTCTAGGTTTTTGGGAGTCGGTAGCTTTTGCGGTAGTCATGTTAATCACCATATTGTTTTTACCAGAGGGCCTGGCAATGCTTCCCGCCAGAATCTCGTCTCTGTTACATGGAATTCGTAAGACTATAATTGAAGATGGGGAAAATGGCACTACTTGAGGCAAAGGAACTGACGAAGTCTTTTGGGGGTTTATGGGCTGTCAATAAGCTCAACTTTAAGATTGACGAGGGCGATATCGTTGGTCTCATCGGACCAAATGGAGCAGGGAAGACCACCGTATTCAACTTAGTGACTGGGTTTATTCGTCCAAATAGAGGGAGAGTATTCTTTAGAGGTTTAGAAATTACTGGGCTTCGGCCTAGTAAGATAGTTGCAAAAGGTATTGCTAGAACTTTCCAGTTATCTACATTCTTTTCAGAGATGACTGTGCTTGAGAATCTTCTTGTGGCATTACATCTGCAAGCAAACCAGTTAGCGCCGATTCCATACCAGTTTATCAAGACTCAATACATACGACAAAAGGAAAAAGAGATATATAGAAGCGCCTCTGACCTTATGGATTTTGTTGGCTTGATCTTTTATGAAAATGAAAAGGCCAAGAACCTACCACACGGTCTTCAAAGGTTGCTATCAATCGCTATAGTTTTGGCAAGCAATCCTCATATTTTGCTTTTAGATGAGGTAACCAGTGGTATGAATGCTGAGGAAGTCAATTCTACCCTGGGACTTTTGAGAGAGATTCACAGAAGGGGGAAAACACTTCTTCTTATTGAGCACAATATGCGGGTGGCTATGAGTCTTTGCGACAGAGTTATTGTGCTGAATTATGGCAAAAAAATTGCGGAAGGAACACCTGAGGAGATCAGCAATAATGAACAAGTCATCTCGGCTTACCTCGGAACCGGAAAAGAGTTTGCTTAGAGTTCGCAAGCTATCAGTATCATACGGCAAAGCAACTGCAGTCCGGGAAGTGGATTTGGAAGTGAACGAAAGAAGGATCGTGGCTCTTATAGGATCAAATGGCGCGGGGAAAACTACAATTTTACGTACCATATCTGGTTTAAAAAAGGCAGCTTCAGGTAAGATTTGGTTTGGTGCAACAGAGATAACCAATATGGCTCCACAGGAAATTGTTCAGATAGGAATTGCACATGTTCCAGAAGGGTCACAAGTGTTCCGAGAAATGACGGTAATGGACAATCTAGTGATAGGAGCTTATCTCAGAAGGGATAAAAAGTTTATTAAAGAAGATTTGGCTGTCATGTTCGAGCATTTTAAAGTCTTAAGAGAACGAAGAAGACAGAAAGCAGGCACGTTGAGCGGGGGCGAACGGCAAATGCTTGCTGTGGCACGTGCTTATATGGCTGCGCCTAAGCTTATGCTAATGGATGAGCCATCTTTAGGCCTATCACCCATCGTAGCTCTTGAAATCGCAAGCATTATTCAGATGATCAGTGAAAGAGGAATCAGCATAATCTTAGTAGAACAGAATGCACAGATTGCTCTTAGTCTTAGCAATTATGGTTACGTACTTGAAACAGGCAAAATAACCTTGGAAGGCACGCCAAGCAGCCTAAAGTCTAATGAAAATGTAAAAAGAGCTTATTTAGGAATCTAGTTATACTTGGCAAACCAATTGTACGACGTTTCCGGACTGAAAAGCGATGAGCATCATTAGGCCGAAGATTTAATCGAAAGTTTAATCTAAACCTAGTCGGCCTCATCGCTTCTGAGAACAGAAGTGGGGTTAAGGTCGCGGCCAGCAAAGCTCCATAGTTGAAGGTTTTTAGCTTCTAATTCGAGATTAAGGCGACAGAAATTCAATCAGTATGGGCAGAAGGGAGGAGTGAATAGTGAATTATTTAATTACTGGTGGAACAGGTTTTATAGGTAGTTACGTTGCACGGGACCTAGTTCGAGAAGGAGAGCAGGTGATAATATATGACGCATTTCCAAACGAAAGATCCCTGAATGCTGCAATGAATGAAGAAGAACGAGGCAAACTAACAATGATCCAAGGTGACGTGCTTGATTTACCACATTTCCTGCGCACAATTAAGGAATACAGTGTTACCGTTATAATTCATATGGCCTACCTAATAGCTAGAGCCTCAACTCTAAATCCACCACTCGCAATCAGAGTCAATTGCGAAGGAACAAACAATGTGTTCGAAGCTATTAGATTATCTGATCTGAGAATAAGGCTGGTTATGGCAAGCACTGTCGCTGTGCTCGGACACCCAGATAAACATAAGCAAGAATATGTACCCCATGATGCTCCCCATTATCCCTTCAACGTCTATGGGGCGTGTAAGTCTTTTGACGAACATATAGCTGAATATTATTTCCAACAGTATGGAATGGATTATATTGCCCTGAGGCTCGCGTTTGTTTATGGTGCTGGGATGTTAGGAGGTGTAGCCGCTACTGTCACCAAAGAACTCATTGAAAACCCAGCAATGGGAAAGCCTGGTAACGTACCTTTTGGTGATGATACACTACCCTGGTCTTATGTCGAAGATGTAGCTCGGGTTACGCTGATTGCTGCCAAGGCACCTCAGACCAAAACGAGGGTATTCAATGTTAGTGGTGATCCACGCCCTGTTAGAGAAGTCGCTGATTATGTTAGGAAATTATTTCATGACGCCAATCTTACATTGCAGCCAGGCCATTTGGGACTTTGCTCAAAGTTCGAGACTTCTAATCTTGAGAAGGAGATTGGTTTTAAGCCAAAGTTCTCAATTGAGCAAGGAGCAAAAAGAGTCATGAATGTCGTCAGGCAACAGCAGGGCTTACCGGATATTTGAAGGCAATTGCATTTGGCTGCGTGCTACCGAGACGTTCGCCGGGATAATCGATTGACCTTGTCTGTAAACAAGATAGTTAGCTATCGAAAAGTGCAAAGCTGACTTCGTGGTCTAATATTCGCTCAACTCTTTTTCCTGACAGTAATGTATAGGGCCTCTGGGCCCAGGCGGAAAGATCCAAACCACGCCTGAACGGTGGTAATTATAAAAGCTAATGGGCACATCGAGGCTGATATTCGAGACAATGAGAAAACATAAGGTTACTCTTGAGATGCCGTATGACAGCTGGCCTCATAAGAATAAAGGTTTGTTTGTAAGACTGTGGGAAACTTAATCAGGAGGGAAGGTAAGATGTCAATAGCGTTAGAAGGTATTAGTATTTTGGACTTGACCGCATCACAGATGCCTGGGCGGTGGGCGAGTGGGTTGCTCGGTGATTTTGGGGCGGAAGTCATTGTAGTAGAGAGGCCACCTTATAAAGGTAGAGAAAGTGGCCCCTCAGGAGTCCACACCCTGAAAACTCGTAGAGAGATAGAAAGCTTTTACGCTTTCAATTCCTTTGATCGCAACAAGGAAAGCATTACTCTCAACCTAAAATCTATTGAAGCCAGGAACATCTTCTATAGATTGGTGAAGCAAGCTGATGTGGTAATTGAAGGCTATAGGCCGGGTGTAGCCAAGAAACTTCACGTGGACTACGATACCCTGAATAAAATAAATTCCGGGATCATCTATTGCTCCATAACTAGCTATGGTCAGGGAGGTCCCTATCGCAATTTTCCAGGCTATGATCTAAATATTATGGCGTTGGCTGGAGCTGTGGGCATAACGGGCGAAAAAGGGCGTGCTCCGGTGATGCCCGGTGTACAGATAGGAGATTGGGTGGGGGGAGGCTTCATGTCGGTAGTGGGCATTTTACTCGCACTCATGGCACGAAATAGAACAGGTCGAGGCCAGTTTGTGGATATCTCTATGACTGACGGCGTTTTAGCATGTATGGCTATGTTCTCCGAGGAGTATTTCCGGACCGGGAAGGTTCCAAAAAGAGGTGAAAAGATAAACACCGGAGGTTCGCATTATAACAATATTTTTAGAACCAAAGATAAAAAATACATAACTATAGCTGCCTGGGATCCTACAATGTACGAGAATTTGTGCCGAGCATTAGGCCGTGATGATTTGATATCTTATCAGCACCCCTCAGATGATAAGAAAAGGGATGAGATATTTGCTGCTCTAAGCGAAATTTTTGTTACCAAGACTAGGCAGGAATGGTTCGAGTTTTTGGCGGAAAGGAACATAGCTGTAGCTCCTGAGTATTCCTTGGATGAAGTTTTCACCGATCCCCAAATCTTGCATCGTCAAATGATGATAGAGCGGGATCATCCGACTGTGGGAAAAGTTAAGCAAAGTGGAATCCCTATTAAACTGTCTGATACACCTGGGTCTTTCAAAAGTTTTGCACCCATTCCTGGTCGAAATACCGAAGAGATACTGCTTGAGTTGGGCTACAGTGAGGAAAAAATAAAAGAATTAAAGAAAAATGGCGAAATATAGGGTAAAATTCGCTGAAACTGACTTGGCAAGACAAAGAACTGATCAGTAGTCGATGTAATGATTAAGTAGGTTTGAGGTCGGCGGGGGGCTTAAAGGCAAAATTGACTCAAGAAATCCATCTCATTCGTGCAAGTTCTCAGTTGACCTAGGCATGTTAGTCATGGATGGGATTTACGATGGATAGCAACTACTAGCGTTGAAACAAATTGGGAGTAAGCAGCCTAAGAATCGATACTATCATTTACCAAGTAAGGGGAGGAGTAATGTTAAATATGACTAAGAACATTACCGAAAACAATAAACTACTGGAACCATATCGTGTGCTAGATCTGACAGAGGGAGGTTGCCTATTTTGTGGTAAGTTGTTTGGTGATCTTGGCGCTGATGTCATTGTGGTTGAACCTCCGGGAGGCAGCCCAAGCCGAAACATCGGCCCTTTTTATCATGATATCCCTCAAAAAGAGAAAAGCCTTTTCTGGTTTTCTTACTGTAATAACAAGCGCAGTATCACCCTCAATTTGCACACAAGAGAGGGCCAAAAGCTATTAGGGCAATTAGTCAGAATTGCTGACTTTGTTATCGAGAGCTTACCAATAGGCAGTCTTGACAAACTTGGTATAGGTTACTCTGCTCTTAGCAAAATTAATCCTCGAATAATTTGGACATCGATTAGTCCATTTGGCCAAACTGGACCCAAGTCATGGTACAAGGGTTGCGATCTCACGACTGTAGCCAGCAGTGGCTATATGTGGGGCTGTGGCGACGCTGACAGAGCGCCAATTTGGATCAGCCATCCCCAAG
>JGI10211J14876_10000316_pt1 | contig 20416 bp, 9 predicted proteins | sample Etolagsediment_FD_14876 | JGI IMG/M metagenome (IMG submission 14876)
AACAATTCGACACCCCTAACAACCACGTATCCGCCAATCCCTCCAATCACAATTGCGGCCCACGGTTCAATAAAGGCACAAGGCGCGGTCACCGCCACCAAGCCTGCCAGAGCACCGTTCATAGCCATCGACAAGTCCGGCTTGCCAAATCTCTTCCAAACTGTGAACATCGCGACTACTCCACCTAATGCAGCAGCAAGATTAGTGTTAATAGCGACCCTGCCAATCAGAGAGCCATCGCCAACGCCAAGCGTTGAACCGGCATTGAAACCGAACCAACCGAACCAAAGGATGAATACACCTAATGATGCCAGCGGGATGCTGTGAGCCGTGATAACGTTGGGTTTTCCGTCAATACCGTATTTCCCGGCTCGCGGGCCAAGAATTGACGTGCCCACCAAGGCAGCGAAGGCTCCAACTATATGCACTACCGTTGAACCGGCGAAGTCGGCGAAGCCCATTTTGGCAAGCCAGCCGCCTCCCCAAATCCAATGGCCGATTATGGGATAAACAAACGCTGAAATAAGAAACGAGTATATTAGGTACGCCGAAAACTTCATCCGCTCGGCCATCCCACCTGCTACTATGGTCGCTGCGGCTCCACAAAATGCCGCTTGAAAAAGCCAAAAAGCATACAAAGGGACATCTACTCCAGACTCGGCTCCAAACAGGCAAAACCCCTTCAAGCCGCAGAACCCATTTCCATCGCCGAACATCAGGGCGTAGCCGATAATGAAAAACCCCAAAGATGCCATGCAAAAATCAAGAAAGTTCTTGGTCAGAATATTGCAGGTATTCTTTGCCTGAATGAAACCAGCTTCTACCATTCCAAAACCGGCCTGCATGAAGAAAACCAAAAAGGCTGCTATCAAGACCCATACCGTATTCAGGCCTATCTTCACTTGGGCAAGGTCTGATGAATCACCATTTGCAACGGCTGTGTCACCGAAAAACAATACCAATAAGATAATTATCAAAATGTCATAATTTCTCAATCTCATCCGTCAAACTCCCAAAACTGCACTTCTTGACAGCATCAGCATCAAAATTAAGAATAACGCTTTGGATTTATCCAATTTAGCCCATCCTTTTCTGTGGTTATTTCAGAAATTTGGCCTATTAACCGATACCATATTATGGCAAACGCCGTGCCAGACTCATCTATTTTGCATAACTACTTATCTATAAACAAGTTATATATGCATCGCAGTCTGTGGTGTGCGATATATCCGCGACAATTATGTAACATATAAAAAGAAAATGACAAATATGTATCAATGGAATTCATACGCTGGTATAAGCATTAGATATATTTGCGAAACCGGAACCCCTGCCCTGTCCCGCTATATCTTCTTTGCTTGCAAAGGGTTATGAACTATATTTTGGTCAAGATTCACTATGCTTATAATACATATTTGCAATATTGGTTTGACAATGTTACACTTTTGTTATATACTATGTTAAGTAAACATGAGGGACAAGATTATGACAAAGAAAAGTCTAAACGTACACAGCCTCCCGGTCAATTCTTCACTACATGTTGTTGTGTTAGAGACACTTTACCGGATTAGCCAAATTCTGGCGGCTGGTAAGCACCAGCGACAGGCACTGGCCGAGGTGCTTGATGTTCTTGATAGTGAATTGGGCATGAACAGGGGGACCATGACCCTATTGTCACCGGACGGCAATGAAATTGTTATTGAGGTGGCCCATAAACTATCACCGGAACATAGCCGGAAGGTACGTTATAGGATGGGTGAGGGAGTAACAGGCAGAGTAATGCAGACCGGAAAGCCAATAATTGTGCCGAAAGTATCTGAGGAACCTTTGTTCTTAAATCGTTTTGAAAGATGGAATGTCACCAAAGAAGAGCTAACTTTCATTTGCATTCCGATTTCTATAGGTAGAGAAGTTATAGGGACTATTTCAGTAGATCGGCCTTATGATGAGAAAGCACTCGTGGAAGAAGAGATGCAGATACTGAGCATCGTAGCAAGCATGATTGCCAATGACATGAGAACACGGCGAGAAGGGGCGATCCAGAGACAACTACTTGAAAATGAGAATCTGCGGTTGCGGCATGAATTGGAAGGCAGATATAGGCCGGAAAACATAATCGGCAATTCCAGTGCTATGCGCGACGTATATCGACAGATTCAGCAGGTAGCGGGAAGTGACACTATTGTTTTGATACGTGGCGAATCAGGTACGGGTAAGGAACTGGTAGCTCATGCAATTCACTATGCCAGCTTACGTACTAAGAATTCCCTCATAAAGGTCAACTGCGCTGCTTTGAATGAGAATCTACTTGAAAGCGAGTTGTTTGGCCACGAGAAAGGAGCTTTTACAGGAGCAATCCAAAGTCGAAGAGGAAGGCTGGAGGAAGCTAACGATGGAACTATATTTCTCGATGAAATTGGCGATTTTTCACGCACCACTCAGGTTAAGCTTTTACGTGTTTTGCAGGAGCGCGAATTTGAACGAGTCGGAAGCAACCGTACTCTGAAAACTAACGCAAGGATTATTGTAGCGACGAATCATGACCTGGAAAAAACTGTCGAGGATGGTAGCTTTCGCCAGGACCTGTATTATCGAATAAATGTGTTTCCTATTTTCCTGCCGCCGCTACGTGACCGAAAAGACGACATCTTGTTGTTGGCAGATCATTTTGTTGACCTCTACTCAGGGAAAACGAATAAAGACATCCGCAGGATTAGTACACCTGCCATAAATATGATGGTTTCATATCATTGGCCTGGTAACGTACGCGAATTAGAGAACTGCATCGAAAGAGCGGTCCTGCTGAGTACTGACCATGTTATACACGGCCATCACCTTCCCCCGACACTGCAGACCTCCGACGCATCTGATACCATTGGCACTGGTTCACTGAAAGGGAGGATCGATTTGTTCGAACGGGATATAATTGTCGATGCACTAAAACGCTGCGATGGCAATCTTGCTGCAACAGCCCGCGATCTGAAAACCACAGCTCGGATCATACGGTACAAAGTAAAGGAGTTAGAAATTGATTACAAACGATACTATAGGAAGAGAGGTTGATTTATGACCGCATGGGCAAGTACCGGCATTGAAGGTTTGGATGAAATTCTATGCGATCTTAAAAAAGGCGACAACGTCGTATGGCAAGCAGACAGCGTTGAAGATTATCAGCACTTTGTAATCCCTTATATTACAACGGCTCTGCAGGACAAACGCAATGTCGTCTATATGAGATTTGCTCAACACCCCCCGCTTATAGAAAATCAGCCAAATATTACTGTTTATCGGCTTGATGCCGGCAGTGGATTCGAGAGTTTTTCTAAACAAATCCACACCATAATTTCCGAAGAAGGTAAGGAGACTCATTACATATTTGACTGTCTTTCGGATTTGCTAAGTGCATGGGCGACCGATTTGATGATTGGTAATTTCTTTATGGTTACGTGCCCTTATCTTTTCGAGTTGGATACCATTGCATACTTTGCCATATTGAGGAATAATCACTCATTTCAAACAGTTGCTCGTATTCGTGAAACAACACAACTATTACTGGATGTGTACAACTTTGATGGAAGCTTTTACGTCCACCCATTGAAAGTATGGAACCGATACTCACCCACTATGTTTCTTCCCCACCTTCAACAGGGGAAAAGCTTCTTGCCTATAACAAGCAGCCTAGACGCCGGCAGAGTACTTTCTCACATTTCCAGAAAAGGATGGGATGGTTCAGTAAGAGCTTTAGATTACTGGGATCGTCTTTTCATGAAAGCTGATAGTCTAATGCGGGTTCCTTCTGACTCAGAAGAAGTCAAGGAACTGGTGGCCGAACTTTGTAGGATAATGGTTGGGCGAGAGAAGAGGATTTCTAAGCTTGCACGGGACAGTTTCTCTCTTGAGGATTTGGTGAACATAAAAAGCAGATTGATAGGCAGCGGATTCATTGGCGGGAAAGCTGCCGGGATGCTGCTTGCTCAAAAGATTTTATCACAGGACGAATCTTTCAATTGGGATCGGTATCTGGAGCTTCATGATTCGTTCTATATTGGCTCAGATGTTTTCTATAGCTACATAGTCGAGAACGGCTGGTGGAAGCTTCTCATGGAGCAAAAGACAAAAGAAGGTTACTTCAAAGTTGCTCCTGAATTGAAGGAAAATCTGCTGCAAGGCAACTTCCCTATCCAAGTTCGCGAACGTTTTCAGGAAATAATCGAATATTTCGGCCAATCACCGATTATCCTACGTTCAAGCAGTCTTCTGGAAGATTCTTTCGGTAACGCTTTTGCTGGCAAGTACGAAAGTATATTTCTGGTAAATCAAGGCGATCCGGTAAAACGTTACTCTGAATTCGAAGAAGCAGTGCGCAGAATCTATGCAAGCACTATGGATGAAAATGCTCTTGCTTATCGTCTGCAGAGAGAACTTGATCAGCAAGACGAGCAAATGGCATTGCTCATACAACGCGTATCCGGTTCTTATAAAAGGCGCTACTTCTTCCCGGACCTTGCTGGCGTGGGAGTTTCTTACAATACCTTCGTATGGAAGCCGGAACTTGACCCAAAAGCTGGTATGCTGAGACTGGTTTTCGGCCTTGGTACAAGGGCCGTAGAGCGTGTTGAGGATGATTACCCACAAACAATATCTTTGGACCAACCGCTGTTACGGCCGTATGTTGACAGAGAAGGCCAAAGTAGATTCTCACAGCACAATGCCGACCTTCTTGATACCGGCCAGAATTGCTTAAGAACCGTTAGTGTGACTGATTTATTGAATGATGAGCTCAACATAAAATTGGACTTGATAGCAGAGCCAGACTCGCATACCGAACGAAGAATGAAAGAGCTTGGTATTAAAGGTCAAAGGTCTTGGCTGCTGACATTTAAGAAGCTTTTATCAAAAACCAATTTCACAGAAATAATGCAGAAAATGCTAAAGACTCTGGAAAATTATTACCAATACCCAGTGGACATAGAATTTACGGTAAATTTCACCAATGACGATTCGTTCAAAATCAATTTAGTTCAATGCAGGCCTCTGCAGACAAAAGGAATAAAAGCAAACGTCCAATTTCCAGAAAACATCAAATCTGAAAAAATTCTTTTTGCTTCGCAGGGTTACACTATGGGAGGCAGTATCTCCCAGCCAATAAAAAGGATTATTTATGTCGACCCTGTAAAATATGTAGAAACTCCTATTTCACAGAAATATAGCATTGCAAGGTTGATCGGAAAACTCAATAGGCATATAGCTAATAGAGAAATCACTCCAACAATCCTGTTTGGTCCCGGCAGATGGGGCACAACCACCCCAAGCTTAGGTGTTCCAGTTAATTTTGCTGAAATCAATAAGATAACAGTGCTTGCAGAAATAGCCTGTGAAGGGGGAAATCTAATGCCGGAACTTTCTTTTGGTACTCATTTCTTTCAGGATTTGGTTGAAAGTGATATCTTTTACGTAGCTCTTTTCCCACAGAAGGAAAGTGTAGTATTTAACAAAGACCTGTTACTGGAAATGCCTAACTTGTTGGCAGACTTTCTACCCGAAGAGCAAAAATATGAGAATATTGTTAAGGTATATGAGACCGACTCTGCCCATCTGCAAATTGTGTGTGACGTAGTATCTCAAAGAGTCGTCTGCTTTTTCACATAAAGCGAGATCTGCTCACCCGTACCTGAATAGAACGGGCGACCTATTAACAAATAGAAAGTGTGATACAGCTTCACCCAGTCAATTTTCCTTGATTTGGCTGCCGGGTCACAATCTGCACCGCCCTAATTACATGCTTCCTGCTGTTTTCAATTACTCTATCCGTTTGTTTAGAAACATCCTGTACATATCTCGTAGCCATTTTTAAATCAGCATGGCCGAGAAGCCTTTGGACTGCAAATGGATCGCCTGATCTGGCTGCCAAAGTGGCTGCAGTTCTCCGAAGCGTATAGAAACCTGTCCCTTTGGGAGCTTGGATACCTGCTTTTTTCATAAGCTTGCAAAATCTTGAAGTTACCAGATTAATATTGGAATATTTGCTTGAGCCATCTTTGTTGATTTGATATGTCATTCGAACCAAAGGTTTGTTTTCTGATGTAGAGAATACCAACTTGCCAAACTTACGAATGTTCTCAAGAGACTGTATTGCTTCTGGCCATAACAGAAGATCTCTTGGAATCCCGGTCTTTTTCCTCGAAAGCTTTACCCTGCCACTTACAAGGTCCAAGTCGCTCCATTTAAGCTGAGCACAATCAGTGCACCCAAAGCCACAATTCAATCCCAGCCATATCATTGCTTTCATCTGAACATCAGCAAAGGCAAATAATCGATGTATCTCTTCAGATGTGAAAACATGGCGATGCTTGTGCATGATTTTAACACTGCTTACCGTGTCAATATTGGGGATATAATCCAATATATCATTTTTCCTAGCCCAGTGAAACATTGTCTTCATGATACTTATGTTCAAATTTATTCGATGTGCTGAATTATAAGCACGTTTGAGTTTTCTTTTATAGTTCTGTAAATCCAGGGTAGATATTTCATTTATCTTTTGATGTTGGCCAATGAAACTCATGAATTTCTTTAAACAGCTGGTCTGATCAGCATGGTGGCGGATAGTAATTTCAGCAGATGCAGCTTTGACTTGCTGATGCTGTAAATAAATATTACACAGGCTCTTCAAGGTCATATTGCCATTAGTGGTTTTAAACATTTTGGACTTGCCATTATGTAGAAATGCTGCTTGTTCAAGATACCGTTCCAGTGCTTGTTTTTTATTTTTTCCAAAGTAATGCATTTTTCCTTTGATCTTTTTGCAGTATTGTCCGGTTGAATGAAGCGTAAGTGGAAATTTGTCTGACCGAGTTTTTCTTTTTGTTTTAGACTTATTCATAACACACCTCCGTAATAGAAACAGTTAAATGTAAAATGGTTGTAGTTTGGGTTGTCTTTTTTCAACCCACTTAATTCTTGACTTAACGTAAAGGCAAGATACACAATATCTTACATTAATTATACCATTTCTTATACGAACGTATGTTCAATACTATTTCCCTAAAAAATTTTTATAAAATATGGCTTTTTAAGCCAGAAACTGATGTTTATTTTGTCCGATTTTAGGAAAAATGATCCCTGTGGAGACATTTTGGTGTCAAAGATTTATAGAAAATATTGACATTTTGCCGCTCTTACATGACAGAATATTGTGACACTCCTCAATCGAAAGAAAGGGGTATCAGATTAAATCCATAATGAGATTACATACCAAACTCGCAAATTGAAATATTAAGCGTAAAAATAATATTTGCACCTTACGGAGTGATTTCGAAGCTGGTTGGCGAGTCTGCCGAGTATTTTACATAAACCACCATAGTCTGGGTTCCATCTGTATCAGTGATAACACCCTGCCTGAAACTGATGCCGATAGATTGAGAGTCGCCATTTACTTTCAGCTTTGCTTCTTGGCCGGAGCCCCAGTTCTTAATAACGAAGCACGGATTTTCAATTGGACTTTTTTCCGAGCCGGTTAAGGTAAACGATATCACGGATTCATCCAAAGTAAATACATACGCCCTTTGTGCCTGGTCATAGCCTGCAGAGTCAGCACCTTTTACTTTTTTAACGGTCGCAGGCTCTAGCCATGATGCAGCTAATGTGCGGAGCTGTTTTACTGATTTGTCCGTCATTCCTTCGAGCATGACGCGCTGTGCCCAGTTCTTGCCGAGCTTATGACTTCCCTTAAACATCAAATGCGTATATCCGTTACTCGATCCTCGGTCGGGCTTGACGGCACGCGTTCCATCGGTAGGCAGCTGGCCCAGGGGCCAATGAACATACACAACCATCTGAGAATAAGGCGCGATCCTGCCGTCGAAATCTCCGTAACATTCGCCGCCGCGGAAGTTGCCGATCGTAAACGGCTTGAACTTGGACTTGTAGTTTATCAACTGTATGTTTAATGGCCGTCTTTCCCAGTCTTCTTCAAGTACCAATGGAACGTTGGCTTCTTCATCCAGCTCGCCCCAGTTATATGACTTGGTGATTTTGAAATCATCGAACGTAACGGTCTTATCGTAAACATAAGAAATGCTTTCGGGTGTCTGGCCGGGGCCCATCACGCCGATAGACTCCTGCCATTCATGTTTAAGGGGATTGTCGCCGGACCAGTGCACCATCCTTTTGCAGGTGACACCGTCGGGATAGATATAATAATACCAGTCGCTCCAGTCGCCCCAGCCGGTGCGGTTATTGTAGTTTTGCTGCGTGCCGTTGATCTGGACCTGTGCGTACCGCCAGTGAATCACTTTGCGTGCGGGCGTATCTTCGATGATCCTGACGTGAGTAATCTTCGACTGCTTGTCGCTCATTGGTTCGCCCCACGAGCCACCCGCATCCCAGGATTCGTTGAACTGGTTATTGTACCATTGATTCTCGGCATTGACTATCTGCGGCACGTAACAGGTTCCGCGCCAGAAGATGAATTTGGTCGGCAGCTGGTCAAACTCTACGACGACATCGGCATGGTCGCCGAACCTTGTAAGGTTGTCCCATGTGTCGTAATATTTGAGCTTCGTATAATGTGCGGCGAACTTTCCGGTCTTTGGGCCGATGGGTAAAACTCTTTCGTCCAGATCGGGATTTTCGGCGATGGCCGAGCCGGGATAATAATTTTTATATGACTGTGCTATCTGCGACTCCGATAGGGCTGTGTCGTACAGCTTTATTTCATCAACAAGTGCATCAATTCCGAACCTTGTCGGGGTGTGGCACTCATCGCAATCCGGCCTGACAGGATCATGCGGATTCTGTGAATGATTGTTCATTCCGATTAAAAGGTCAGTGTCTGCAAGTGAAAGCTTGCCGGATACATTAACAGAGCTGATCTCTTTGCCGTTGACATATACCTTCATTTCCGAGCCGTCGTAACTTGCCGCGATGTGGGTCCATTGCCTCAATGGCAGTTCATACTTTGTGGTAAGCTGCCGCCACTTGCCCGACTTTAGCTTTAAGCCAATCCTTCCGTATGTATCCATGCCGAGGTACCAGCCTTGTTTTTCCCAGTTTGATTGATGAATGATCGGCGCCCAGTTGAACGGATATGCACCAACAGCTACCCAGGTATCAATCGTGAACTTTTCAAGCTTGCCGACATCGTTGGCGGGAATGGAAATCTTCGAGCTGTAACTGTCAAACGCAAGTGCGGTTCCCGAAACACCCGCCCTCCAGTAACTTTTATGGCCATCAATGGTATATTTTTTACCGCTTACGCTCTGGGTTGCAAGATCACCTTCTGCATCATCAAACTTAAAATGCAAAACCGGCGATGCGACGGCAGGTCCTTTTGCCGGATTCGGTTTAACAGGATTCAGCGCAGGATAAGACCTGGCAGAACCCGTCTTTAAATCTTTAATGCCGTCAGGTGTCAGTCTGAAGGTATGCGTGATAAGATGCAGATTAGATTTCCAATCGTCAATTTTATCCGTGCCCCGCTTGATAGTACGAAGTACTCTGCCGTCAGGTCGAATCGTGAAATACTCATCAACGAACTTGAGGTGGTCAACATTTCCCTTTGGATTACCTTTTTTAAAGGTCGGCAGGTAACGCCAATGGACCACCACCTTGTTGGAGTCTGATGAAATGATTCGGACATGGGAAAATGTGTTGGTATTATCGGGGCGTTCTTTCGGGCCGTCACCGCTTCGCTTAATCACTTCACTTACATGCCATGTTCCCTGTTTAGTTTCCCAATAAGGAAGATAGCTCGAACCGCGCCAGAAAACGAACCGGCCGGTCGATAGCCTTACAACTATATCAGGGTGCTCGGTTGTGCGTGAAAGTTTTTCCCAGGGCTCGTTCTTAGTAATCTTCGTGTAGTATGCATCGAGGGCATAGGCACTGTTTACGGTAAGTATCAATGTTATTACAAATACAATTCTTTTTAGCTTTTCCATTAAATATCTCCATTATTTATAAAACTTATCAATAGTCATCAGGATTTCTCCTTGTCCTACTAACAGGATTATAGTTGTGCCTTTTGCTCTTCTTTTTAATTTTTCTTGTCACTCATAATGAAAAGAATATTAGGTCTGTTTTGGTATGCTGCACCGCTTTTACCTAATTCATCAATGCAACCGGCCAAAGTTAAACTTGCAACTCTAATTCCAGCTGCTTTTATAAATCCACACCTTGTATACATTTGCAACACCCTTTTATTTTAATTAGAAAACGTATTTACTCCTGAATTTGTATCTTAAAGCTCCAGGCGTGGTCGCAGGGCAGCGGATCCGGCAACTCCATAATCACGAGATTATCGCCTTCTATCTTCCAGGGCAGTTTCTTGTCACTGCCAAGCATTATTATCTCTGAGCCCTTCACAGGCTTCACGTCAGGAAGAGTATAAGGGGCAGTTGGCTTCTTGCTTTCTTCGTAATCAGCAAAACCGCGTGTAGTAGGCCATTTGTTGCCCAGGTCAATCGCGTAGAGGTAATTGCCTTTCTCAGTGAACCTTACAGTACCGCCCTTTGCCTGCCAGACATCTACTCCACCCTCTTTGAAAGGTGCAGGCCTGGCTGCGTAAAGGGCCTCCTTGTTGTGCTTCATCCAATCGCCCAACTCCCGCATTCCCTTAATTTGGGCTTCCGGAAGTGTCCCGTCCCCCTTCGGGGCGAGATCCAGAAACGTCACCCCGTTCTTGGCAACCCTGTCAACTATCCCGTCCACCAGCATGTTAACCGGCCTGCAGCCCACACCTTCGGCATAAGCCCAGTAGTTGCCGATCGGCACATCCTTTTGCCATCGCTTTGGGTACGGCTCTTTCATGCCGCGCCATGCCCATTTGCCACCGGGGAATTCCCCACCCTCAATATCGAGAACTGTGTGTTGAAGCATAGTCTTTGATGTGCCTTTCTGGGATATAAATACACCACCTCTACCCCATTGTTCGCCCTTGTTGTAATAGTCTGACACATATTTCAGCCATCTTTTCTTGTTGCTGCTAAGAATCGGATTATCAATCCACAACTGATCCGGCCGATATTTTTCCATAAGTTCATACATTTTTTTGGTATATTTTTGCGGAGAGTCCGCTTCGAAGAGTTCTCTATACTTCGGATCCCTAACATGAGAGTCCGCGGGGGCGAATTCCCACGCATGTCCGAATAACGAACCGGGGTGTTCATGGACTGTTGCGACGGTCATCATGCCCCGCTTCCTGACAGCCGCAAACAGCTCTTTCGTAAAATCACGTTTTGGCCCAGTGGTGAAGGAATTGATCGAATCATACGTGCTATTATACATGGGGTACCCGTCACCATGTTCCGCGGCTAATCCCGCATAGTCACAGCCGGCGTACTTGAACAGCTCCGCCCATTCATCCGGGTCCCATTTTTCCGCCTTGAACAGCTCAATAAGGTAGGGATAGCCGAACTTTTCCGAATCACCGTAGGTTTTGACATGGAACTCATACACGCCCAGTGGGTCTTTCGGGTTCGAGTTATAGCCTTGTTCGGTGTAACATTTGTATATCCCACTCCCGTACCATATGCCGCTGTCCACTCTCTCACTGGGTAATTTAAAGGCGAAACCCGGTACCGAGCCGGGGCTCCAGTGAACATAGACTCCCAGCACAGCGTCTTGAAACCACTGTGGGCACTCCCACTTAGAAAGAGATTCCTGGGTCGGCTCATACTTAACTTTTTTTTTACTCTCTGGTTTACCAGCAACTTGAATCTTAAAGCTCCAAGCATGATCACATGGCAGAGGATCAGGTAATTCCATAATCACGAGATTATTGTCTTCTATCTTCCAGGGCAGTTTCTTTTTACTGCCGAGCATTACAATCTCTGAGCCCTTCACAGGTTTCACACCGGCAAGAGTATAAGGGGCAGTCGGTTTCTTGCTGTCTGGATAATCAGCAAAACCAAATTTTGAGGGCCAGACATTACCAAGGTCGATCGCATACAGGTAATTGCCTTTCTCAGTGAACCTTACAGTGCCGCCCTTTGCCTGCCACTCATCCACTCCGCCCTCTTTGAAAGGTGCAGGCCTGGAGATCGGAAGAGCCTCCTTGTTGTGCTTCATCCAATCGCCTAATTGTTTTATTCCATCGATTTGTTCCTGGGGCAGCGTGCCGTCGGCTTTGGGGGCAACGTCCAGGAGCGTCACTCCGTTCTTGCTGGCCCGGTCGACAATTCCGTCCACCAGCATATTCACCGGTCTACAACCCACGCCCTCCGCGTAAGCCCAATAGTTTCCAATAGGTACGTCCTTCTGCCAGCGCTGCTCCTGCGGTTCTTCCATGCCCTCCCATTCCCAGATACCGTCGGGAAAAATCCCGCCTTCGAGATCCAGGATTGAACAGGACAGGGGAGCACTCCCGCCTTTATGAGAAATTAAAACCTCCTTATCCCAATCCTCGGCCGAATTAAAATAATGTGCAATAAAGGCTTTCCACTGATCTTCATCACCATAGGCATACTGGAACCACATTTGATCCGGTCGATAATTATCAACGACTTCATACAATTTATTATAAAGTTCTTCGGGATACTCTTCTTCATACAGATCTGTGTATTCTGGATTATTAACATTCACACCCTCAGGACAAAGTTTTCTGCCTGCATCAAATATCTCTCCGGGCATTTCATGAAAAGTGGCAACTGTTTTCATCCCCTGCTTTCTTGCAGCCTGAAACATTTCACCTACTACATCTCTCCGGGGGCCTTTCGTCATAGAATTATAAGTATCGTATTTGCTATCCCACATCGGAAAACCGTCAGAAAATTGACCGCATACACCTGCAAAGTCAGCACCGGCATGTTTGTATAATTTTGCCCACCGGTCCGGATCCCACTTTTGGGCCTTGAACAACGGTACTAAATCGTGGTACCCAAATTCGCAGGGATTCCCGTATGTTTTCCGGTGAAAGTCATAAACCCCGAAGTTGTTTTGCTCGGCGTCATTCGGCAGATACATGAACCACCCATACCATAAGCCGCTGTCCACCTGCTCGGAACCATCGTTAAAGCGGTAGCCGGGCACCGAATAAACCCCCCAGTGGCAATAAAAACCCAGCACCGCATCCTCGAACCACTGCGGCACCTCCCACTGCGAAAGCGACTCCCAGGTCGGTTCGTATTTACTTGTGTTCTTACTCTCTGGTTTACCAACAACTTGAATCTCAAAGCTCCAGGCATAATCACACGGCAGCGGATCAGGAAGCTCTTCAATCACAAGATCATCACCATCCATATGCCAGGGCAAACTCATATCACTGCCGAGCATCTTTATCTTTGAAGCCGGTACAGGTCTTACATCATGAATCTCATATGGTACTTGCGGCTCTTCAAGATCAACGGCATATAGATAATCATTTTTTCTAAGAAACCTAATCGATCCCGACTTCCAGTCATGGCTTCCTTCAGTGGCAAAAGAGGCAGGCACCGTAGCATAGAGAGCGGGTTTGTTTACGGCCATCCACTTACCCAGTTCCCTTAATCCCTCAACCTGCGATTCCGGCAAAGTCCCGTCCGCTTTGGGCGCGACATCCAGAAGCGTCGCCCCGTTCTTGCTCATCCTGTCCACGATTCCATCCACAATCGTATTGATAGGTCGGCATTCTGCATCCGGCGAGTACCCCCACGAAGGAAACTCATCTATCTCGCTGAAGCCGCCCAACGTAATATCGGTCTGCCATTTTTGCCTTACCGGCTCTTCCTTCCTCCCCACCTCGATATCCAGTACCGAGCAGGACAGCGGTAGCTGTGTATTCTTGTGACTGACCATCACGTCCCTGCCCCACTTCTGGGCCGCATTGAAATAATAAGCGAGAAAATCCTTCTGATAATCCGAAGGCGGTGACCCGTCGAACCACATCTGGTCCGGCTGGTACTTGTCCACCAACTCCAGTATTTTGTGATACCATTTTTCCTGGAATCCTTCCGGCATCGGTTCTCCGGGTTCATGGTCGCCGTACAGTCCGACATACTTCGGATCTCTGACATCGACACCCTCCGGGCACAGCTTCCGCCCCTCGTCGAAGTACCACCAGATCGGGAACTGGTGAATCGAGGTGAAAAATTTCATGTCATACGCCCGCACCGCCTCAGCCATCTCACCGACAATATCGCGCTTTGGACCTTTGCCTGCGGCATCCCACTCGTCGTCCTCCGCGTCCCACAACTCGAATCCGTCATGGTGAACCGCAACCGGCCCAGCGTAATCCGCACCCGCATGCTTGAACAAGGCAGCCCAACGCTTCGGATCCCACTTTTCGGCCGTGAACATCGGCACAAAATCCTTGTACCCCCACTCCGTACCCGGCTCGCCATAAGTTTCCTTGATATATTCATAGGTACTCTCATACCCCTCTGGCAGGTGCTGCCACTCCACCCCGCTCTTCTTATACATGTTCATCCCCGTCCAGCATCCGTTCCCGGGCACTGAATAAATCCCCCAGTGGAAGTAAATCCCCAGCACCGCGTCCTCGAACCATTGCGGCGCAGCATCTTTCTTTGACAAGGATTCCCATGTCGGCTCGTAATGAACCTTGCCATCAGCGTCTTTCTGTATGCCCGATTTACCGGCTGATTTGTCTTGATTACCAGAGGTTAAATCCTCCACAGCACAACTGCTGACCAACATCCCAAAAAGCAAAATGATCAAAAACCAAGCGGATATATTTTTCTTCATTTTTATCTCCTTAAAATGAATTGCCCCTTCACTCGCTGTTTATATGTTTATTATCTTTCAAATTCTGGGTGTCTTTTTATATTCGAATTTCCCATAATGTCAACTTTTTATTTTATAACAATAACCGTTTGATTTAGATCCGGAGCGGTGACGGGATATAAAATATTGCTTGTTGTTGTCTGTGCTTCAAGATAGTACTCAAAATCATCTTGCTGAGGAGGAACTTTTATGAAAAAGACTCCACGGTTAATATGAGTCAATTTTTTCGATTTATACCTGCCTATACCTAAAGGACGATAGAATAAAAATACGGACTTTGGTTTGCCCATAACGCGCACTTTTAAATTGAGTGGTTCATTTCCATATATGTTTGTCTGCAATGCATCAACCATTATCAACGGAGGTCCATCATATTTCATTGAAGGATTTGCATCGTCCGGGATCTCTCTACCCAGACCCTTTTTCAGTTTCTCATCCCACTTGAGCATCATCAACTGATACCAGTTGAGTATTTCAAGATTTATGATCTCGCCAAGGTCACTGGCGTTAGAAACCTTTTTAATTTCATGTGTGATGATTTCCTCGAACAACCTTGCCATATTTTTGCGAATAGTTAAAGCTTCTGACCATTTTTCTTCTTTCGCAGCATCTTCAAATTTATAACGTTGGGCTGCGTACTCAGCCATTATTCTGTAACACTTGAAAACAGTAAGCCAGTAATCAAAACGTTCCAGGTTTCCTGCACCTGAAATTTTATTCCGCAGTTTTTCAAACTTTGCTACAAACTCATACCTGGACTTTTCAGTTTCCCACGATCTTTGACTTGGCATGATTGCTCCCGGTGCATCGTTGCCTCTGTCTTCCTTATCAGAATCCCAGCCCGATACCTGACGTAAAGAGTTTGAACCACCCCTTGATTTTTTCTCAAAGGCCGTAAAAATTTCCGCAATTTGTTCAGCCGCTTCTGATCCGAATTGCCGGGTAGCCCAATTAAGATAAAATTCATCGATCCAATCATTTTTATTTCCAGGGATCTTCTTTTCGAGAGGTTTGCCAGTTCTTCCGTAAATCCAAAGCAGGTCTTTCATTGAACCGATGTTAGAACTCAATACCCGGGTACGCCAATGTTTTGCAATCAAACCATCACATTTTTTCCTTAACGCCGCCTTGGTATCTTCATAAACCCGGTTTGCTTCCAGTTGAGGCTGTACGAGTCCCCAGTCTTCTTCGAGCCAGGTCGCCGCCCATTTAACACGCTCGGCACTTAAATCCTCAAATCCCTGGGCCCTGTCCCAAAGACCGTAAATAGGTACTTGAGGTTCAAGTGTGCTATCAAATTCAGCCGGATTATCCGCCGTACCGATTATCCAGCCTGCCAGGCCAAGCTGGAACGGAGCGCCTACTTCCTGAAGGGCCTCATATGCTATCTTCATTTCATTTTTGAAGGTATCTATCTGCTTGTTACTTACATCACTATGCAGTGACCAGACTTCCCATGACCACAGCCAGTAATAGTCCAGAGGATGTGTTTTTTTTATGCGTTCGAATATACCTTTGTACACCTGCTTGACCGTGGGTGCTTCCTTTGGGTCTTTTCCCATTGAAGTTAAGCGTTTTTGAAGTTGCGGAGGAATCACTCTTATCCAATCATAGTCAACTCCCGGTCCCTTGGGTTCAAGTCCAATGGGCAATTCGGTTCCCACTGCGGTTTTTACACCAAGAACTTTTGCATGTTGAAAAGCTTTATTAAACATTTTTCCAGTACGATTGAATATCTGGTTACTACTTTTGGTATCCGAAGATATGACTTCACCGATAACCTCAGTCCCGAAACTGTCGGTTTCGAATAGCTGACTTGCCCCGGCGTAAAAATTCACAGTATCATATTCGGCATATCCCCATATTCTGTCCGGTCGATGGGTATGTGCATAGTAAGCCGGATAAGACCATTTGACTGTTCCGTCTGAGTTGACATCCTGCTCTAAACCAATCCAAACTGTTGGTTCGGGTCCCTGTGGGATATTCTTATCTTTATCTCCTGTTGTGGACCATCGTGGGTATGTATGCAGGCCTATGAAATTCATACCTAGTTTCGGGAGTTGAGATATTACAGTCATATAATCATCGGTATTCCAGATGTCAGGTCCTTCGAAAAAATCATGAAACGGCAAGATCCCTCGTGTTTTTAATAAAGCCTGGCCTACTTCATCGAAACTGGAAATATCAAGTGTGATCTTTTTATCGGGTATGACATCACGAGTTAAATTAAATCCTACTCCGAGATGTTCAGCAAAACGATAGGCACCGTAAAGAGTAGATATCGAATCATGACCAGTAATAATTAAGATACATCTTGAATTCTGTTTGACGGTTTTAATAATAAATCCGCCAGGATTTGTTTTCTGGCCAAGAAGACCTCTTAAACTTTCCACCATCTTATTGTCATCATTGGCGACAAGTATGATGTCCTCTTTTTCGGGTATAGAGTTTTTCTTTTCCAGCGGAAGCTTTTGGCCGGTCCTCAGGTATATATAACGCCGCACTTCTTTGGCCGCTATTAATTCCTGAAGGGAACTGTCTGATGGATATACAATTGTTTGTCCGAAAGACAACTGCGATACTGAAGCAATAAATAGAGCCAGGAAAAATACAATAGTTTTTTTTGACTTTTGTAATAAGCTGATCGATCTCTTCACGCTATCGCTCCTTTGATAAATACTTCTTCTACAAATTTTTCCTTTATTCGGGATTTCCCATATAAAAAGGTACAGAACATAATTCAATCCTTTCGATGCTAATAATTTTGCCAAATCCATCCTAAACTTTCAAGATTTCTCTTTCATAACCGCTCTTTATGTATTGTGGAACACTTGTTGTTTGTTAGCTTAAAATCCGCCAACGTATGTTCAATACTATTTTCGCTAAAAATTTTTCTTAAAAATGGGTTTTTCAGCTAAAAACTGATGTTTATTTTAGCCGATTTTGGAAAAAATAACATAAGTAGTGTCAAAATGGTGACATGGATTTATCGAAGAATACGGTTATTTGCCGGCCAGGATATTAGCGCTTGATTGTATCCCGTCAGCAGGAGTGGTACAGGTTAGAGCTTTTAGTTAGAGTATGCAACGTTTCATCCCCAGTGTTGGGTTTCGTCAAGTGTTTTTACAGGCTCTGAATATACACTTTTAAGTGGAAGTCCCAAGTATTTTTCAAAGTACTGACCTGCACCCAATTGTTGGTCCACTCTCTATGCGAATTTAAAGCGGTTAATGTTTATTGTGACCATTCTGTAGGCTCACGGTCCCAGCGGTGCTTTTTTAGTTCGTCCGTTATTGGTTTATCTAATTGACCGACATCACTAGTAGCGATATTTGCCTCCACATGCTTTAATTTACGCATCCCGGGGATGATCGTACTTACTACCGGCTCCTTGTATATAAATCTTAGAGCCATTTCAGCCATTGTCATACCATCAGGAACTAATGGTCTTAATGCCTCAGCGTGATCCACACTGGATTCGAGATTTTCTGGAACGAAGTAGGTATTACGCCAATCACCTTCCGGCCAAGTACTGTCTTTTGTCAGTGTGCCTGTTAAAGTTCCTTCGTCAAAAGGTACCCTTGCTATCACCGCTACATCATTCTCTTTGCAAGCTGGGAATAATTCATCCTCCGGGTTTTGATCAAAGATATTGTAAATAACCTGAACAGAGTCAATCAGCCCACTTTCCACTGCCTTAACGCCATTCCAGGGTTCCCATCGATTTAAACTGATCCCAATCGCTTTAACAACACCATGATCTTTCAGCTCTGTCAACTTTTTTATCCAACGGTCATCCTTTAACCAAAGGTCTTCCCAGGTATGTAATTGAATGAGGTCTATTGAGTTCACTCCAATATTTTCCAGACTTTTTTCTACATAACTTTGAATATGATCAGGCGGAAAGCAAACCTCCAATGAATATTCTCTTTTACTCGGCCAACTAAAATTTTTGGGAGGAATTTTAGTTGCCGTAAATAACTCCGCATCCGGATTTGCCTTAATTAATGCCCGTAATAACTTCTCACTTTTGCCATTTCCGTATACCCAGGCGGTGTCAAAAAAATTACAGCCCAGATTCAGTGCACGCTGTAAAGAACTCAATGATTCTTCATCATCTGAATTTTTCCATCCCCCCATTCCCCACATGCCGTATCCTATTTCACTCACTTGCCAACCGATTCTACCAAATCGCCGATATTTCATGGGTTTTTCCTTAATTAAATAGCCTAAGCCATCTATTTGTACCTTATAAGCGTAACATTATGGCGGTTCAACCTATTCATAAAGAGTCGCGAACGTTCGGACTGTTCGGGGGTAAACGGTCAAGAAAATTTATTCCTATTGATGCTGATAGGCCCCGATGTCTGGTGAAGTAGCTGGTACTGGTTTGCCCTCTACATCCGTCTTATAACCGAGAGCGACGCCTGCACCGATGGCTGGGCTATCCGGCTGCAAGTGGAAGTCTCCCTCGGCCACGTTCACAAACTTCGGATCCGCGATCTTATCTTCCACACCTAGTTCGGCATCCGCTCCCAGAAGGGCCCAGCCGCGCATGGCCCGATCACGGGGTCGCCAGTAAATGTTGTGATCGTGCGGAAAGTCGCCGTAGGGCGAGACTCTGTCATTACCTCGAAGGTAAAAAATATTGTTGCTGTACGTCAATATTGAAGACGGGTCCCTTGTGCCATAAGACTTACCGATACCTGTGGTGCCAAACCAGCTAAAGTCGAACATGGAGGGAATAAGGAAGCTCTCCCTGATCATAACGGTGTTGTTCTCCACCCGACAATTCTCGATTTCGGTAGAGGAAAGGCGAAGGAACTGCTGATAGTCATTCACAACATTGTACGCTACGAGCAGGTTCTTAACCGACTCGGATCCTTCCACTATTTCGAGAAAACCTTGATTGTCGCGGGTGCGATTATGATGGACCGAGATATTGTCCTTGGGGTAATCGCGATCATCGAGTTCTATGGCGCCCCCGTCCCAGCCGAAGGAGTCATGCTTCTGTCGGCAATTGACGATTTCGTTATAGGATACCTCATTGTTGGAGTTGCAGATCATGATGCCGACCCCCCACCAGCCGCGCGACGGCAAGTTGTTGAGATCATGAATATAGTTGCGGGTGACCAGGTTGTGCTGTCCATAGACGTGGATGCACATGGGCGAGTTCGTGACTTCGCAGTTCTGGATGATATTGTGCTCGCCGGTCGTGGAGATAAAAATAGCGCCCACCTTATGTGATGCCCCTCGGGTACGGGGGGGAGCCGTGGCGCAATCGTAGAAGTACAGGCCGTCAATGACGATGTAGCTGCCGTCTACTCGAATAGCATTTCCGTTGAGCACGGCATAGCCCGGATTGCTAAACTTTGGAGCGGATCCGGTCCCGTATGCGGTATAGGTGATGGGCTTACCCTCGCTGCCAGAACTGGAAATCGTGAACCCGCCTGTGAATGTCGAGCCGCGTTCAAAGTTTATTTTATCGCCTGGTTTGAAAGCATGATTGTCTACGGAAGCAAGCGAATGCCATGGCTTGTCCTGGCTGCCGGTTCCAGCGGCATCGCCACGTATTGATGAGACAAAATATTCAGCTCCCGCCGCGTTAACAGCTAAAGCCGCAGTTAAAGTCACCAGCACGATAAGGAACCAATATTTCCCATTTAAACGTTTACAAAACATAATTCAATCCCTTCGA
>JGI10211J14876_10000318_pt1 | contig 20368 bp, 36 predicted proteins | sample Etolagsediment_FD_14876 | JGI IMG/M metagenome (IMG submission 14876)
ATTTGCAAAAACCAAGCCGTTTCCTCCTGGCTATTCTCTGTGAATAAGGAATCTCTTGCATCTTAGGATGCTCGGTAATTTATTGCCGAGAGAATGTCACAGTCAACTTTTCCAATATTCAAGCACAACGTAACTCTCAGTAAAAGCTGCCAAATTTACTGTAGGAGTAATGATAACCTGCGTTGCAGTTACCTGCAAAGAACAATCGTGAATACCTCCATTTGGCAAAGGTATCCAAAGAGGAGTAGCAGGGTCAATCGCCCAGCCATAAATCCTCACATGTCTCCAAGTGGCAGGAACAGCAGCTCCTCCGTTAAGTCCATGTAAGACAGTTGTTGCAGCAGCATTTTTTAAAGCTCCTGTGGCAATAACCTTTCGGTAAATATTATCTACTTTTTGAGTATTTCTAACTGAATACTGTTGATTGATAATATGTTCGTTTAAATCATATTGCCCTGTATCTTTGCGATTAATCATTCTAGAAGTATCTTCCAAGAACTTCTTATGCTCTGGCCCAATGTCTTTGATAAAATTAATTTGTTCAGAAAGATAATTTCCAAGCGTTGCAGCAGAATTTGTACTCATTAGATAATCCTTCCTGAAGGTGCTATATCAAATAGCATAGTATGTAATTCAAATCCGCTTTCATAATTAGTTCTTTCTTTCATTTGAACAGGACTAAAAGTAAAACCAACTTGAACAAAATTAGATGCAATAGAAGGAAATAACCTTTTCCAAACTCTAGGTGAAGAAACTGTATTAAATGATTCACCAGTAGTTTTGGCTAAAGAAAGATTTAAAAGAGTAGAAGGATCTGGCTCTTCTCCAACATATAGTTCTGTGGTTATTGTTCCGTCATTAACATCTGTATAAACATCTAAATAACTTAATCTAAAAGATTGATCCTGTTCTAAAAATGGTGATAGAGCTTTTGTTTTAATATAAAAGTTATTAACAATTTGAATATTTCCTGAACCAGTATAAGAAGCTCCAAACCCAGATAAATCTAAAGGATTAAAGACACCTGCATCACTAATGGTATAAAGTGAAAAAGTATCTGTTGTTATAGTTCTAATTCCAAAGACACGATAGTTTAAGGGATTATAAGAATAAGAAATAGTAACTGGAGTAGCAGCACCCAAAGCAGCAAAGTTTATAACAAATGTTCTATTTTCATAATCTATTGTAGAATTACCCGTACCACCATATAATGTTCCATTTCCTAGATCTGTATAAGTATTAGCTCCACAAGTAATTGTAATTGTAGAAGGAATTGTTCCAACCCAAGTTCCAGTATTCATTAAATCTGTACCAAATGAACCAACAAATTGTGTTGCTCCAATAGCAGCAGTATCTACAGTTTCATTAGCAACAGCAGTTGCAAATCCTCTTACATAGAAAAACTTAACATAATCTCCGTCATAGAATCCAAAATCGCTATTAGTAGAATTTTGCAGATTATGATTTGGTAGATAGCAAACAGCAGGATTAGCATTAGTAATTGCAGGAACACCGGCAGCAGTCATTAAATCCAAGAGAGGATCATTATTGCTTTCTTTACCTAAGATAGCTACATTACCGATCTGATTACCTCCGACAATATCAGGAAAAGCAGCTTGAGATTGAGGACTTCCCCAAGGTATATTCCACTCGTCCCAAGAATCGTAAGGCAGCGTTGCCCAAGTATAGTCAGTAGATTTCTGATAATTTCCAAAGCAGGTAAATGAATCGTTGAAATAACTCCAGCATTTTTCCTCATAATTTAAAATTAAAAGTTTCTCTGGAAAAGTACCTCCGGCAGTTTGAGTAGGAATTGTCCAATAGACTAACTTACGATAAAAGTCTCTTATACCATGTACTCGTTTAGGGCCTTGAGTATCATTCTGAATTTCATATACTTCATCTGGTATCTTAATATCTATAGGTTGTACTTCTTGTGAATTGGAAACTGTAATTCTTTTATCACCAATAGCGTAAACACCTTCATCAAAAGTAATAGGTGAGAAAGTGCTTTCACAACCTAAATCTGAATTAATCTTATACCAGACAAATGGCAGAACTTCATTTCCTGTATATCTAAGTTCCCAGACTGATCTTTCAAAATAGACAACTAAAGTATCTTTAAAGAAAGCACATGAAACTATTTGTTCAGAAGTAGGAGCATCATTGTATCCACCACCACCAGGTATATTATCAGCCCATTCTGAACCTGCTCTCCTAGAAGTTGCAGCAGCCGGTGTAGAAGCAGTAGCATAAAAAGGAGTTCCATTCTGCGACCATCTAGCTCTGTTCCTATAAACTGTATTAGCTCCGGTAAAAGTACCCTCTGTAGTATTTAAGGCAACCAAGTGGTCTCTATATGGTACTAAGATTAAAGCAGCTTTTAAATATGTATCTGTAGAAGCTCCGGTAAAAGTTAAAGGTGGTGCAAAGTTACGCCAGCCTAGGTTTAAACCGAATCCGTCATAGAATCTAATTCCATCTCCAGAAAGAGTTCTAGTTAAAGCAAAGACAACACCACCAGAAGCATATGCTCCAAAAGCAGCAGAGTTAATATTAACTGTAATTGTATTAGCAGCAATAGCTGTAACTGTACCAATCAAACCATTGATTTCAGTCATACCTACTACTTCATTAATAAAAACTACATCTTGCACAATAAAAGGGTGTCCAGCACCAACAGTAATTACAGCAGAGGCAGCTTGAGTAATTGCAGTACAAGCTCTACCATGATTGCCGACAACATTGTTAGTTGACCACAAAACTTCATAATAGTTTTTGCTCCAGAAGAAATCGCTGTTAGCTCCAGTCCAGAGAACAGGATTAGCAGCAGCTAAATTCATCTTATAGAAAGAACAATTCTCAAATTGTCCGCCTGTAAAATAAAAAGAATAATCTGTATCAAAAGCAATCAGATCTTCAAAATTGACAACAGTAGTTTCTAAATGGGTAAATCCCATGCAGGGAAGCTTTTTATTGGCAACGACAGGCAGGTAACGATAAGCAGTAATATTGACAGTATGCACACCAGCCGGTAATGCGGTATCCCAATTTAAGACAAAAGCACCTGTCTCATAATTAATAGTTCCCCAACCATAATTCTCACCAGCAGGAACAGTTGTTGCTGTAAGAGTTCCATTTCCATTATCGGTAAAAACAAAATTACCCCAAGCAGCAATAGCTATTGTAATTGTTACTGTATCAGGAGAAATAGGCGGATTAGTTATTATTGCATTATAAGTTGTAGTTCCTACGCCAGCATTAGCTTTAGCTTCTGGCAAGGTAGGTGTTAAATGCAATCTACCTAGAAAAGAATAACCTTCTTTCTTCTTAACTCTTCCTCTAAAAACATATGCATCTTCCAATTCGACAAAGGCATCTTTATTATCAAGCCAAGGTTTGACATTCTTTTGAAGTCCTGTCTCGAATGGGCCAATTGCATATTTAGGCATTTATTCCAAATCCTATTACCATAACACTCATAAGAGCATTATCTTTTCCAGTACCAGGAGCAGTAGGAAAAGCACATTCTACAACGCAACTTCCAGCAGCAATAGATTCCACTCCAAACATTCCATAGTTTCCACCGCCATTTACAGATTCTACTTGTCCATTCACTATTGGCAAATAATTCGTATTAGGAAGTGCATTTGTAAAAGAAACCCTCCATCTTCCTGTCGCTAATTTTGTAATAGTGGAAACATTATAACTAATATTAGTATCAGGAGTAATAGGGCCAGCTGCCGATCCATCAAATCTAACCCATGCCCAACATTGCAGCAGATTAAAAGCACCGGTTTCATTACTGAAAATACAGGCAGCTCTATTAGCATTAGCAGTAGCTGCAGTATCAGTTCTATCCAATGGAGATATTTCTGACTGACCAGCAGCTTGAGCTGTAGGAGCATGATAAGTGTCAAATTGAACTTGTTTATGCCTTCCATTATTTGCAGTAGCAGTAAAAGCTACATGATTAACAGCATAATCAGTATCAGCTTTAGTCCAATTTCTTTGAAATTTTGCTACCGAAGCAGAAGGTCTTTCTGTATTAAGAGGTACGTTTGTTGAAAATGTCATTTAACTACCTATGTTTGAATTGTAATAAGAATCCCCTAAAATTCCTGAATTATAAATAGTGGAAACTCTCTGATTTTTAATTTGTACTAGTGTTCTTCTTTCGACTAATAGCATTTGCCTTTGAAAAAAAACGTCTGCCTTTTGATAACTTTCCATATCTAAATTATCAGCAAAAATCTTTAAAGCAGTTCCATAAGCTACCAAACTCCACCAGTCTCTAACTTGAACTTGTTGATCTTCATGGTTTAAAGCATCAGGATTCTCAAAACCAGCACAAGCAAATTCGTAAGCTATATCAGGAACGGGATAGAACTCGATAACATTAGCATCAAATAAAACAGCAGTAGGTTTTCCTTCAGGCCAGCTAATATAATGTGCTGTCATAATATTGCCGGCAGGAATAACTGCATTCCAAGTTAAAGCAGTTATTGCTCCTGTGCTATAATTAATAACACCACCTGTTACATTTCCAGTTAATGTTCCAGCAGGCCATATTCCCATAGAATCATTTGCTACTAATGTATTTCCACCAACATCAGTTACAGTTATATCAAGTGTTCCTCTGGTTATTGGTGTATTGGTCAAAGTACCAGTATAAGGCCCTGCAACACCAGTTCCAGTTGATAATGTACTTGTATTATGCTGACTTGGTGCATACTTAAAAAAAGCTTCTGTTGATTGGAATAGAGGAATTTGAGTGCCATCTACATAACATGGCGGTTCTAAATTTGTATAAGTATTAAAAGGAAAAATATAAAGAGGTTGATGAGGCGTTAAAGTAACCGAATAACTGCCATGCAGATTCCAAAGCCTTAAATGCTCTGGCAGATCATACTGGTAAAAATCATTAATATAATTGTCCAAATCATCATTAGACAATTGATTAACAGAAGGCATACCTGCAATCTTTCTAACCTTTGTTCTGATCTGTCCTAAAGAACCTGTAACTGCCATGTTTTACCTCTATACTACTGTATATCCAGCTCTTGATAAATTATTCCTATAAGAAGCATCTAAAGTGTTAATTTCACCTGCTGGAATAGTTAATGCAGTTTGTGTAAGTGCTCCACCTATAAAATTAGTAAAATCATTAGAATTTAATTCTACTGTTATTTGAGATGCTCCACTATTAACACCAATAATTTTTACAACTTTTCCATCAATCTCTGGCATTCCATGAACACTTGGACATTGAATAGTTATATATTGATTCTCCACATAATTAACTGTGCTTGCCAAAGTTAAAACTGTATTAAGTCCTTTGGTTACTGCATTAATCGTATTAATCTGTGGGTATATATCTATTGCAGCCATATCTCACCTATCTCACCTATCTCACTTGTTTTACATAAACTCTGTTGATAAGAACTGATAACGCTGCTCACCCTTGTTCTTATCTATCGTTCTATTGCCAAACTGATCTGTGATAAAATGGTGCTGCTTAACAATACAGTCGTTATTCAAATGCTTGGCAACACATAATGGTAGATCATAAGTCTCCCCGTCTTTCAGCGTATAAATCGTTAAAGGATCTTGAGGAAACTTCTTATATGGAAAAGATATTTCTCCACCAGGAGCTTCAATATTTTTAAAAACACCTTTGACTAATTTGCTCTCTTCTTTGTATAGTTTATCCAACTTTTCCTTAGCTTCTTTCTTCTGTTGAGGATTTAAGGAGCTTTTTGGAGTGGTATGGATTTCTTGTGTATAACTAGACATATATTCTCCTATGTAAGTCTAATTTTTACTTACCAACTAGGATAAAAAAAGGGAAGAGCTGATAAGCCCTCCCCTAAATGAACTCTTAAAAACACTATTTTTTACTTAGCGTTTCTAATACCTACCCAATTAAATACATCAGCAGCAGTACCATCAATAGCAGTACCAAGATATATTCTTCTTGTTTCAGGATTTGAAAAAGCACCACTCAATACACTTGCATTTTCACCGGCAGGCACAATGTGAGGGTGAGTTACACCAGCAGCAGCGACCGCGCTAGTTGGGAACGCAAATGCAGTAAATGCACTTGAATCAATATCTGTAGTGATAGTGTTTGTTGCAGTATTGACTGCAGTAATTGTTGCAGTCAAACCATCAATCTGAGACATACCAAAGCGATATGCTCCACGATCTCTACCATTTCTGATAGTGATTTTCTCACCTACTGAATATCCATGAGTTACGCTTAATGTAATTACAGCCGGATTAGCAGCAGTAATCGCAGTAATATAGCGTTTTCTTGGATAGCTCAATAGATCAGTATGAATAATACGGAAATCAGCATTAGTTGCAGCAGCAGCAAAACCGGCAGCAGGTAAATACCCTAGGGTATAACTAGCACCAGGAGTTGTAGCTGTAACAGTAAATTCCATACCTGCAATCTGTAACATACCAGTTGTATTCAACATTCTTACAATGTCTCCTACAAGAGGTGCAGTTCCAGCAGCAGAAGCATCTGATACAACCGCAGGAGTTGCAGCAGTAATAGCTGTTCCTACAGCAACTAAAGCTCCATCAGTTACAATACTAGAATCCTCATAAGTAAATCCAGCAGTTGTAATGATATTATCAGTTACAGTACCACCAGCTAAAGTAAAGGTTCTTGCAGTACCATTAGCCATAGTGGAATTCCACCTTGATTCGATAATGCCAGCACCACCAGCTAGTGTAGTAGTATTAAAAATATGAAACTCGTCAATTCCAAAAGGTACATCAATCCATTGAGGTGAACCTGTTGAAACAAGAGTTCCTTCGTATCTAATTTCTTGTGTCATAATTCCTCCTTAGATTGTGCATCTTAAATTGGTTACCCAAGCGTTGTTAGTAATTGCTCTTGCATGAGAAAAGCGATAAGACGCTTGATGTCTTAATTCAGCAGGATCATTAACTGTTCCTGGAGCTTTATAAATGAATTTCGCATTCTCACCATCAAGTTGTACGCTTGTATAAGCTTCTTGTCCTGTTACAAACATATTGTAAACGTTTGCACCCAGTAAAGAAGCATTGGTTGTTATCGAGCCACGAGAACTCAACACAAAACGAATGTTGTTTACAGAACCATGTTCCGCAGACAAGATATTCATTTGTGATGGGTACTGAGCCTTATTGATATAGCCTGCAACAGCCTGCAATCTAGGTATAATTGCAGTATTAGCCATTGCAAAGAAGCTGTCTCTTACAGGGCCAGTTCCAAAGCGGTTTTCGCCTTCGATAACTTCGCCAATATAGTCGGCATCAGAAGTTAAAAGTGATGTTACCACACCTTCAAAATCGGCTGCTGTTGGTTCAGTAGGGTTGTCTGATAATTGTTACTACCCTTTCGGGCGGTATGGTCATTTCTGCCATACTCTCTATGTTTCCATAGAGTCCGGACTAGTGCTTCACCTTTCGGTGTCTGACCGCTTTAGTCTCTCACGCTGCTTGCGCTTGCGCCTCGTTGTCTCCGGCATTATCCGGTAAGAGTTTCGAGTCAATTAGGTCTGATTTTATAACGGCGATCCCACCGTTAACGCCCCCAGTGCAGTTCACAAAAGCGGCTGTAGCCACTAGCAAATTGCGCATCAGTTCGTCTTCTGTTTCTCTACAATCTGTTACTTTAATGACCTATTTCTAGGCGGGGAGTCTTGTTATTCCTCCCTCCAAATCTTTCGAAGTGGTTCGGACTATCGCATATGACAAATATGTCATTCGAATCGTTTAGTCTCTGCAGGCCTAGACTTTTATTCGGTTTCCCTTTATAATATAATTCATGAAAACACAAAGAGATTTCTTTATCTACTTGGCTGGATATGTTGATGGAGATGGTTGCTTTAGATGCAACATTACCACTCAAAAAAGCGGTATTATTGTCTATGAGCGCTCCATAACAATTTCTTCTACCAAAAAAGAAGTTATTTTTTTCTTCAATAAAACTTTTGGCGGATATATCAGCACAAAGAAAGCTCACAAAAATCAGAAAAAAGCTTATATATGGACAATTAAAGGAAATGCTGCTGGAAAACTCGCTTTCAACATCAAGTCTTTTCTTGTTAATAAAGCTAAAGAATGTGATTTTTTTATAGATTTTTGCAAGGTTATTAAACCTAATTGTTTTCTGAAACCAGCTTTTAAAATTATAGAAAAAAGAAATGATCTTATTTCTAAAATAAGACAAGAAAACCATCACAATGGACTTATAACTAAAGAAGCCATTGTCTCTCTTAAAACATCTAAAAAATCTATTAAACCAACTGATAAAGATTATATATATCTTGCTGGACTTATAGATGCCGAAGGATGTTTGAGAATTTCTAGCAGATTTCGCAATAGAAATAACAAAAGAGAGAAAATTTATAATACTGTCTTTGAAATTGGAAACACTAAAATAAAAATGATGGAATGGCTTATAAAAAGATTTGGAGGAAGTCTTACATATATTTCTCCAAGACGGAAAAATAAACTTCATGCTGCTACATGGGCACTCTATGCAAAATCCCTTTATCCAATTCTTTTTAAGATAAAGCCATTTCTTTTTAATAAAAAAGCTGTCTGTGAAGAACTTATAAAATTTCAAGCAACAATTCTTCCAAATGGAGGAGATAGACATTCTAAAGTCTTTACAACAGACTTTAAAAAGCGTATCATTCTTCGTGAAAAAATTATTAAAGAGGTTCATAAGCTCAATCATAAAGGTAATTATTAATCTAGTTCCTTCTGGTTGCCATGGGCTATGCTGCCTTTAGGTTTTCCAAGGTATTTAGGTTCGATTTAAAGTCCCCTAGTGTGTCAAGGGACTGTCCCAAACGAGCTGCTGCCTGATTTAAAGTGGGGTCTTCATTTATGGCGACCACTTCCCGAGTCAATATTACTGTTGTAGAATACCAATTAATTGTCTTTCTGTTACTTTAATGACCTATTTCTAGGCGGAGGGTCTTGTTATTCCCCTCTCCTAGGTTTTGTTTATAGCCTAGGGTCGGACTATTGCTTAGTCTTTCGACTTTGATTCGTTTAGTCTCTCAGGCTGCTTGCGCTTGCCCCTCGTTATCCTGTCGGAACTCCGAGTCAATTAGAATCAATTTAAAGACACCACATAAAATTTTAGCGTCTATATCTACAGCAGTCATAGTTTGCGCAGGCGGATTCATAAATAATGGATCTACCGGCACAGTTGCAGTCTGCAACCGATTATATCGGCGCATTCTTAAAGTTTTACCGTTGTTTCCTTTAATCGACCTTGGAATAGCGAACAAATTATGCACAAGATGCGGCATTGGAGTGCTTAACATCTTTTCGCTAAATTCCTGAGCCACAGGAGGCGGTAAAATTGTTGTTGTAGTTGTCATTAATACCTCGTTACTAATGATTTAGAAAATCACAGTAAGTTGGCGAAATGGCTCATCTCCTTGTAAAGCTGTTCCTTAGACTTCTTCTGGAAGTTGTTAGCGTTTTTAAGCGCACTCTGTTGTCCTAAAGCATTAATGCTATTAGGCTTTTGAGCATTTTCCAGAATCTTTTCAGCTTCTTCCATAGCTACAGGATCTTGCTTTTTAGTAGCATAGATAGCCTTTAGATATGCATAAGTTGCTGTATAAGGGTCTTTAGATTTCGACAAACCTTCTGCCAACGCTGGATTTTCCTGTTCTAATTTCTTAATGCGTTGAGCAGTTACTACTTCATCAAAGTCTGGGTGTTGCTGTTTAACAAGGGTAGGCAGACGTTCTCTCTCTTGTTTAGCTAATATATCTCTGACAGTTTTTTCCGCTATTTTTGCAGCTCTAAGATTGACAAATTTATCAACGTGCTGCCATTCGGGAATATCATCAGGGTTTAGCTGTGGAAGTATCTCTTCCGTAGATGAGGGCTGCTCTTTGCCTTGTTTAAGCAAAGTTACCAGTTCTCTGTTCATAGCTTCCTGCTCTCTAGCCCTTTGTTCAGCTTCTTTCTTCTCATTTTCGAGTTGTCGGAAGTTATATTCCTTAGAGCCTTCTTTAGGTTCTTTGGATTCGGGCTGTTGGCTGGCTGTTTCCTGATTAGTGGCTTCAGGATTGCCGAGATCCTGTTCAGTAACGACGGTCTTAGCTTCTTCAGTCATTAGTCATCCTTTTTCTTGCGGTTTAGCGAGGCCGCTTGTTTACGCTAATAAAACTGCCACCTGTACATAGTGGACAAGTAATTATTTGACTAATAACTAAGGTGAATTTATTTGACAATAGCTGATAAGGGGTGTCTAAACCTTCTGATAGCCATTCTCAAGTTTTTGCATCTTCTCAATACAATGAATAAGGAACTCGTCTGTGTTGGCTCTATTCTTTAAGAACATGGGAACAGCACTCTTATTAGGCAAAACCCACTCTAAGAGCAAATTATCTGTCTTAGGTTCAAATGAGAAGCAGGTCAAGCCATAATTCATCTCTGGAAAACTATGACGTGATTGCACTTCGCAATGCATAACCCTATGCAGCAAATGATCTTTATGAAAATAAACTAAAATATAGAACTTGTGATTCCATTGAGGTAAGCCTTTGCGTGCATCTATCTGTCTCCAGACTTCCTTCATTACCTCTTTGTTACCGACTTCTTCGATAAACTCACCAACTTCAATCTCTTGCTTTTGGTGACTTTCTTGCGTATCGGCAAGCATCTGCCCTACTGTAGGTCGATCTGCTACTGTGGACATCTTCCTTTTTTTAGCACTCTTTTTTTTCAACTGCTAACTCCTTTTCTAAAAACAGGGACAGTTCAAACTAGAAAAGGGCAAAAGGAGAGTAAAAGAAGAATGAACCGCCCTGAAAATTTAATTGCCCATTTTACTTGTAGCGGTTCTCTTTGTAAGCTCCTCTCTTAAGCTTACCTGCATCTTTGGAAGCAAAACCACTTTGTTTTTCCAAGTAGTTCATAGTTCCATTAGCAGCATTTGTGAAAGCTTTTGCTTCCTTGCTGTATGATTTATCAGACAGATTTTTTGATGGTTTCATAATAAAATCCCCTAGGGTTGTAGTTTTAACCACAATCCGAACACTATTAAGTGAAATATTTACTTGTCAAGAAGGGATTACCACTTACCACGCTTAAGAGGTTTTGTACTAGGAAGTTTAGGAACTTTAGAATGTTCCGAGTTCTTATTGATCTGCTCTACACGTTTAACAGCTAATGAATTGACTTGTTTCTCTAAAATGTCTCCAAATGGGGTCAAATATAAAGTAAGCCAAATTACACCGCTTAAAACAATAAATTTAAACATATCTACCCTTATATAAACTGCCTTTTTTACCACTAGCAGGAGAATGTTTAATCTTGCTAGGGCTTCTTTTATATTTTGAAGTTTTTGAAGTTTTTATGCCTTTATTAGGATTTGGCATTGTTTTTGCTGGTTTCATTTCTTTCTCTTCTTTGATTTTCTAGCGGTACTTAGAGCAGCAGCTACAGCTTGTTTTTGCGGATGTCCAGTCTTTCGCATTTCTCTTATATTAGAAGATATAATTTTTTTACTTTTACCCTTTTTGAGAGGCATTTTCTTTTTCCTTTTTTTATTCAATTTGATCTTTTTAGCACCTAATTTGTTTAATAACTTACCTATTTGATTTGATAACCATAAAAATATAACTATCAACCACCAGCAAAGTTTAATTAATAACTTCTTCATTATCTACCCCTTCCGCCCTTTCTATTTTTTGAAGGTTTTCCTATTGGACCTTTACCTTTACCTATCCCCAGTCCTTTTCCTTTTCCACCTGATCTAATTTTTCCACCTGGACATTTTTTCTTTTTCATCGTACCTCATCTATTTTAGATTCATAAATAATATCATTTAAACGATCTAGTACTTTATCTTCATCATACTCTTCCCAACCTTTGTAAATGGAGCGAGCTAGATCTCTTAAATCGCAAAGAGCCATGTACATTATTGTTGCGTTTTGATGGATCTGTATGGAACCGTCGTCTTCCACCGAATCAAATTCGTAGATTATCTTGGTCATATTTTATCTCCTCTAAAAAATAATGGTTGCACTAACTATTAGTGCATCTTCTTCCACTGTTATATATAGCGACCACTTGGTCACATTTGTAATATCTGTCAGTCATTTCTCCGGACTAGAAGGACTAAGGTCTATGTCTAGACCTGTAACGCTCTGTATCTTAGCCTCAACCATTTCCTCTACGATATTGTCTTGTGGATAGGATTCTTTAATAACTTCTACCACACTATTTGCTGTCGGGTTTTCTGTTTTCTTAATTACCCCACAACTTGTAACTAAAAAACTTGCTCCTAATAGTAGAAGCGTTTCAATAATTTTTCTCATTTTAAATGCCTTTGTCTGTCTTTTTCTAAAACCTTTTCTATTCTTTTCTTATCTTTTTCAGTCAACTTTCTTTCTATCCTTAAACGATCTTCTTTACGACCATTAGGACTTAAAATTATTATTTCTTGATAAGATCCACTATTTTTAAAAGTATGTTTCCATTTACAACCACTTAATAAATATAAACTACTTATTAACATAATTAAGAAAGTTAAATATTTAACTTTTTTATTAGACATTCGCTCCTTGAGATACAGTTTCTTTAGATTTAGACGTTTCCATCTCTCCTTCTTTTTGCCCCTTTAATGTTTGTACTATTTCTATTAATTTTTGTAAGTTATTTAAATCAATTTCATCTAAAGATTTGGCAGCTTCTACTTCGTGATAAGTAGCCAGATTTAAGTCTTTTATCGCTTCTGCCCTGCGCTCTTCAGCCAACATTTTGTTTTCTTCAATTCGGCTAAACCTTTCAGCTCCCAGTCCTTTTTTCTCCCAAATATTAGCCTCAACCATCTGGTTTTCTAGTTCGGCTGTTCTTTGTTGCTGTTGCTGTTGCTGCTCGAACTGTTTCATTACAGCCTCTTTCAGCTCTTTCTTGCCTTGAACCGGTGCTTTGTCAATTAAGATGTCAGGAGGTATCGGCAATCCCATTTGTGTTAAATTGCTATATTGCAGGAATTCAAGCTTTTGCTGAGTATCTGTTAACAACCCTTCAGCTATTACACAGTCATATTTTTGGAAAGCTTTATTCTGAAACTGATCGGTCGGTTCTTTGCCCAAAATTCTCTGTATCTTGCCATAAGTAAAATTCTTCTGGATAATCTCCATTGAAATCTCACCAAGAATCTTCTGTGATAGGTCTAATTGGTCAAATAATCGCTGCAAGGTCACAAGACCAGCACCCTGCCTCAACATACTCAAAATACCTGCTTTATCATCATCTGCTGAACCTAGCAGTTCTTCGTTCACACCGCTAATTTCCTGTATCTCTTTACTCAAAATCTCAGATAATTGAATTGTAGTCGGCGGTATCTGCGGTGACTGTAATTGCTGAACACTCTCCATTCCTAAAGGAGCTGTCTGCTTAATAAAAATAGGTTGCCCCTGTCCGCTTTTAAGAACGTCATTATTATCTACCAACGAACCTTCCATAACCTTCATTCCAGAATTTATCTGGCTTTCAAGAATATCAAGCTCAATAACTTTACGACGGTTATACAAAAATTGAGCATCCCTAAGCCCACGTACCACGCCTTGCAGTCTCCCTGAAAAATAAACGTTATCAGGATCCCAGTAGCCAAGAACAGGCACAAAGGGGTAGCGATCAATACCAAGAGGATTTTTTCCGTCATACATTACCTTTCCATTAATAGAAATAGCTAGTTTTACAGTCGGTATAGTTACATTCTTTACTTTTATTGTTGGATAAGTTGCTAAAAATAAATCCAGTCTTTCTTTGTCCTCTGATGTCCATTCCATTACCTCGCCGGTCTGAGTATCAATTAAAAGTTTCTGCTTTCTAGTGTCCATGTACCAGTATTCGTCATAGGGCAATAGATTTCTGGTTGTAAAGTTGTAATTTTCCGGCATAAAGTAGAATTTCTGGTCTTTGTTGCCATATCTCGGTATCTTCATGTCCTCTATTTCTTTCGACCTTTCCGGCAAAAGTAGCATACATTCTTCTTTAGTAAACCATTTTCTAGTCCAAATAAAAGAACAGTCTGATAAATCCTGCTTTCTAAAGAAGGTGTCCATCATGTAGCTGTTATAAGCATAATGATTGACTTTTAGATCGCCAGATGCAGGATCGAAAGTATTATCAAGCCACACGCCAAGTAAAGAAAGGCCAGTTGTAAGACTTCCGTGTTCGAAAGCATCTGAGATCGTATTATATACATTATCTCGCTGGTATGCCCATGCAATAACGTCAGAAAATTGGTTAGCAGTTTCTTCATCTGCTCCTTCTATTGGTTGGATATTGGTAGCTTTGCGGTGTTTGCGCTGGTGACCACCAATCATATTTACAATACGTCTAATCTTATTAAAATTAAATTGCTTACGACTTGTGGCTGGAATATCAGTATAGATTTCATTCCAGAGACTTTGATCGCCGGCTAAAAATCGCTGGTCTATTCTAGCCTCATTCCAGAAAGCCTGCGTTTGAGAGATAAATTGATTATAACTCTCATCCATTCGCTGTTTGATATAAGTATCTCGATTAGTGTCATCTACATAAAAGTTTTTATCTAATTGGCGAGAGGTTTCGTAGGCTGTTGCGGTCATTGATTTTACCGATTATAGGTTTTCTTTCACCTATACATGGTAAGTAAATATTTGACTAGGAGGGATAAAGGTTATTCAGAATCAAAAGCAGAAGGTCGTATACCCATCATATATTGATCTAAGGCTTCCAAAGCTTTTACAAAGATTTCTTTTCTTAAAGCAGGAGTTCTCTCATAAGTCGGTAGCCACTTTCCGTCTCTATTTACATTTTGAAGGCTAATCCAACTCCTATCACCTTTAACGAAATAGCCTAGCCCTCGGAAGATTTCAGAACGGTTAGCATCATGTATAATGCGAATATCGACAAATCCTTGTCTTAAATTTCTCTCATTAGGCTCATAGTTTAAAATTGTTATTTGCATACTCACTCCTTTGGCGGTTCGGGCAAAGGCCAACCATTTTTTTTAATTAAACGAGTGACATTCTCTCGGCATTAAAATACCGAGGATTCCCGAGAATTATCCTAAATGATGTATAAGGAACTTTATAAATACGAGACCATTCAGTTTTTGTTTTTATAACACCATTCAATTAGGATATCCTAATTATTTATTTAGGACAAGGCGGAAGCGGCATCCAGTGGGTTACAATATTCTCAGGAATAAAATGTGTTCCTTCATCATCTTCCCAACCCCACATATTACTCATTTTTCTTTTGGAATGGTTTCCATCACAATCCCATTCATCAAACTCGCCCTCAATAAAGAATTTATTTTCTGTCGGATTTTCCCATACATCAGAATAAGTTAAAAAAAATCCTTTATTTTTTAAAATCTCTTCTTTAGTTGGAAATCTATTCTCAATGCTTACCCACTCCATGCTCACTCCTTAGGCTGTTCCGGTAATGGTTGCCAGCAAACAACCTCTTTATTGAAAAAATAGTTCCCATAACGATCGCACCAATCATTTTCATCATGGTATATTAAAGCATAATCTTGAAGTTCTTTAAAACTCTGCTTAACAACTGCTAATACTAACTTACAATCTGGAGGAAGCTTTTCAGAGCATTTAATCCATTCCATCATTGCCACCCCTGTTCAGCTTTCCAATTCCTATAATCGTCTAGGCTCATAGAATATGTTCCATCATACATTGGTTTGAAGTAAGTATATAGAACATAGCGTGTCAAATCGCTCATATGATCATTCTGCTTTAGCGGTCTGTCCTCTCCAAGCCTAATACTCTTATCATCCCAGACATAAGTGTACATCTCTTTAATCATATTCTGGCACTTCTTACATACCTTAAAAGTTCCATTGCTCATCATCTTGCTAGAAAATCTAATGCCATTCAAAACATCATTATCAGCATCTACAATATTCTGAATACCCTGCTTAATGCACTCTGCCTTAAAACTTGCTGCACTAGGATCAACAATGATCGCTTTAACATTCTTTCCAGCTATAAATTTCTTTAAATCCTCGGCGTACTCGCTATCAGTCTTTTGCCTCATCTTTTCACGAGAATTCCAATAATATTCTTCTTCCATCCAAATATTAGGAAAAGTATCTGGATTATATCCAAATAAACCAAAACCACATGGGTTTGTAGTCCCGTAATCTACTCCCACCACATAATAACGAGGATTATCAGGAGGAAAGTCCATAACATGAATTCGTTCGTCAAAGAAGTCATAAATAGTACCTTCCGCTAAACACCATTCCCCTAAAATAAATCGCTTGTACCATAAACCCGTATATTCTTTTTTAAGATTGTCTTTAAATGACTTAGATAAAGAAGGGTTATCATCTAATTTAAAGTCGAAAACATTAATATCTAACTCTTTATTATCTATATATTCTTTTTTTAAATAATGGAAGGGCGTATCAGGGTTAGTAGTGGCTATAAGCTTTGCTGTATCTTTGGTTATACGAGATAACAGCATTTTAAAGAAGGATTCGGGCATTAAGGAAGCTTCATCAATATATGCTCCTCCGCAAGTCATTCCCCTTATTTTACCTTCTGCTCTTTCATCATTAGCAGGAATTAGGTAAATTGTCTTATCCCATAGATGTAATTCCCCTTTGCCTATGTAATATTTAGCTTCAGAACCTATAATTCTGCAAATCTCATCTACAATATTACGCTTGATAGTTGAAGCTGTCCTACCAACCATGATTAAGTTATCATCAGTCTCATGCTGAACATATTTAAGCCACTTAAGCAGGCTAACAAAAGTCTTTCCAGAACGAACAGAGCCGATTAAGAAGTTTAGCCTTTTGTTTTCAGCGTTTAAGACTTCTTGCTGTTTTTCCGAAAGCTCGAACATGGATTACTTGCCCTTTCTTTCCTTTATTTCCTTTCCTAGCTTTCTGATTCTCTTACCTTGATCTTTTGCCCTTCTATCTATCAAGGCTGTATAATTAAACTGGTTTTTTAAAGATTCATGCAAAAAAGACCATGTCGCAAAATCAGGAAGCTTTTCTTCAATCGAAATTATCCTGTCTTGTAGATCTTCTATAAATTCTATTTGTTCTTTATTCACAGTTTACGTTACTTCTTTTTCTTCTTGTTCTTATTGATTTCTTTGTTATACCAGTCATTAAACATACCTTTACTTTCGGTTTTGCTTTCCTTATCTTTATCCCACCCGAACATATTTCTCATAAGTATCTGAAATAAAACAGGTTGTGACTTTTCAACCTGTCCTAACATCATTGCCCTACCCCACTCAATATATTTCCTAAGTGCCTTAGCCTCAGCGATTGTTTTCTGTGAAGGGGGAAAGTCCGGGTCTACCTTTAAATAGTTTTCCATTGTCTTGTAACAAACAGATAATCCATCCTTTTCATAGTACCAAGCTTTTCTCGGCCACCCTTGAGCAATATGGTCGCAATAATCCTTGTAAACCTTTTGTTTTATCTCGATACTTTTTAGTTTCTTAGCGTTTTGATTTCCTAAAACAGCCACCATTTTACCTCTTGTAAAGTTTTTTCTTTACACTATTGGGTAAGGTTTTACTTGTCAATTTCCAGTAAGCCTTTAACTTTTCACATACATAGACTTTTTCTTTTCTATGGTCTTGCCAAATAGTACCCTTTTCGTAGGTATCTTCAATGTTTGGCGGTCTATTAGAAATGATTAATGGTACAGATTTACAGAAATCTCTTATCACTTCATAGATTATATCTTTAAACCATAGTCTTAATTTTTTTTTCATGCTCACTCCTTCTTTAATCCTCGTTAAAATATTTTCCTTTAAAAAGATCTATGAATAACTCTGTCTCTGTTTTTTCTGGGTGATTAAACCGATAGACTAATCCAAAATAAGCAAGCAATAAAACAGCAGATATTAAAAGCAGTTTAAGAATAAAGATAATGTATTTAGCCATGCTCACTCTTTAAGTTTTCTTCTTGCCTCTTCAGCAACCCATTTAATATATTTTGAAATTGGCATTTCTATATCTTCAAAGGTTTCTATTGGTTCATTTAAAGGAATATTAGGATTTAAATTGATCGTGCCAGTTCTAACTTTTATTGTTTTTTCCTTCTTCATGCTTCTTCGCTTTCTAAGTAAATCTTCTTTCCTTCATTAATGATCTTAGTAATAACCTCTTCCGCCCTTGAACAAGTCTCGTAAAAGCTATACATTGAGCAGATAGTATTTATTAGGTTTGTCTTTAAGAAGATTTCCTCGTCATAGAAAAGTAAGTCCTCATCTTTATTATTGTCTTTAAAGGGATTGTCACGGGATAACATTATTTAACCACCTTTATTTTTATTGGATATAAGCTTTCTACTAGCTTCTTTTTAATAACCCACTCTGGCGTATCGTAACCTTTCGCCTCCCACACTTCAACCCTTCCATCAGTAAAGAAAAGCATAAAATCCGCCCGATAGGTAACACCACCTCCTAAATGGAAAGGTACTTGCCTTAAGAAGAAAAGAATTTCGCCGTTCTCTTGCATATCTTTGATAATCGAATACCAGCGGGATTCTAGCTTACTTGAGAACTTTATACCGTCATTTTCGGTTTTAACCGCCTTGAACTTATGCCTTGGATAGATCATTTTTTAACCAGCCAAATTCCATGATATAGCTTGTATAGATCAATTTCATTGATTTGATTCCAGTCATTGCCATTATGATCTTTTCGTAAAACTATTATATTTTCCCTATCGCAAGTACTAACTGAACTAAACTTAGAGTACAAACCATTAATATTTTCAATGGCTTCTTTTTCCATTTCTTCGTCTATCCAGTAAACAATCTTGCCCTTGGTAGCAATAAGTTTTAAAACTTCGTCAATAGACTTAATTTGTCTATACTGTTTTTTCTTGGCTTTTTCTTTACTCATAATATACCCTCCCGTAAAGTTTATATTTTACTTTCACTTATTTTCTGGCAAGTGTTATCTTATTTTTTGCAAAAGGAGGTTAGCTAATGAGCAAGAAAGATAAACTTATACCGGTAAGAGATGCTAAGGAAATCCTTAATGTATCAAGGCAAGGCGTCTATTTCCTGCTTAAGAAGGGTAGATTAAACGGTTTTAAGAGCAAGAAGCATGATTGTTGGCTAATACCTAAAAAGGCTATAAAAAGGTACTTAAAAAGCAAATATAAGCGTAAATACGCTACCTTAGTTGATAGAAAGAGAGTGTTTAACGCTAAGAAGGGAAATTATAGAGTTGAAGACGCTTCTAACTATGCTAATGTCCCGAAAAACCATTTGTACTATCTCATCAGAAAAAACAAAATATCATATGAAAAAGTAGGTACTCAATACATACTAAAAAAAGAAGAAGTTGAGCAGATAGGAAAGGATTACTGGGGCGTGAAAGTAGATAATGAGATTTGATTATTCAACCTGCTTAATGAATAGTTCGAACATTTGAGCTATAATACTGTTTAGCTCATTGTTAGTTAAGTCTTTTCTGATTAAATGTCTATTGCCCTTAATATGATCGGAAAGCCACTCCAAGGCAATTGACAAGCTAACGGGGTTAACTTTGCTAGTGTTATACTCTTCAACCCACTCTTCAAATAATTTCTTGTCATTGAAGAACCTACCTACATAATAGTATTTTTGCTCTTTGTTTTTCATTTTTTACCTTTTGTTTGTATATGCACATTGTTTTTAGTGTAAAGTATTTATTTTAAATAGTTTGCCCGTTCATTGCTCAACCTCGTCAAATGTTATTATGTTGTTTGTTTCTTGCATGATCGCTTTTTTTACTACTCGAGGTAATACTCTCTGATCAGTTTCATACTTATATAAACAATCCCTAGTAATGCCAAGAGATTCGCAAAACTTGTACTTTTTAATCTTATTGTTTTTCAGGAAAACATTTAATCTTTCGGAAAATTTGTTTTTTTTCATGATGTTTTTTATTTGTTTTGTAAAAAGTAGCTTGTGTATACATTTTCAAGCTTCCAATTTTTCATATATAAACCATTATATTTAAATAACTTACAATTTATCTTAACTTTATTTTGCATACATTGTATTTTTTTTCTTGTATAAATTATCATACTTGGTATACAATCCTAACGATTGCAAATTAAACAGTCAATAAATTTTTAAAAGGAGTGTTAGAGATGGAAAATAAAACATATTTATACGGTTATGATAGTGAAGAAAACAGTTATTTAGTAAGTGGCTACCCTTGGGGATTTAGACTAAAAACTGAACAAAGATATTGGATAGAAACCAATGATAAAAGTAATGGCGGGCAAAGGTTTTGTATTCAAACCAAAAACCCTAAAACTGGTTGCTGGTGTAATCCTAAA
>JGI10211J14876_10000320_pt1 | contig 20334 bp, 17 predicted proteins | sample Etolagsediment_FD_14876 | JGI IMG/M metagenome (IMG submission 14876)
GTGGATGAGTCCCCAGAGGACACAATGCACCGGGAGGTGCACGAAGAGACTGGGATGAAGGTGACGGGTCCATACCCGCCTTACTGGTACACCCAGAAGGACTGGCAAAAATTCCGGGTCTTCAACGTCCATGCGTCATCATTGGAATCATCGGACGAACTACCAACCCGCCTGAGTAAGGCAGGGGACATGAAGAAGGACAAAGTTGCCGTTACCATCCATGGACCTGAAGACCTTGTGGTTCAGAAGGCACATGAGATGGCGGCAGCCCTGGCACGTCCTGGTGCCAACCCTGATGGGATTGGCTACATCGTAGCCATCTCGGCACGCGATGCTCTCTTCACAATTGAGGAGATTGAGCATAGGGGTCGGGGGCGGAATGTGGTTGAGGTGAACATTCGGGACAACCCAATGGTTCGTCGTCCTGCGCAACCTGAACTGGAGGAACGAGTTTCCCCCAGTAAGAGGCGCGCGGAGTCGGACCCAGAGGACACCCCCTCACCCAGCAAGCGGGGACGTACCTGAGCACCACATTATAAAAATAACTTTATTTCTGAGATTTCGTTAATTGTTCCATAATTGGAAAACCAATATCATTAATTAGTTTTCCATCTTTGACCAACATTGCAATACCAATCGCAACCTTTTCTTGCTCTTTTTTACAAATATTGTCATATTCTTTTTTAGCAATTTCATAAACCGCATTTATGCAATATTCAATGATTTGGTGATAAGAATAATCCCAATCCTCTTGGCAATATTCTTTAACATCATTTACCCATAATGGTAAACTCTCGTCATCACTATCTTCATGGAACTTATCTAATATTTCAGACATATTTTTAGTTTGCGCAATCTCTTTAACTAAATGTAATGCCCCCTTGAATTTTTCATTATACAATTCATAAATAAAATTATCATTTCCTTCATCAAGGGAGTTAACAAAGTCATTATACTTTTTAGAAGATAATTCATTTTCCTCATCTCTTGTTTCTAATCCATTCTCGTATTCTAAAATACCCCAAAAATCACAACCACTCTCTTCATATTCAATAAAAAAAGATAAAAGAGTATATTTTTCAGCAACCTTTCGGAACCAAGCTATAGGTGGACCCCAGGCTGAGTCAAATTGATAACATAGTTCATCTTCATCATCAACATGTAATTCGGCAGTTATATCCCATTTTGTACCCCAATTCTCCACATTCCAATGGTACCAATCCTCGATATCATCTGGTCTGGGACAAGCTCCCCAAAAAGTAAGTTCACCAGATGTCTCTCTGTCAGCCTCTGACTCAAATTTTTCACAAGTTTTTGGGTGATTTTCTCTTAAAAAATTTTTAAGAGAAACGCGACTTTCCTCCGTTCCATCAGTTGTTACGCGAAAATTGTTTATACACCAATTAGGCATTATTATACTAATATCTCAACTCAATATTATTTTAAATTCAATTTTTTTAGATAGTAGCTTCAGGAATTACTCTTTTTAACTTCCCATTATTGTTATCTAATTCAAAATGATGGTTCCATGAAATTTCAACTACTAATCCAAATTTAGAAACAAATTTTACCTCCGCATTAAAACCATCCTTTTTTACCTCCTCTTTTACCCTCTCAATAACAGATTTTAAACCATTATTACTAAAATAAGTGTCACCCTCCTCTTTTGTTCCCCTCAATAAAAATTGGTCATAATTATTCTTTAAAAAATATATATACGAATTTGTTCTTCCTTTCATTGCGGATTTTCTTACCTTCATTCTCCAACGAAACATAACACGTTTTGTTAAGTTACAAATATCTCCCTCCATTTTTTGCCTATATTGTTCTTGATTCTTTTCTCTTGCTAACTGATTTTGGGTATGTGCGGCTTGGGTAGTCTGTAAAATTTCATCTAAAAAATAGTTTTTTCCCTTGCTCATGTATTTTTATTATTAAAGAAGTCTTTAAGCTTCATTTTTCTCACTTTTATCAAGAAATTCTTTTTCAAAATATTCTTTAATTATTTTCTTCAACCGCAACTTTGGAATAAATGTCTTGAAATCCTTTATATCCTGATTTTTCTTTATCTCATCTATCATAGTCCACACTATATCTTCCAATGGTTGCATCCATAAATCATATGCTCCTTTTTCTACTTCCATCTCAGTAAATTCTTTGTGTAATAAATAATGCATAGTAATTTGATATGTTAAAGATTCTACTGGTACTCTTTCCTTATATAATTTCTCTTGAATTAAATTAACCTTTGCCATTATTTGGTCTTCTATAGACAAATTTATAACAAAATCTTCATCAAAACCTTGGAATGCAGTTACATATCCTTCAATACGACCAGAGAAACATACACTCTTTGTATTTTGTATTTCACCTTCTAAAATATCAATTAAATTCTGATCAAATTCTTTGTTTTTTAGTCTGAGGAATAAATGCGGGAATAGCTCACTCATAGTAATCGTTTTTTCATTTATTTCAAATTTTCCAAAATCAGAACCTTTTAAGATTTCTGCAGTATCTTCTTTTTTGAAATATTCTTTTAATATATTAATACATTCATCAAATGTTTCTTTAACTAATCCATCTTTTTCTAATATTTTTTCAATAATTTCTACTACATCCTTGCGAATCTTAATATTATGTACATTCTGGGAGTCACGATATACTGTTTTAACCTCCTCAAAATTAGTATTATATATCTCCTTAATCTGTTTCTCTTTTTTAATATCTTCCACTGAATTTAATGTATGGAAACGTTTATCTATAAACTCAAGTGTTGATAAAGATACATCCATTTCCTCATTATTCTCATAGTTTAAATACTCTAATAATTTACAATCTTTTAAACTATCTGGTAATGTTTTAATATCATTTTCACTACAATCAATATATTTTAAAGTATTCGGAAATTCTGGTAAAGATGTCAACTTATTTTTATGGACATCAAAATGTTCTAATTTCTCAGGCAATTTAGGCAATTCCTTAATACGATTAAAACCCAATTTTAAAATAACCAAATTTTTAGGAAAATCGGAATCTATCTCGATCAACTGATTCTCTGTTAAATCAAGCATTCTTAAATTCTCCGATAATCTATCAAATCTAAAATAAGTCAAATGATTGTGGCTCAAATTTAATTGAACCAAATTAGGTAATTCCTGGTCAAACCATTTTATAGTATTAAAAGCCGCATTTACTATTTTAGTAGTTTTTGGCAAAGCTGGAATATATTTTATTGAGTTATTTGAAACCTGTAGAGCAATTAAATTTTTAGGAACATTATCTGGTAAAAAATTAAGCTTGTTAAAGGAAGCATTTAAAATTTTTAAAGAGCTTGGTAATGGATAGTCATATGTAGTCCCATTATAAAATTCATAGATAGAGTTGTAGGACATATCAAAAAATTCTACCCAATCTGGTAATTCAAAACGATAATTATTAAAATCCTCGTCCGTGTAATATAATTCCGAAATATTACAATATTGGAAAATAACATATAAATTGTTTTTTAATATCTTTTTTGGTTCTGGAATATCATTATCATATAAACGAAAGGTATATCTTTGCATTATTAAAACCCTTATAATTTAATTTTAAAATATTTACGCAATTACTTAAATTTAATTCTTTTTACCTTTCCAAAAAAATAAATCTAACTATTATTTATGACAAATAACAATATTTTTACCTATATTTTCCTTATACTTCAACCCATCGTTTTGTCAGGAATTATTTCTACCGCTGGTAATAGTTACGGAAAAGGCTCGCGCATTTGGTATAATAGTCTTCAGAAAAGCAAGGCCACGCCTCCACCAATAGTTTTTCCAATTGCTTGGAGTATCTTATACGTTCTTTTAGGTATTAGCTCCTTTTTAATCTATCAAAAAACTAAAAATTTAGGTTCCCTTAATCTATTTGAAGTTCAACTCTTCTTTAACCTTCTTTGGCCAGTAGTATTTTTTACCTACAAAAAACCGGTTATTGCTTTAGTAAATATATTAATACTCCTAGTTTTAACCGGTATTATGCTTTATCAATTCTTTATAATTAGACCAGTTGCCTTTTATATTTTAATACCATATGCATTATGGCTTATCTTCGCAACATATTTAAATGTTGTTATAGTTGCTAAAAATAAAAATTAGTTTTTCTCAAAAAAATATTGCCTTAAAACATATATGAACCATTCAAATCATTTTTCATTAATTATTTTATTAGTTGTTACATTATTTATTGCATTTATTATACAAAAAGTACTTGGTAATCAATTAAGTCTTAAAAAATATTTAGCAAATCTTTCAACTGATTTTGAAGCATTTTATCAATTATTTCATAAATTCAATAAATGTCAATTAAATGACCAAGGATATACTTACGCTAAAACAGAAATTGAAAAATTATTAGTTAAATCAGAATATGTTGGTTTAAATAATCCAAGAATAATGTTTTTAAAAAATAAACAATGTATTGATGTAAATATAAGGAATGATGTTACTATTTGTTATGGTAAATTTAAAGAAACTTCTAACTGCATGATATGTCAGAAAGTTTATGATGAGGTTGTTAGAAATATAGGGTTTAAGTTAGAGAATGGAGTTATGAAATCATATTTAAGTAAAAATGATATGATTATTTACAAGAAGTATAGATGCAAGGGTGAAGATTTATATATAGTAATTATTTTTCAAATTTGATTTTACGTGATTAGATAATTCTTATAAAAATTTATTTTAAATATAATAGTTTAAAATTAATAAATAGCTATGTCAATAAAATATCAAAAACCTTTTTTAAAATGGATTGGTGGAAAAACACAAATCATGGATAATATTGTTAGTAAATTTCCAAATGAAATTAATAACTATCACGAACCCTTCCTTGGTGGTGGAAGTGTACTACTGGCACTTCTAACACTGAAAAAATATAATAAGATTAAAATTAATGGGAATATATACGCATATGATTTAAATGAAAAATTAATTAACCTTTATAAAACAATTATAGAAGATAGAAAAACATTATATACATATATTAATCTATTCAGACAAGAATATGATAGTTTAAATGGAACAACTATAATTCGCAGTCCAAATAATATGGAAGAAGCTAAAACTTCTAAAGAAAGTTATTACTATTATAAAAGAAAAGAATTCAACAATAGCAATGAAAATAATACCTATTCTGCTGCACTATTTTTATTTATTAATAAAACTTGTTTTCGCGGTATGTATAGAGAAGGTCCAAATGGGTATAATGTACCTTATGGGCATTATAAAACAACACCTAGTATAATAACCGAAGAAGAACTTGAAGAAATATATGAGTTAATAAAAGATGTAATTTTTGCAAGTAGTGATTTTGGTATTTCTTTACAAAATTGTCAAGAAGGGGACTTCGTATATCTTGACCCACCATATGTTCCTGAAAATGCTACTTCCTTTGTTGGTTACACTCAGGATGGATTTAATCTTGAAATGCATAAAATATTATTCAATTTAACCAAAGGTTTAAGTGAAAAAAATATAAAGTTAGTATTAAGTAATTCTAATAATCAATTGATTAAAGATTATTTTCCTCTGTTAAATTGTGAAGAAATTGTCGCACGACGAGCAATTAATTCTAAAAAACCAAATTCAACAACGAAGGAACTGATTATTTATAATTAGTAATATTTTTTACGCATACGTCAACGTCCATTCTCTTGCGGTTTCCTTAAACCTAGACAAATCCTTCTTGTAGATATTTGCTACTTCACAATCTAATGGGTCGTCTGGATTGGGGTCCGATAATAGACTACAAACTGAAAGAAGCACCTTTGAAATAGTCAAAGATGGACTCCAATTACTTTTTAAAATATCTAGACAGATATTCCCCTGATTAATGTTTGGATGATAAATTTTCGTCACAAAATTAATTTTCGGAGGCTTAAATGGATATTCCGCCGGAAAAAGAATAGTTAGCTTAAAAATACCACCAGCATAAGGAGTATCTACTGGACCAATAATAGTTGCATCCCATTCAAATAAATTACTTCCCGAAGGACCTGCACTATAATTTTCGATAGGATTCCTTTTAACTTCCGCCAGTTCTCGCTGAATACGGATAATTGCAGCCATTTTATACCTTATCTTAGAAAAATCTCTTTAATTATTTTCAATTTTTGTAGCTAGGAAAAATTTGACTAATAATACCAATCCCCCGGACTCTACTCTCCCTAAAAATAACCTTATAACCTTCCTTTATAAATTCTGGCCTATACTTAAAACGAAAGGTTATTATTGCTTGGTCGCCTGCCCTCAAAATAGGATTATTTGGGTCTTCTTCTAAATTCTTTGGAGACCTCTTATTATATATTTTTTCAATCTTGTCTATACGGCACACTTGACTTATATTGTTGATATGAATATTTGGCTCATAACCAACTTTTATAGTAGTATGATGACTCTGAAGAACCGATACTTCCGCATCAAATTTCCAAACATTTCTTGGTTGCTCTAATCCTCCCAATAATGCCATCCCTCTCCTCACCCATATTTTTGCTATTTTTTTTATATTAAAACAATAATAACCCCCTGCCCTAGCTTCTTGCACTGGAACTCTCTTGAAATGAATACTTTTTACTTGCGTTTTCTTATAATTACCATTTGCATCTGGTCCGATATAAAGATTGTCTCCAGGTTTTACTACACCTTGGTGTAACACTCCTGCAACAACTGTTCCAATACCAGGAATTGCATACCTTTCATCAATAGTTAGCTCAACTGGGTCTTTCTCAAATTTTTTGTAATTCTTTCTTTGTGGCAAGAAGTTTAAAAATTTTTTCAAAATATCTATATTATCTCCTGTTACATTTGAAATCTCTATATAAGGTACTATATTTTCATTAATCATATTCTTCGCAGCTAAAACAACCTCTTCCTCTGACTTTACATGAATAGGTATTTTTCTTAATCCTGGACTCTTTATCATCTGCTGAAATTTTTTCTTTATTTCATCAAAAACTTCCTTCGGTGCAATATCAATCTTAGAAAATACTACGAAAAATGGAATTTTATATGTTAAACATAGAGAAATATGCTCCTTTGTCATATGAGTTATACCCATATTTGCACCAATCATTATCATTGCATAATCAGGGTACGTACTACTGAAACCATAAATAGTTGTCCGTAAATATTTTTCGTGACCTGCTAAATCATAAAAAGTAATAATTTTTGCACTCTCCGCCACGATCTCTGGCCAACTAATTTTTCGCAACCTGTTCTCATTAACTATAGTACTATCACTACGGAATCCCATAATCTGGTGCGCTACACTACTTGTCCTTCCAGTCTCTATTTCATGCTTATAATTAAATACATTAGAACGTGATAATCCTCTGCCATTATCTAAATTACCAGAAATTAATACACCAATAGTTGAAGATTTTGCAGCATCTACATTTCCTGCAACTACTATTGATAAATCAATGTAATTACCCTCATCTACCTTTTTCCTCACTAATACTTCTGCAATATAAAGAGCATTGTTAATCTCTTTTTTTGTTATAATAGAACAAACAGCCCCACATTTTGTTGCCATATTCTCTAAGTTTTTTAAACTCTCATTGTACTCCTGCAAATTTACACCCTTTGCAAATCCATCATCTGCAATACCTATTTCATATAATGCTTCTCCACTTCCTTCAGCAATACGATACTTCATTTGTGTTATTAATCTTTCAATTCTTTCTGGGGACAAATTTACTAATTTCCATTTATATTCTATATTTCCATCATCTTTTTCAGGTTCAAAGATATTTCCAATTTTATCAGTAATATCCTTTAAATCATCATTAATATTATTTGACATTTTATAAATTTATAAAAACTCCTTTAAGTGCAAAAATAATAATATGTTGCTTTAAGATATAATAAGAATGAATACAAATTTTTTATTACCAGTTTTACTATATATTATCTTTATTGCTTTCTATAAAAATATTCGTGTTATAAAGGAAAATTTTAGTAACAAAAAATATACTATTAAAAAATCAAACATTAATGGACAAGGCGTAATTGCAACAGAAGATATTCCAGTAAAACAAAAAATTGATATTGCTTTTTATGAAATAAATAAAAATGGTATAAAACATGCAGATATAACTCCCCATTTTGGTAGGTATATCAATCATTGCCTTAATAGCAATACCCATTTAGAAAAAGAAGATGGTACAAATAAATATTGGGTTGTTGCATCAAAGAATATAAAGAAAGGACAAGAAATTGTTGCAAATTATAATAATACACCTAATTATATTAGTAAACCTGGCAAAGATTTTATTAGTTATTGCTCATAATATTTTTAACAATCCTTCAATCTGTTGGTCAGAAAGATTTTCTGGAAAAATAATATTGTGATTAATTATTAAATTTCCTTTTACATTTTTTTGCCTACTATTTGGCATACCCTCTCCTTGTAATATTCTCTTATATCCTGGTTTTGTTATACCCCTTAAAGGTAATTTTATTTTTCTCCCACTTATATGTTCTACCATAATTGAACCACCAGTTAAAGCGTTTTTTAGAGGAACATCAACCATCACCTCTAAGTCATCGCTATTCGGAATACGGCGGAATCGTGGATGCGTTTTTTCTTTAATTATAAATTGAACATCTGCTGCAACAGAATTCGGGCTTTTTTGATCACCTTCACCTTCAAAAGTAATTTTAGTACCCTCTTTCCATCCTGGTTTTACATCAAATTCTAAAACGGCTTCGTAATTAAATGGCTTACCTTCATGATCAAAACGTGTTGTTCTAAGCTTGAATTTTTTATGAGCGCCATTGTAAATATCTTCTAAACCGATTGGACAATCAATACGTTGAATATTTTGTTGCGATTGCTGAGTACCTCTCTCAAAGAAATTTTCTGCTTCGTGTATATTACTCGTTCTAAAAAATTGTCTAAATATTTCATTTGGATCTATTCCTCCTCTACCAAAACCAGGTGGTACTCCGCCAAATGAAAACCTAAAATTGCCATTTTGACCTCCCATGCCAGAAGGCGCGCTATTTGGATCAATCCCCGCTTTTCCAAATTGGTCATATAATTGTCGTTTCTTTTCATCAGATAAAATATGATATGCCTCCGAGATAGATTTAAATTTTTTATCTGCTTCATCCTTATTATTTTGATGTTTATCGGGATGCCATTTTAATGCCATTTTTTTATATGCTTTTTTAATTTCTTCCTGTGTTGCATTTGATTTAATACCTAATTCATTATAAAAAGTTTGGTCAACTGCCATAATATTAAAAAGATATTGCAATATCTTTTTAAACTTTTTTATTGATAAAATGAAAACTTATACATTTTTTGCCATTTCATTAAAAAAAGACCAAAAAATAATATCGTAGTCTTTATCAGCACTATGTTTATTTACACTATTTAATAAATTATCATATTTTTCATTACCTATTTTTTTTATAAAATACAATTTATGTTGGCAAAATAATAAAATTATTTGCTTACATCTTTGCTTATTATCCGTTGATAATATTAGGTCTTCTAATAATTTTATAATATCTTTTCGCATACTTTCACTTTCCTCATATGAAAGTGATTGTGGCATATTAATATCTTTTTTTATTATAGATAATGTATTATTTGTCATAGTATCAGTTCGTTTTACAATTTTTTTATCAAGTGGTGGTAATATTTTTTTTATATTATCTAAATTATCACTTATTATTATTGGAATATCTAATTTTTCTAACTTAATCTTTTTCTTTTTTCCTACACTTGCTTTTTTTAAATACTCTATTTCCTCCTTATACATTTCTTCCTTTTGTTTGAGCTCATTTTCAAGTAATTTATTTTTTTTCTTAATATCTTCTACAATTTTAATTGATGAATCATAATTTTTTAAACTATCGGATGCAATTAATTTTAAATCATCATATTTAAATTTCATTTCATTCAATTCTTTTTTTAAATCTTCTGTTTGCAGTTTATATTCCTCTTCCATTTTATCAAAAATATTCAATGTTTTTTCATTAGTCCAATCGTTGCTTTCTAAAAAAGTTTTAAAAATTTCTCTACTAATTTTCATAAAAACAACGCATATATAAAACAAATATTTCAGAAATATTAATTTATTTTTTTTTAACATATTCAACCATCCATCCTGGCGCTCTATATAAACCTTCCCCTAACATTTTCTGGTCAAAATAATGCCCTGTTAATCCAATTGAACGTGAGATAGCAAATAATCCATTTAAAATATCAGTTTCTAATATTTGTTCTATTTCTTCTTTATTAAGATGATGTACTAATACATCTAAAAATGATGCTCCAACTGCTCCATCTACATTCAAAATTAAATTACTTCTCTTTTTAAGAGTCGCCTTCTCAATCTCACACGCATAATTAAAATACGTTTTGTTTGGAAAATTTTTTTCAACATATTCCTTCAAAAATTGCACTCTTACATCTGGATTGAATTTTGACTTTATTCTATGTCCAATACCCGATATATACCTATTCTCCCCCTTAATACGCCTGACAAAATCCTCTGGACCTTCTTGATTTTCCACTCCCTTGTAAAAATCTACCGCAGATTGATGTATAGCTCCCCCAAAACGCGGTCCAATAGTTAAAAGACCGGCTGTTAATGCAGATAAAACATCTTTTCCTGCACGAGATGCAACTATAGTATTTTGCGCACCTGATACTAATGGACCATGATCCGCCATTACTGACATTATTTTTTCAATATACTTTGCTGCCCAATCCTCAAACTCTATTCCAAACCATAATAGAGATAATGATTTTCCGAGTGAATAATCTTTCTCTAAGATATTATTAATTGGTACAGAAGAGTAGTATAAATCCTTTCTTTCATCTGAAACCCTATTAATCATTGCAGGACTTATTCTTATTTTCTTATCTTTTAATGCTTCCTCAAAATCAATTGGTATATCTCTAACATTTTCATTATATGAATAATATCCCTTCTTTTGCATTTCTAAAACTGCTTGCATTAACTCAAATCTTTTTGGAACTATAACTCCCATCTCTCTCATTAAATAATTTTTAAATGAAGCTTTCTCATACTTATTTGTAGCAGATGCTCCCGCATGACCAAACTCAATATCTTCACTAAAATAATCTGAACTAATTCCAGAACACCAAGCTATTACTTTCTTTTTAATAGTATGGTTTTCTACTAAATTTGCAACCTTTAATTCCTCAATACCTCCCTCTTCTCCAATCATTATAATAAAATCAATCGTTGGTTCTTTACTATACATTAAAGCAACATCTGCAAGTGTTAAACAAGGATATCTATCACCACCTACTGCAATTGCTTGATTCACATGCAAATCATTTAAATTGAGGAAATTTATAAATTCATTTAATAAACCACCTGATTTTGTTACTAAACCAACTCTGCCCTTATGCTGCAAATTATTTTTTACTATGTTTTCATTCTTTCCACCTGCATTTCCTAAACGAGAAAATGCTGAATTAATTCCTCCAAGTGATGATGGTCCTAAGATATACTTATTATGAGCAGCTGCTATTTTCTTTAACTTTAAACTATCCTTCTCTGCAACTCCTTCCGCAATTATATTTATTAATCGAACCTCTGGTAATTCCAAAAACATTTCAGTCATTGATACACAAGAACGCATAGAAGAATAATTGAGGATAGTAAATTCTTGGTCAAATAACGTTAAGAAGTTTTTTAGTTCACTTATATTGTTAAAAACAGGTATGGAAATATTATCACTTCCCCAAAATAGGGACATTTTTTCATTATTCGCTGCAATTGGATCATAAATAAATTTAACAGAAGATTCTTCCTTACCAACTAGATAATCAAAATCAACCACTCGTTGTATTACACTTTTTGCTCTGCCAATAAATCCTAGGTTGGGTGTCCAAAAATCGTTGGTACTCATATTTATGTCTTCGCATTTCAATAAAGTTTTATCCATTTCTTCATATTTATTACTCCAAGGATTCAATTCTAATTTTGGTAGATTGTCTTCTACTATTGATGTTATAAATTTATCAGAGCCATATACTTTATGAGGTATATTGGATTTTTGGAGGAAGGAAGACATTTTAGATAAACCTCTCTCCTCATTTACTCCTCCTCTTCTTACCAAAATAACTACTCTCTCTTCAAGAAATTTATTTAAATGTTTTTCAATTGCGGAAATAATACCATCAAATGTTGCTGAAACATCTGTAAAATTAGATATACCACCACCTATAAAAAGATAAATATTTTCTAATCCCTTTTTAAAATCGTGTTTCTGGTTTAAAAGAAACTCAAAAATATAATCACAATATTTGTATACCTCGTCTTTAGATGGATTTCCTGAATATTCTCCATAATTTGCCAACTCTTTTACATAACCACTACTTACTATTGCATCAGTAAAAATAACAGATGCACCTCCACCAGCAATTAATGTCCATATTTTTCCATTTGGATTTAAACTAGTAAATTTTAGAGATGCTCCAGAATCATGGTCAAGTTTTTCTATTAAATGTTCTACCTCCAATTTTTCAGTGGTTTGTTTGGAATTATTTTTAAGTAATGTTAAGTCGTCTTTAGACCATTGATGGAAGGATGTATTATCAACTTCAAATGCAAAATCAGCGGGGATTATTTGATTTTCTGAGGTAATTGCAATAGGATTAATTTCTAGGAAACGACCATGGCATCTTTCAAAAAGATTTAAAAGTGGATTAAAAATACTTTCACAATCTCCTAAGTTTTGATTGTATTTTTCTGAAATTTTAAAAACAATTCCGTTTTCTTCTGGGTTTTCTAAATGTATACCACCCTTTTCACAAAAAATACAATATACATCTTCTGCCTCTCTACGGAATGCAATATATTTTTCATTGTCAATCTCTATCATTGGTTCTAAAACAAAATAGCTATATTCTTTTTTATCGTCAATAAATTGTTTAACCTCTTCTATAGTTGTTATATCTGTCTTTAATAATCCTTTTTTACCACGTCTTTTAACAAATTGGTCTACTTTTATAATACAGGGACTATGTAATTCAAGAAAGTTCATTGCATTTTCTAATGAAGTTTGACAATCCCTTACGATTTGTGCTATTTGAGTTTCTGAAGAAAATAATTTCTTTGATACATATTCACTTAGCTTTGTATATGGCATTATTTATATATTATATAAATAATATTATTTTTATTAAATTATTATGGTAGTAATTTTTGAAATTGCGAAGATCCACCAGTACTTGAAGATGTACTGCCGACTGCTGCACCAATAGAATCTATCTGCATTCTTATCATTTTTAATTCACCTGTCGGCATAAAATCCTTAAAAGTTGATTCTAATTCAAACCCATTAGAATCTATTATCATAGCCAATTTTTTATTTTTTGTTAATGATGCGCAAGTGATTTTGCCTACATAATATGGCTGGAAATTTTCATTCTCCAATATTAGTGTAGGTGTAAATTTAGGATTTGCACGCATATAATAAACAAACTCTATCGGTCTTAAATCTATTACATAACGTTTACAATTCTTTTTTTCATTAAATTCATTATAATTTTGATAAGCAGTTAAATAATTTATTTTATCTATAACTAATCGTACCCTTTTCTCTCCAATCTCAGTACTATATCCACTGCCACTTAATATAAAACTATATGCACGATCTAATGCATATCTCGGCAATTTACATAATTTATCTGTCATTATTGTTATTTTCATATTTTTATTTATAATTCCTAAAAATTTAAATTGCTAATTCTTGAATATTTTCCTTACTCAAACTCTTTTTCCAATACTCCATAAATTCTTTTACTTCAGATGACCAATAAACCGATATATCCGGTCTTTGATTATCTCCTCCACCAGCTCCTCCCGTATTATTAATATCAGAAATATCCTCTAATACCTTTCTCTTACTTAATGTCATATTATCCCTGTGATTTATAGCAAAAATCACAAAATAATAAGGAACATCCAAAATCTGACTAAACCTGTTCTCAATTAAACCACGATACTCTCCTCTAGTATGCTCATCATTGAACTTTTGACTTGACCAAAATGTCTTCCAATACGCCATAGATGCCTCACCAATTGTCAACTGACCATCAGATAAAAATTTTGAAGTTCCATCAAATAAATTATACGAACCTAACATTGAACATCCAACTAAATCAAATGTTCCCTTGTATTTTAATAATAGTTTAACCCTAGCCAATAAAGTCTCCGGTGGATAATAATCATCATCATCCATATGAATAATTATTTCGTTTGATGTTCTCTCTACACACGCATTTCTCTTTGCTCCAATAGTCATCGGTTTTCCATCAGTAAGAGGCATCTTGTAATACTTAATTCTTTTATCAAATCCAATCATATCTTCCACACTATCCTCATTTTCTTCCTCCACTATAACCCACTCAATCTTGTTTTTCGGATAAATAAAGTTCATAAAACAAAAGATAGGCATAGAGAAATATTTCCTTCTGGCAAATGTTGGCGTTACTATTGAAACTGCCGGTAAATCTTCAAATTTAATATCAGGCAATCTTAAAGTATATTGCTCATCCTTTACTATATGCTCCGGTTTTGAAAAACCCTCTAACGTACGTTGCATAAAATCATAATTAACATTTGCTTCCTCAATGTCACTATAACCAGCCTTTTGAATTGCCATCATAGGCTTCACCATATAACAAGCAAAATTAGGATGGATATACCTAATATAATACTCATCTATTTCTAAGCCACTTGTTCTTGCATCTAAAATTTTTTTAACCAATTCTTCATTCTGCAAATTCACATAATAAGCATGGGTACACCAAGTAACAACACGCGACCAATTATCATCTAAACTTCCCAAAATATGTTTTACATTACCTCCTAAGTATAACATATCCCACTCCTTTGGTAATTTTGGCATTGATTGTGGTGACCTGACAAAATAAACATCATCTTCTAAAACTAATAAATATTTACTTCCGGCTCGCTTACTCTCTTCAATGACGTTGCAATGAGATTCTAAACAACCTCTCTTTGGATTTTGATGCTTTTTTGCGGTATAAAAGGTAAAATCAAAATTTTTCTTTTTTGCATGCCGTTTCATATATATTTTCTTGTCCTTTCTCTCTTTTAAGTTAATGCATACTACACGTGTTTTCGGTAAAAGTTTGTTAAATACCATTAGTAGTTACTAATAGTAATTAATTTTTAAACTATTTTAATTTACACTATTTAAGTCCACGGAAAAAATATCTGAATTTCCATAATTTCTTTTTATTATTTCTTAAAAATTCATCATATAACTGATTCCACTTACTAACCCAATCACCTCTTCCATAGTTACTCATAGTTAATATATAATTACTTGATGACATATATGGCCGTCTCATCGTCTTTCCACCTGTTACGAAAAATACCATATCATACACATTCTGATGCATAACCCATAAATAAGAATCTATCGCAAATTCCATAAACCATTTATGCCCCTCTTTTGGGTCAATACCATTTAAACTCATAAAGTTTCCCATAACCATTAATCTCTCAATATGATGCAAATAACCAGTTTCAAACGCTAATTTAATATTTATATCAATCGGTTCTATACCGGTTGTTCCATTATACCAAGCCTTCGTTAACTTATTTTTATGACCAAAATAGTTTAACTGCGATAAATCATTATAAATATATACAAAACGCTGATACTCACGCCAAAATAGTTGCCTTACATAACCTTCGTAACTATTGATAGGTATTTGTTTTTGATATTTACTTATTTCCTTTATAATATCATCTGGATTAATTAGGCCAATATTTATTGAACTGGATAGAACTGAATGAAATAAATAATTATTTTCTTTATCCATAAAATCCTCATAAGGTCCGAAATCTTTGAATTTCTTTTCAATAAAGTTTTTTAACCAGGTTTTTGCAACTTTATGAGATATGGGGAAAATAAAATTATCAGTGTTTCCATAATTATTTGGAAAATGCTTTTCTACGTATTTACTAGCTTCGTCAATAAAATCTTTATCAGATTTATTTGAAGGTAATGGTGGTATTTTGGTTCCAGGTGGTATACGTTTGCGATTATCCTTATCCTTTGACTTAATGTTTGGTATAACATTTATTTGCTTTTTTCCCCATTCATAAAAAGTTTTAAAAAAGAATTTATCCGTTACTTGATTACGATAAGTTTCATATTGTTCTTTGGTTAATAGGAAGTTTGGATTCTCAATCATTTCATATTTACCTGGTAATTTTATCTTGTCAATAGGGTCAAATACTTGATACTCCCCAATCTTTGGAAAGGTATTATTAAAAGGTATATATTTGACTTGATAACCACTTTCAAGTAGATAATTTTCATAATATTTCATTGAAGCACGATGTAGTATTAATTTTTTTTTGTTGAAATTAAATGATAAAAAATAGTGGGGATGCTCCCATAAAATTATCTGTTTATCTTTATCTATAAATTTTTTATGATATAACTGGTGTGGTAAAATAACAAAGTATTTCATCTAATCTATTGTTATAAAATAATTTAATAAAAATATGAATTAAATAAATATTATATCTATTAAGATACTATATGAAATATTCTTTGTTTATTTTTCGCAGAGATTTACGTATAACAGATAATCTTGGTTTGCTTTATGCAATGGAAAATTATCAAAATATTATACCAATCTTTATCTTCACCCCCGAACAAGTCACTAGTAAAAATTCATTTAAATCCAACAATGCCATTCAATTTATGATTGAAAGCTTACAAAGCCTTGATACGAACCTAAAAAATCATAGTTCTAGACTTCATCTTTTCTATGGAGAAAACATCAAAGTCTTAGGCGCAATTTGCAAAGAGATTGAGGTAGAAAATATTATCTATAATATGGATTACACTCCCTACGCCAGAAAACGTGATGAAAGTATCATGGAGTTTGGTAAGAAAAATGGCATTAACGTTATAGTAAAAGAGGATTATTTGCTTGCGCCAATTGGCACATTTTTAAAAGCAGATGGTCTTCCTTATACAGTTTTCACGCCATTCCGTAATAATGGCATCAAAATGGATATTGAAAAACCTTCTAAAAAACAGGCCAAAAATTTAACTAAGAAAAAGATTAGCAGTGAACACGGCTATATTGATTATGAGGTAAATGATTTTATTGCCGTTAAAGGTGGCCGTGAAGAGGGTTTGAAAATGTTGCAAAAAGTTTCTAATCAAGGAAATTACAACGAAGACAGAAATAGTCTTATTATTCCGACAACTATGCTTTCAGCATACATAAAGTTTGGCAATATTTCTATTAGAGAAACATATTGGAAAATTCGTGATTTACTTGGTATGGAAAATGATTTAGTATCTCAACTTTTTTGGAGAGAATTCTATTTTTATATAGCATACTATTTCCCACGAGTTCTAGAGGGAGCAAATTACAATCCTCGGTACGATAAAATAAAATGGGCTCATAATAAAGAGTATTTTGAGAGATGGATGACCGGTACTACTGGGTTCCCCGTAGTTGATGCTGGTATGAGAGAAATGAACCAAACAGGATATATGCATAATCGTGCGCGTTTAATAACTGCAAATTTTATGAACAGAATGCTTGGGTTAGACTGGCGCGAGGGTGAAAAATATTATGCTACGCAATTAACGGATTATGACCCAGCGGTTAATAATGGAAATTGGCAATGGATTGCATCCACTGGCGTAGACCCAAAACCTTATTTTCAGCGGCTATTTAATCCTTGGTTACAAAGTAAAAAATTTGATGTGAATTGTGAGTATATTAAGAAATGGATTCCATCCTTAAAAGATATTCCAAATAAAGAGCTTCATGAATGGGAAAAATATTGTAGTAAATATGATTTAAAAGAAATAGATTACGTTGCACCGGTTGTAAATTACAAGCAAGCAAGAGAAAAAAGTGTTGCAATGTATAGGAAGGTATAAAAAATTGAAAAATTATGCAATAAGATTATAAAAACTTTTATATGCCAAAACTTGAGTTAAAAAAACTTGGTGGAGGTTCCTATGGAGAGGTTTTTTTAGTAAATAATCAGGTTGTTGCTAAGGTTTTTGAAGATCAGAAAGAAAGGGTATATGAGAAAAAGCAATATAAATTGGTTACTGAATGCCCATTCTTTGTACAATTGGAAAAACCAACCTTAACGGCAGATGACCTAGATGAAAAATTGCCAAAAAAATCAACCATTTTTATGGAATATGACCCTGTCTTGAAGCCACTTTCAAATCTAATGAAAAGTGGTGATAGAACTTGGGGAAAACCTTCGTGGGAAAAGAATTTTAAGATATTTATGAATGCTTTTTTTGAAATCCTTGAGGGATTGGTCTTTTTAGAAGAAAGAGGACTCGCACACAATGACATCAAACCAGATAATATTTTGGTTTCGCCGAATGGTAATATCAAGATTATTGACTTGGGTTTATTGCGAGAATACGGAGATGACTTTGAAGTAGTATCTCCATGGTATAGGTCACTGAAGACTACGCATAATCCAGAAGTCTCAAATAATAAAACAGATATGGGAGCATTGTGGCTTATGTTTTATGAGTTTATTTTTCCGAAAGAAGCAAAATGTTTGCAGGAAGAAGATACTTTGGCTAGGAAGAAAATTTTAGTATCTAAAATGGATGCTAAAATTTTGAAAGAAAATTGTAATCTACCAGAGTTAAAAGCGAAAGGTTTGAAAACACATTTTGGTACAAACCGCCGAGAACTAGAAGTCTTTTCCAGGTTATTAGTAAATCTTATTCAGGATGCGAATTTGAAAAAAAGATATGAGGTATTGGTAGAGGCATTCTTGACTATGGGAATGACCCCGAAACCTTCTACTCCTACACAGGTTCAAACCTATTTGAGACAAGCATTGAAATAAAAATATTTTATAAAAAAATTGTTTAAAACTTTTTAGATATTATAACCCTAATGGAAGTAAAGACACTTTTTACTAACGCTGATAAATATCTTGGGCAAGAGGTTGCCGTTAGAGGATGGGTAAAAAATTGTCGTAAACAAGGCACTGGTAATAGCTTTGCCTTTATTGAACTCAATGATGGTTCTACCTTTAAAAATATTCAAATTGTTATTGACACACAGAAAACTGACAATAGTGAAAAAATGCAAGAATTTATTAGAGATGCCACCAATGGTTCCTCAATTAGCGTAACAGGAGTATTGATTGAATCACCTGCTAAAGGTCAATTGTATGAAATAGTTGGAAAAAACGGCGAAATCCTTGGCGAATGTTCAACAGAATTATACCCCATTTCCAAAAACCGCCTTCCACTTGAATATATTCGGGATTTCCCTCATTTACGTATTCGTACCAATACCTTACGCGCTGTTATGAGCATTCGCAATAGATTAAGCTATCTTACCCATAAATTTTTCGTTGATAATGGATTCTCCCTAATTCATACACCAATTTTAACCGCAAATGATTGTGAAGGTGCAGGTGAAACATTCAATATTAGTAACAAATTAGGTGACAAACCATTCTTTGATAAAAATGCACATTTAACAGTTTCAGGGCAATTACATGTGGAGCCTATGGCATGCGCCCTTGGTAAAGTATATACATTTGGACCGACGTTTCGTGCAGAGAACTCAAATACTTCTCGCCATTTAGCGGAGTTTTGGATGATTGAACCGGAAATCTGTTTTATTGATTTAAATGGATTACTAGATAATATTGAGCAATATGTTAAATATACTATCACGCATATTTTAGAAGATTGCGCCGATGAATTAGGTGCATTAAATGGTTTTATTAGCAAAGGTATTATTGCAAAATTGGAGAAACTAAGAGATGACCCTTTTAAGAGAGTAACATACCAATCTTGTTTAGATTATTTATATAAAGAGATTGATGAAAAACGGATTATTGTTGCCGATAAACAAAAGAAAAATAAATTAACGATTGCAAAGAGACCCGTTTTTGGTGATGACCTCGGCAGTGAACTGGAGAAATATTTAGTTGAACATTATGCAGGAGGTACACCATTATTTGTTACAAATTTTCCGAAATCTCTTAAATCATTTTATATGAAAGTTGATGAAGGTGGTAATACAATGCAAGCGGTAGATTTATTAGTACCGGGAATTGGGGAATTGGTCGGAGGTTCGATGAGGGAGGAGAGATTAGATGTATTATTAGAAGTAATGAAAGAAAAGGGAGTACCTGAGGAAGGTTTGGAGTGGTATATTGATTTGAGACGTTTTGGTTCGGTTCCTCATGGTGGATATGGTATTGGTTTTGAAAGAATGGTA
>JGI10211J14876_10000321_pt1 | contig 20321 bp, 15 predicted proteins | sample Etolagsediment_FD_14876 | JGI IMG/M metagenome (IMG submission 14876)
CATCTCCGTTATCTACACATAATGTTTGCCCAGTTAAAAGCATAATCTCATCCTTAATTCTTATCCAATTTTTCTCCCCAAAAAAATACATGAACTCACTATTAGATAAATGCAACTTTTTACCTCTTACTAACAACCCATTCTCATCTATCTCCAAATTATTAATCTCCAATTTCCCATTTATTTTGGCCAAACAATTATCTACCTTCATATCCAAAAATTCTCCAATATATTCTTCATTCCTATGTTTTACTTTGCAATTCTCCCGCAATATTTGCAAATTTGACTCATTAATATCAGAATCTTGTAGCACTTTTTTACATCCCTTCTCTAAAACATCAACATTTTCCACTCTCATTTTCTCACCCAAAATTATCTCCCCATTCTCACTTAAAACTTTCACATCCTGTCTAAATTCTACCGTCTCACCCAAATCCATCTTACCAATCTTTATCCTCCCTTCTTTCGCAAATATCTCCAACTTTTCCATATCCATATCCACCTCCTCCGATTTTATTAAAACACTCTTCTCATTCACATTCATCCCTCTAACTTCTAAATTTAATAAACGCAAAAAATCTATTTCCACATTCCCTTCTATCCTCGTCGTTTCCCCTATCTTTAAATTCCCAATCTGTTCTATCCCATCCATCTTTCCTCCTTCTATCTTCACATCCCCTATATCCAGTCTATTTCCAACTATCTCCACATCCCCCTCTATCTTATGTTTCCCCTCATAACTCCATACACTCTTCCCACCACTCCTTATCTCCCCTACATCTACATACTGCCCATGCAATCCTTCCACACTCAATTCTCCCATATACAACCTTTCACCTACCCTTAATACCTTCTCCCCCCCATAACTTATCATATCACCCTCCACCAACCATCCCCCCATCTCCATCCTCTCTCCCTCTATATGTAAGCCATTTAAAGAAATCTTGTCGGAATTTAAAATGGAGTGGTTGTTGAGGGTAAAGGAGGCGTTATTGTTTTGTATTTGTTGGACAATAATATTTGTATTAAATTTAACATTCTCATTAATTTCTACTTTATCCAGAAGATTCATAGTAATTGGCTGCTCACTTATCCATTCAATGCGGTTATCTTTAACAGATTGCTGCAATTTCTGGGGGATATCATAAATAATTTGTTGATTTTCTCCCTCAAACACAAGTTGAGTTACACCATTTCTGCTTCCAATTCTTAAATTCTCATTTTCCAATATTTCCGTATCCTTTCCAATTGCTAATCCACCTTTATTATAACTCAAATGCCTATTGTCATTATATGTAAAATAACTATCACCTACCTTTCCCGGCAATCCTTGTAACCCCCTTGGCCCTTGTTCACCTTTTTCCCCTTGAATACCTTGTTCTCCTTTTTCACCAACAATCTCATATCCTCTGCTTACACTTAACTCACCATTTATCCTATGAATAAAATATAATTTTCCATCCAATGTAGACAATATTGCACTCCCTTCTCCATAATTCTCCATTTCTTCCACCGATAATTGTTGGGGATTAATCGCTAAACGAAAATCCGGTGTAAACGCAGGCCCCTGCATACCCATCAATCCCCTATCTCCTTTCTCTCCCCTATCTCCTTTCTCACCTTGACGCCCTTGAGCACCTTGCTCACCTTTCTCACCCTGTTTACCATGCAACCCTCTATCACCTTGAACACCTCTTTCTCCTCTATCACCTTGCTCACCCTTCTCACCACGTTGTCCTTTAATTTGGAATCCCTGCGAAAATTTATAAAAATTATCTTCTTTCAAAACAAAATATAAATTGCCAGTTTCTGTGCAAAAATAAGAAAAACCTTGCCCTAACTCTCGCAAATCATTCTGCGTAAAATTCTGTGGCAACTTACTATCTATCCTATTCGGATTAAACGCTGGTCCCATCTCTCCCCTCTCTCCAACTTTTCCCTGTGGTCCAGCTGGTCCGGGCAGTCCCATCATCCCTTGGTCACCACGTTCTCCTTGTAAGCCTCTTTCTCCCTTTTCTCCTACATCGCCTTTTGGACCTCTTGGACCAGAAAGGGCTAAACCATTGGAAATATATTTATGGCCATTATTATTCACAACAAAATGCACCAATCCCGTCTCAACATTTAAAAATGAATACCCATCATTGTACTGCGCAATCTCATGAGATGCCTTATTTTGCGGATTCTCCACAATATACTCATTTATCACAATTGCCTGTGCATCTACTCCATCTTCTCCCTTATCTCCTTTTTCTCCCTTCTCTCCTTGCGCCCCTCTTGGTCCTTCTAATCCAACAAAATTCCAACCTCCTTGCAATTGTATCTTATCACTTTTTCTAACAGTTGCATACATCTTCCCATCAAATGAACAAAATATAATTTTATTTGCTCCTAATCTTTCCAATGTTGCTGGTGAATTCTGTAAATCATCTATAGAACGAGGGAACATAAAATCTATCTGCAATGCTGGACCTTGCGCACCTTTATCTCCTTTCTCTCCTTGCTTTCCATCTTCTCCTCTGTCGCCTTTGTCGCCTTTTTTGCCTTGAATGCCAATAATATTGGAGCCTTCATCCCAATAATACTGGCCATTATGGGAACGTTTTAAAAAATGCAATTTGTAATTTTTAGTATTAAAATAAGAATAACCTTCTCCATATGTTGCCAATTCAATCTGAGAAAGATTAGATAAATCTTTTTCTGTTGTTATATTTGGTGTAAAAGAATAAGAATTTTTATTTGCCTTAACATCTACAAATAAATCTTCCAACTCTTTTTCTAACAATATTTTATGCGCAGATAATTGCAACTGCTTCTCTAAAACTTTGGAAATTTTAAATTTAGACTGATTCTCTGTTATAAAATCTACCAATTTATTGCTAATCTCCACCAATTTATCATCTATCAAGTATAATCTATTGTTACTAAAATATAATGGAATTTTATGAGCCATTTAAAAATAAAAATAAAATTATTTTTAAATTCTTCCTTACATATATATGAATAAAACAGCAGAATTCTTCCTAAAATACCTCTACGTATTTATCTATTACATACTTTTAGACGGAACAATGATTGCTCTTTACAGCAAAAATGCATTCGGGAAAATGATTAAAAAAATTCAAGGCGGAAAAAATATGCAAACCAGAATGCTCCCCACAATCCTCTGCTTCCTCCTTTTAGCATTCGGCATCAATTACTTCGTACTCCCTAAAATCAGAAAAGAACATATCGTTAAAGATTGTCTACAATATGGCGCCGTTTTCGGTTTAGTAGTTTACGGTGTCTACGATTTAACCAATTTAGGAACATTCATCAACTTTAACTGGGGAACTGCAATTATTGATATTATCTGGGGCGGCGTTTTGGGATTTGTTGTATCTATTTTAGCTACACTCTCATGGAAGGCAACTGAGAAAAAATAAAATCGGTTAAAGACTTCTCTGTTGATTGACTTGCAATTGGTTGAATTTCCAATTTTTTATATTGAGGTTTTTTCTTAAATTTTTTCTTGCGATTATTAACACGATTTTTAATAACCTGTTTCTTTACAACTGGCTTTTCTTCTACAACTGGATTTTCTTCTACATTTCTTGGAATTATAGGAGTCCCCTCTAAAATATTAAAAACTTCTGGCAACCATTCTCTTATCCATTTAAGTTTACCATTGGTGTTTAAATTTCCTCCATAAGCACCATTTGGAAAAAGAGAAAACTCACCAAACCAATAATTGTTACTCGTTACAAAAAAATCTATTCTCACAAATCTTCCCAAAAAACTATCCTTCATATCCTCATTAAATCTCCTATAAATCCTATAAACATCCTCCTTTAATTGCCCAAAAAATTTAATCTCTGGCCACTTATTATTATGCTGCGTCTTCTCATAACTATATCGTGTATTCGGAAATTGCACAAAATTCTCATCGTAAAAATCAAATTTATTATATGCTGCTTTCCTATTTATCGCCAATAAAAACAATATCTTCCCTGAAAACACATAAAACTTAAACTCACATGGTGCACTCCTTCCTCCATTCAAATCAGTTATATACTCCTCTGCAATCACTTTCGGTTTATGCGTCCTACTTATCAATGGCATCAACTCCTTCCCTGCATTTTTCCTCTCAAAACCATTTAAACCCTCTCTTATTTGCAATACTTTTAAAGGATTTCTCTTTAAATTTTTTAAAATCATTTTACTTCCATCTCTATTCGTCGGCTTTATTATACAATCTGGCAAATTGTTAACATCTTCCTGTGTTATCTCATTTAAATTATCAAATACTTTATATGTTTTTGGACAATTTATATCAATACTTTCCATTAACTTCTTTGATTCCAATTTATTTTTTCCTTCATAATATATAACTTTAGGATAACGATTGGCAATATTTAATTTTATCTTATTTATATTCGCCCATGTAAAATATTTATTCAACAAAAAACTTAAAAAATTTACAATTCTTTTATCATCTACATAAAACCAACCACTACTTCTTGTATTTCCTTCATTCCAATCATTTAAAAATCCAGATTTTTTATCCGGTATAAGTCTTAATATTTCCCATAAATCATTATATTTTACAGATGAAACTTTAGACATTTCTGACTTTTTATCCAATAAATTTCTTAAAACTATAAATCCTATACAATTACCTCTATCACCACATGTAAAATTTATATTGGATTTATGGAAACTCTCTAAACTATTACTATTTAACATTGGAAAAGTATTCGGCCCTACTATAAAAAATCTATTGGATTTTATCAAATCTAATCTAACATCATTCTCATAAACAAAATTAAAATTTGTTAAATTTTTATTGAAATTATTTACAAACCATCTCTTTATATCATTGAACTTCTTAACATTCTGGTTCGTCTCTTCCTTCAAAATCACAAGATACTCCATATATAAATAAACAAAATATTAAGCGGTATTTTTCTTAAAATATATTATTGGAAATTTTAATGAACAATTCTGTTTCTACTAATTTCCTATTACTTAAAGATACCGAGCAAAGACAAATTCTCTTTTATTTAAGCAAAGATTTTAGAAGAAAACAACTTTACCAACAATTTTCCCACCTTTACAACCTCAAAATGGAATACATAAAACTTCACAAAAAACAAAACACCTCCAATAAAAACACAACAAATCCTCCTCCAAAAGAAAACAAAAATACAATCAATCCTTCTCAAAATCAAAATAAAGAAACAATAAATCTTTCTATCCCCCCTAAACAAAAAAATCTACCTAAAAATCAACTCATCAATTANACTCCCAATTTCCAAAAATATTTAAAAACTTTCCTTGTCCACCAAAAACTACAATCTGAAGTTAAAAACAAATCTGTCGCTATTGTTGGCCCCGCAAATTACCTCCTTAACCTAAATCAAGGCGAAAATATTGACAACTATGACATTGTTATTCGTTTTAATTCCGGAATTATCCTACAACATCATAAAAACTTAGGAACAAGAACTGACATCTGGATTTACAACTTTAAAGATTTATCCCTTCTTGAAAAAATACAATATTCACCCAAACTTATTTTCTGTCCATACCCAAAATCAATAATTGATACCTACAACATCTCATCCAAATTACCAAACATTCCCATTGAATTTATTGAAAGCGACTTCTACTACCAACTTCAACATGCAATGAACTTTGAACCCAATTCCGCATTACTTACCATCCTTATCCTCCTTAGGCAAGAAGTCAGCAAACTTTTTGTTACCGGAATTTCTTTCTTCTATGACGGCTATTATGACCACGAAAATAACCAAGAAAAAAATGAGAAAATCTCTTCTGGTTCACTTATAATCGCCAAAGAAGGAAGAAACAGTTTTATGAAAATTATTAAAAAAGTTTACAATGCTAACGATAAACTCCATATTGATAATACAATGATTAACCTTCTTTACCCCAACTTCATTAACGTCCTTAACAACCTTTTCCATAATAAAAATCATAAACAATTCTTCTCCACATTAGACTACTTCCTTTTTGTCCCTTCTTTCCAAAACAAATATAACTCACCCAATCAACAATCCAAAATATTTGTCCACTTTGGTGACAATAATATCCCCAGCAATTTAGACAAAAAAATGCACCTCATCGTTCACGATATTAAACCAAGATTGTTCTCCAATGAAGTTTTTATTAAACATAACCAATGCAATTATGACGATATTGAAGACCTCCTTAAAATTAAAAATAAAGGAATCGTCTATTTCTCCAATAATCACTGGCAAAGTATTAAAAACATGATTCCCGAAAAAAACAAAACATATATTATGCAACATCACTGCTATGTTAACGGCAATATTTACGGCAGTTTTATAAAATATATCACCAAAGACTTTGAAATTGCCAACGATAAAAATATTAACCTTCTTTACATCCTCTTCTGTCTAATCTATTTTGGCCAAAAAATTATTTACGTCAACCAACAAGATATGTGGAATTGTGGTATGAAAGAAATCGGAAATGTTATGCAAAAATTAAATCTCATTAAATACATATGAAATCATATATCTGGATAATCATTTTTACAACATGTTTAGTAATTGGCGTCGGTTTCGGTTGCGCTTTTGGAGCAATTGTCCACGCCATCCGTAAAAAAAAAGACGAAAATGCAACATTCATTAACTGCACCAATTCCCTCATTCTACCTTCCATCATGTTCTGTATGGCAGTCGGATTTATCATTGCCATAATCATCCAATACCAATTCCCAATTGAACTACTCATCCTTTCCACTCTCATTGTAACCGGCCTATTCTCATCCATTGAAACCAAAAATGCTTGGCCATTTTTTATCCTTTTAGCAATTGTTGTAATTTATTTACCTGCAAAACCTGCTTCTGTCTGGCTATATGATAATACAATCCAACGATTTATTAAATGGTTACATAAAAAACCTGTTACACCTGAAACCAGCAATATAACAAATAAAAACCTATAATTTCTTAAATCTTTTTATTATATCATCTTCATTATCTCTCTTCCTTTTTATGCCAATTTTTTCCATTTTATCTGCCAAAATATCTACATCATCTTTTGGTAGAAAACGTTTTCTTATTATTGATAACCAATTTTTTACATCAATATCTAAAAATCCCAAATGTCTCTTTAACTCCTTCTCTGTTGGAAAAATATATTTACAATATGGACACTCCTTTTTTTCCCAATTTATCCTTCTCCCATCTTCTTTATGCAAAAATGGATTCCAACAATTTGTATTATCCATCTCTTTTACATCGTAACTGTAAAAAAATCCATCATACTTATTCCTCTTATTTACAACATCTCCCTCTACAACGAAATTTTCTGTATTTTTTTTATCCATTTAATTAAATGTTAAGCTTCCTTCAAGAACAACAATTAAAAAATATCTGTCATGAAATCTTTAAATATATCCAACTAAAAAAATTGGATAACTTCCAAAACATCCTATCAATCCTTCAAGACAAAAATTTTATTAAAAATAATCAACATATCCTCCAATTAATTGGATTAAATTTAAATTTATCTAAAACTAAAACATTTTTAACGCACATCATGATTGTTAATTGTCCAGAAGATGTTATGGGTGAAATTAAAGAAAACGAAAAACAACTCATAACAATCGCCAACAATTGCCACTCTGCTTACATTAATTTCCTTCAATCCCCTTTAGAATACAATTCCTTTAAAAATATTTTTCTCCAATTCCTCCAATTCTTTGAAAGCTGGAAAAAAAATGACCAAAAAAAGATGATTGTTATTCTTGCAAGTTCACACTATGACCTAACATTAACTAAAGAAACCATTGAAAAAACTGAATATGAAGGAGAGGAAATTGAAAGAGCAAAAATCTGGTGTGAAGAAATTAAAAAACAAAAGAAATCTCTTGAAAAAGCAATTTATCAAATTGGTGGTGAACAAGCAATTGACCAACTTTATGATGGAACATTCTGGCTTGAATTAATGACACCAGAATTTAGAGAATCTCTTAAAGTTAATCTTGAAAAAGCATTCTATGATAAATTACAAAATGAACTTGATAATCAACAGAAACCTTTTTTAATTATTAAAACATTGCAAGAAATTAAAGATTTGCTACAAAAATGTGTCCCCAGTAGAGAAGATTTACACGAACAATGGGATAAACAACTGCAAATTGAATTACTTAACAATAATCTACAAAAATCTGAACAAATAGCTATAATCAAAAACACTTTGCAATTTTTTATTTCCATTATACAACAACTTGAATCCCCTGAAAGAAAACAAGAATATAATGCTGAAAATATTGTTGAAAACATAAAATATTGTTACTCACATATAAACAACATATTCAACGATATCCAAAATCTTAAACAAAACCTTGAAAAGAAATTCTCCAAATAATATATATGAAATACTACATTTTAACTATTACTATTTTACTTATAATCACAATAATTATTTTTACATTCCTTCTTTACCCTAAAAATAACACCTTCTACAAATGTCCCCACAAACCTAACAGTGAACTCCTTAAAATTGTATTTAAAGAAAATTCCATGGTGCAAAATCCGGAGTCTTATAGATTATATTTGCCATGTGGATACAATTATGTAGATAATGAATTGGAGAATGCTAATATAACTGGTGATTTTATTTTTGGTCTAAAGGGTTGTGATAAAATTGTTAGTAAAAATAATTTATGGCGCATATTAGAAATAACATATGGACGCTATGGAGCGAGTAAAATTATGCCAGAATCTTTTATAATTGGTGATGAACAGCAGTATCTTTTAGCACATAAAATGTTAAGAAGTGGACAACCTTTAATTTGTAAAAAGAATTTACAAAGAAAATTGGGAATTAAATTTGCATTTACACAAGAAGAACTTGAACAATGCAAAAAAGAAGATTTTAAAGTTGCCCAGAAATTTTTAACAAACAGTTGGACAATTAAAAACCGTAAAGTTAACTTACGAATTTATTTATTAATTGTTAAAAAAAATAAAAATATTAACTTCTATTTACATAATAACGGCAAACTATTGTACACTAAAAATGAATCCAACGGAAAAATTACCTTTGAAAGTCATATCACAAGTTTCCAAATGGACTCCGAATTATATGAAAAAGAATTACTCCCACACAATCTCACCGAACTTAAACAACATTTAGGTAAACACAAATACATACCCCTTCTTAAAAAAATTAAAGAAAATATTAAACATCTTTGTCAAGCTATATCACATATTTTTAATGATAATCAATATAACAATAAAACTTGTTTCCAATTATTTGGTTTAGATGTTATTATTGACAACAACCACCCTTATATTCTGGAAATTAACAAAGGACCGGATATGATTCCTAAATGCTATAAAGATATTGCTCTTAAAAAAATGATATACGAAGATTGCTTCAGAACAGCTGGAGTTATTAATAAAAATATTTTCAAGAAGAATGGCTTCTACAAAATTTTTTCTAATAAATATTAAATGATACAATTATTCCAAAAATTACTTATTCCATATGTTTTTAATGACGTCAAAATATACCTTTTTATCATTTCTGTCCTCTTTTTTACAATCCTTTACTCATTCTGCGGTGATGACGAATTTCATGGCTGGATTGATACCGAAAAACTAAAAGTAAATGAACAAAAAAAATATCTACAAACACTTTACAACAAATATGTTAATAAAGACGGCTCTCTTGCATTAGACAGCTTCCTTAAAATGCCAATTATCCTTAAAAATAAAAAATATTACCTTGAAGATGAAAATGATGAATCAACCAAAAAAAAAGAAATGATTAAATCTCGTGAAGTCCTATTTAAAATTTTTGATAAAAATAATGACGGTAAAATTAACGAAAATACATTCTTAAACATGCCTCTTCGCCTTGATTTTATCTCCAAGTTCACTGAAGGATACGCCACTACCACTCCATATGGTCAGTTTGGTAATGGTGTCGCTACTGACATCTTCCAACGCTTCTATTTCTCCGTTATTATCCAAAGCAACTTAGGACTAGGAGACCTGTTCCCTGCATCTAAACGCACCAGAATTATTGCTATAGTACAAATATTTATAACATACGCAATCATTGTTCTTCCATATTCATCATTTAAATCATTGTAATCTCTTATTATATTGCGCTTTTATTACATCTTTGCTATCCAATGGTGGCATAAAAAAATTAGGTCTATTACATGGCGCCCTTACTTCCCCATTGTAAAATGCCCTATTACATATATACTGATTCTCATTCTCCATCTTGTCAAAATTACACAATTGGCAACCATTTAACCAATTGTAAAGTGCTGGATCTGATATATTTGGTTCTACCCAATTAGACGGTTTCCATGGTGCACAACTGCTTGTAACAACTCTGGTGGAACAAGCATTTGCTTGTGGATTAATAAATCTGGGACATCTTTCGGCATTTTGTTGGTTAGAATATTCTGAATTACAATAATAATACATAATTTATATAATATTTTTTTTATTATATAAAATATGTTTAACTCTTTAGTAGAAAATTTCCTCTTCAACTCCTCTCAAATGGCACTTCGCCCTAAAAAATCAATGTCAATGTCTGGTGGATCCAATGATATGGGTGGTTCTGGTTTTTTAATATTCTTAATTTCTTTATCCATTTTCTTTATTAAAGTGCTTCTTGTTATGATTTCCTACAATATTGTTATCCCCAGAATCTTAGATTCATATGGTGCAGATATGAGCCGTTGGAGACCTTTAACATTTGTAGAATCCATCTTTTTAGTAATCCTTTTTAACAACCTTTTCTCACGTTTCTAAATTTTTTAAAAAATAATTGCAAGAATATATGAACTTAATTTATTCTTGTGTTTTTTTTCAGGAATCATATGTACAATTGTTAGAATTACTTCTAAAATCATATAAATTATTTGGAAATAATACAACTTATCTTATTTTAACAAGTCAACAATATTACCAGCAAATAAAAAATATTATGCTGGAGTTAGAAATTGAACATGGCATTTGGACAATGAATGTTACCACCATTTTTGAATCCGCCTACTCCAGATTGCTCATATTTAACTATCCACATATTAACAAGTTTTCTAAAATATTGTACTTAGATGTTGACATTTTAATAACAGGCAATTTAAATAAATTATTTGAAGAACAATTGGAAGATAAAATTTATTGCTTAAAAGAAGGTAATACTAAACATCCTTATTGGGGACATCAATTCTTTGAAAACAATCCAGAATGTCGTGCATTTTCCACTGGAATTATTCTATTTAATAATTGTGATAATGTTAAACAATTGTTTGCCAATACATTAAAACACATTAATTATCATTTACAAAAAAATAGAGATATACCCAGATGCTTAGAACAACCATTTTTAATATTTAATGCGTTCCAATTAAATTTATATAACAATGAATTATTGGGCAATTATGCAAAAATTGACCCGAAAGAATATGATGGATTATTACTATACCATTTCGCTGGCAATCCGGGGCATTTTAAAAGTAAAATTGAAAAAATGACTGATTTTCTGCAAAATCAAGATTTTTCTATTTTAAAAAAAATATCTGAAAATAATTACAAAGAAATTTTACAAAAAAATAAACATATGTTTGACAAATTAACTTCCATTTGCAAAGAAATTGGTGAACAATTAGAAGGCAACTGTTTTACAGAACATTTAAATATTAACAACCAAATTGATGAACTTATTTTTAAACAAATGAATCACTTTAGTCTTGCACAAAAATTCCATAAAATTATGGAAATCGGGTTTAATGCTGGTCACAGTACTTTATTATATTTACTTGCACACCCTGAAAATACTGTAACAGCATTTGATTTATGTGAACATAAATATACAATCCCCTGTTTTAAATATATTTGCTCTTTATTCCCCAATCGTTTAAAATTATACGCCGGAGATTCAACAATTATTGTTCCAAAATTTATTAATCTTTATCCAAACGAAAAATTTGATTTAATCCATATAGATGGTTGCCATTTACCTCATATTGCTAAAAAAGATTTTGACAATTGTTTAAAATTAGCAAATGGATTAATTATTTTTGATGATACACAAATTCCTGTTTTAAACAATCTTTTTGATTATTACTTGCAAAATGAACAATTAATTGAAATTAAAAATTTATATAACACACTCATCTATAAACACAGAATTGCTGCAATAAATCCTATCCTTAACAAAAAATTCAGTTGGGGAAATTCTACAATTACCTTTACACATAATGGCGGAAAATACACATATTTACAACCAAATATAATTTCTACAGAGTTTGGTCAGAGAACACATCTAATTCATTTTAATAATGGAAAATTCATATCATTAAGAAAAGATGACTTTGAAATAGTGAAAGGATATGAAATAAACATTCCGAAAATTATTTTCCAAACATCCAAAAATCCACCAAATCTACAAATTGTTGAAAAAATAAAATCATTCTGTCCTGACTGGCAATATTTCCATTTCTCTGATGAAAACATTTTACAATTTTTTAAAGATTTTCCTCTGGAACAATTCCCTAACATTGCACAAAAATTTAACGAATTCTCTAAAGGACAGCACAAAGCTGACCTATTCAGATATTATTATTTGTACATTAATGGAGGCGTTTTTATGGATAGTGATGCTATTATGGAAACAAATATTTCTAACATCCTTAAAAATTATTCCGCCGTTTTTGTTAAATCATTTATGCCAAAAGATTACATATTTAACGGATTTATTGCAACTTACCCACAAAATCCCATTATTTATGAAGCATTAAAACACGCTTATAACACTAACAATCAATCATTGGAACAAAATTACCACTATTTATGTGAACAATTGTGGGCAATCTACAACAATATAAACCATCCAAATACGAAATTGTATCAAGAAGTAAACATGACACAATCTGGATATGGTGGAAGTATTATTGTTGACGATAACAATGAAGTTATTATTAGCCATTATTGGCAAAGTAAAAAAATTCCAAATATAACAAGTTGGAACAATTATAACAAAAACGAAACCTCTAATTTTGATTTCCATACATTAACACTCTTCAATTGCAACAATCTTATACGTATTGGTCCCAATTCCGACGGTGGTTATATAATTGCTGATGGTCTACAATATGATGCATTTATTTCCTGTGGTATTGGCAATGACATCCGTTTTGAAGAAGATTTTTTAAAGAAATATCCTAACTTAAAATGTTTTGCATTTGATGGAACAATTGTTCAATTTCCACAGCATAATTCCAATATTGAATGGATTAATAAAAATATTAGTTCATATAATTCACAATCAACCACTAATCTGAGCAATTATCTAACTGGAAATAATATTTTCCTTAAAATGGACATTGAAGGAAGCGAATTTAACTGGATTGACTATTGTACAACTGAACAATTAAAAAAATTCAGCCAAATTGTTATAGAAATCCACTGGCCATTTGATAATTACCGCTGCAATTTGTTAAAAAAATTAGCAGAAACCCACTATCTTATACATGTCCACGGCAATAATTATAATGCAAAAAATATACCATCACATTTACCATGTGGCAGGTCAGATTCTGGATTTATAACAATAAATAAAATTGATTTTCCAGAAGTGTTTGAAGCAACTTATATTAGAAAAGATTTGCTACCCAATGCACAAAAAATTACAAAACAATTTCCAACACATCTGGATAAACCTAACAATCAATATTATGATGACTTACATTTTGTTCTATAAAAAAATGAATTAAAATGTAAATATATCTTAAAAAATAACAAAATGAATTGCATACAAGCAGAGTGTCTTTCACCAAGTAGTCAACAAACATCAGAACACAAATATTTATGTTCTGTTGTTCCAAAATGCTCGCATTGTAAAACAAGAACAGATATTGAACCTATAGTTCATGAATATTCTTGTCCAGAATGCCCAAAATGCGCACATTGCAAAACAAGAACAGATATTGAACCGGTAGTTCACAATTATTCTTGTCCAGAATGTCCAAAATGCGAATATTGCAAAACAAGAATGGATTATTTAGGATGTCATAGATCTGGTTGTCCAAATCTACAATTTTGTGTATGTGGTGGGAGAAAAAACTTAAAAGAACACAAAAGTGAATTTTGTATTCCTTTTGTTGCTGCTAAAATTGAATTGGAAAAAGTATCCGTTACAAAAGAACACGATTGCCCAATTTGTTATGAAGAAAAAGCAGATATTCGCACACAATGTGGACATTTTTTCCACAGCAAATGTTTGGGAGAATGGGTAATTAAAAATAAAATTTGCCCAATGTGCAGAACAGAGATTTACAAGGTTTATGTATAATCTTCTATATTAACTAACCCATATTTTGCAACAAAATTGCGAACAGCTGGATAATTTCTATTTATAATTGCTAAATGACATAAAAATGGTGTTTTTACTCTGCAATATTCCAAAAACCAAGGACAAATACTAACAGCTAATGAACATATTTCATTTATACTATAAAAAGGTTTACAATCATATAAAATTATACTTCTTGCCTTCAATTTATATCCATAATCTAAAACTTTTTCTCCCTCTGGTATCCTCACCCGCCATATATTTCCATCATAATACCTCCTGAACCAATAATTTATATCCTTAAATCTACAAAAACAAAATCCCCCTTTTTCTCCATCTTCTTCTGTCAATCTATAAATATCTGTGTTCATTCCTTCCACAAACTTAAAATCATTATTTATATTATCTGAATGTGTTAATTTAACATATTCATTTGGATTATATTCACGCAATGAACCAATCATTTTGCATTATTATTAATATAATTTTAAATTAACGCTTCCTACTATATTTTGATTTCTTTTTCTTTGGACTTTTAGAACGTTTTTCTCTGTGTTTATCCTTCTTTTCTGTTTTTTCAATATCCATTTTTTTAAAGCATGATTCAATATATTTTCCTCTTGTATCATTCTTCAATATATCCACTATAGTTGGCGGCACTTTCGTAACAATCCCATATCCACCCCTGCCAAAAATTGACTTCAACTGTGAATATAACAAATATTTGCTTGGACTTTTAACAGCAGTATACAATGATTCCTGCACAATACTTGCAGTTGTTTTCTCTTGTGGGAAGCAATTTACATATTTTTTGCCAACATTTTTCATAAAATTAATGTAAAACCCTTCTAAAATTGCTCGCAATATATTGTCTTCTGATTTATTACTTATTTGGGGTTGTGTATTTAAAAATAAAAATTCTGGTTTCTCATTGGGGTGACTTTCTCTAAAAATCTCTATAACTTTACCAAATTTCCTATTGTAATCTTTTGCAGTGTTTTTTACTTTCTCCAAATTCTTATAAACCATAAAATTCTGTTTACACCATTCTTTTGCATCCCCCTTCTTCTCCCTTATTATCCTTCCAGTCCTCCTATCCACTGTATCATAACGTCTTTCATAAAAATCTGCATAAATATTTAACAACGAAAATGTATCACCATATTGACTTGCATACTTTTTCTTCAATTTCTGGTACCTCTCTTTCTCTCTCTTCTTCTCATTCTCATCCTTAATCTTTGTACTGAATCTTTCAAAAATAGAATCCAAACGCATCTCACTAACTTCAAATATTGCCGCCAAATCTGTTATCTCATCACGGCATTTATAATTATAACCTGCTATTAACATTCTTCCAATCTCCGGTAATGTTCCAAATACTGCCATTCCCCTTCCCATATCTGTTACTTCTCCTCTCATATGATTATTAACTGCAATTGCATCCAATGCTTCCATTCTAAGGAGAGCACGTTTTACATTATCAGTTGGAGGTGGTTCTATTAATTTGCCTAAAAACTGGGAAAACTCCATTCCTTCTTGTTTCTCAATGTTAGCAATTGCATTGCCGCCTTTTTTGTTGTTATTATTTTTTCTATATGTAAAAGGATAATCTATATGAGATACAAAATATTTTTTGGACAAGAAAAACAACAATTCCGCACTTATATTATCCACTAAAATTGGTGCCCTCGTAAAATCAGGAAACTGCTTCTCATACTCCTCCTTTGTAAACAAATTATAACATGTCCCCGGACGTTTCCTTCCAACTCTACCCATCCTCTGTCTATGACTTGCCTTAGATATATACCGCTTCTCCAATGATAACATATCCTTCTCACTGTAATATATATTCTGGTTAACCAATCCTGAATCAATAACAAAATCCAACCCCTTAAAAGTTATACTGGATTCCGCCACCTCTGTTGCTACAATAACCTTTCTTGTATAACGACCATTTTCCTTGTATTTCTTATCATTCACCAATAAATCCTGCGTTTCCTTAGGTGTTGCCCCATGCAATATATCACAATATATTTTACTATCCAAATTCTTGTTGACTTGCTCTAGTTTCTGGTGCAATTTCAAACAGCCTTCTTGTGCTTCTCCTTTACCAGAGAAAAATATTAATATATCGCCTTCTTCAGTATCACGCAATATTTTTATTGCCCTATCTGCAGCTGCTTCTATAAATGCATCATTTATTAAATTGCCATTTTCGTCAAACTTATTGATTGCTTTATCTAAAAAGAATTCTTCAATGGGAAAATTAGGTACACTTCCTGCATCTACAAGTGCAAACTTAAACTTATCTTTGGGGAAATAATTTACAAAAATACTTTCATTAACAGTTGCTGACATAATTATCAATTTAAATGTTGGTCTGCGCAATATTAAATCTTTTAACAACATTAGCAACAAATCAATCTGGATACCCCTTTCATGTGCTTCATCTATAATTACACAATCAAACTCACTTAACATTGGGTCAGATTGTAAACGTGCCAAAATATATCCATCTGTGCAATATAACAAATTTGTTTCTTTAGCATCGTACCAATCTGAATCTGAACCTCTGTATTTTAGTCCAACTTGTTTACCTAAAGGAACATCCAAAGTTTTTGCTGCATAAATAGCATTTTCTTTACTTGGTATACGTTTTGGATTTGTAATAGCAATACGTCCCTGATAATTTAAGGCGTGCAATGCAAACTTAGGAGTTAAAACAGTTTTTCCACTTCCAGTACCAGAAATAATTAAAACAACCTGATTCTCATAAATTGCCCTAATTGCTTCATCTCTCTTCTTATACATTGGAAAATTAGACCAAATACCAGACAAAAATTTATAACTTACATTGTGTTCGCCAACATTTTTGCTGGAATTAAAATATATATCTTGATAAGGTTCACCAGTTAATGGATTATCTTTTAATCCTTCTGGGTCTAAAATACCAATGGGATCTAAAAGATTGTTGGGGTCAACATTTGTATTGCGGATTTTTGGAATATTTGTTCCATTAATTTGGTTGGTCGTTTCTATATAATCATTCATTTCTGCTAAACCTTCTTTTCCAGAAAACTGTTGATTTGTATTTATTTTATTGACAGTTTTTATAATTTCCTTAATCTCAATATGATTTTTGCTCATATATTTAATACATATATTATTTATGCCAACATGTTCGCTTTAATAAAAGAATGACACTGGTAATTCTCTAAAACAATATCTTCCTTTGTAAAATCCTCTATCCTCTCCGGCTTTCTTACAATATTTAACATTGGTAAATCATAATCCTTTCCTTGCCTTTCCAATTGCTTCTTAACCGCCTCTAAATGGTCCTCGTAAATATGAACATCACCTAAACATATATGCACATAATCTGGCTCCAAATCTGTCATCTTCGCAACCAAATGCGTCAACAATGCAGTAGATGCAATATTAAATGGTAAACCCAAAAATACATCTGCACTTCTCTGATACATCTGACATGATAATTTGCCATCTTCAACATAAAATTGGTAACTTATATGACAGGGAGGCAAACACATCTGGTCTAATTGATTGGGATTCCATGCAGACATATAAAGTCTTCTAGAATGAGGATTTGCTTTTATTTCATCAATAATAAATTGCAATTGGTCAAATCCATTTTCTAAACCCTTCGTTATTTTGTAATTACCATCTTCATCAATATATTTGTAATTTTGGCCAAAATGGCGCCATTGGAAACCATAAATAGGCCCACCAATTCCTTCTTGATAGGGTAAATTGATAGATTCTAAAAACTGCTTGGATGTGTTGCCCTTCCAAATATTTACTTTTTGTTGTTCTAAAATCTGGCTGTTAGTTTCACCTTTAATAAACCAGAGTAATTCAGAAACGATTGCGTTAAAATTTACTTTCTTAGTTGTTAAAAGAGGAAAACCTCTGGATAAATCGGCACTGAGTCTATCAGAAAAGCTGGAGAAAACTTTGCCGTTTCTGGTTGCTCTTTTTGTTCCTCTATAAAGGATTCTACCAACTAAAGCAAGGTAATCTTTGTCAAGATTGTTGCCAGAAATAATGTGTAGATTTTCTTTTTGGAAAAAATCGTTCCACTGGGATTTAATGTCTACATTGCTGTAAATATTTAGATTGTACCCATCTTGGAATGAATGTTCACCAATCACTTTTCTCATCTGATATTTGGTAATTGCTTTAGGAATGGAAAATCTAACAAATCTATCACATTCATACTCTGGAACAGTTGTTAAAACAAAACCACTAATCATCTCTGACAAGTAATTTTTCTCCAAAAATTGGTCATAAATATCTGCTCCACCAAAAATCCACAAAATATCTGTTCCAACTTCTTGTGCATAAGATATAGCTAAATATATAGAATCACAAATAGTAACACCATCTTGCTTTTCTAAAGAATTAGAAACAACTATATTGGTGCGACCAGAAAGGGGTTTTCCAATTGATTGGAATGTTTTGCGCCCCATTAAAATACTGTTTTTTAAACCATTTATTGTTGTTATTTTTCTGAGAAATTGCAAATCTGCAGGACAATGCCAAGGGATTTTTCCATTATTGGAAATTCCCTGCTGCGGTGTATGTGCTAAAATAAACCAAATTTGCATTTTTTGGAACATACTATAGTATATTAAATAATCATTTTTTTTAAACGATTTAAAAAATTATATCTTTATATATATAACCAATGACAGATGCAAAAGAAATATTGTTAAATCTGGCTCAGACAAATCTTGATACTGTCTCAAGACAATTGTACAATGAATTGTTTGGGATTATGTCAAGTGTACAGAACAACTATGAGAATAAGGTTTTTAAAAAAGATAAATTCAATGTTCTTATGGAAAAATTGGATGACCTTTTATCCCAGTATAAGACAATTTCCGATGAAATTGATAGCACTAGCGTTTCGGAAATAGAGAAAGGTTTAGATAAGTTTTTAGAATTAAGGGCATCCTTAAAGGAGTTAATTAATGAAGGAGGATGCAGAAGAATCACACAGATATTATCAGTCTTTTTAGGATATAATTACAAAGAAAAGTTATCTGATAAATACTTAAAGTTGTTGGAGTTTTATGATAATTTTTTTATTCCAACAAGTGCAAGTTTGGAGGATGATAAGTCTATGGTTGTTGTGAGTGATTTAATGCCATATGCAAAAAAGATGGGAGGTAGTAATAAGTCTTTTTTGGAAAAAATAGAAGGTGCAGATATTTATTTTCCTTTTGGCAATAAATTCGTTGTTGTTTCTGGATATTTTAAGAAAGACCCTCTAAATATTACAAGAATTGGTGGTACTTTAGGCGATAAATTGGTAAAAGTACAAGAACAAATAAAATATTTAGCTGTTGATGACCATTTTAAAAATGGATTTTTAGCTCAATTATCATTGAGGGATTTTTTGTTGAGCAATGAAGTGGAAATTAATGATATGATTGCTAATGCTCATAAAGATTTGTTAAAATATCGTACTAAACCTTTGTCTTTGTTAGTAAAAGAATTTATAACTGGGAATACAGAAAAGCAGAGATATATTTTAACATTATTTTTGTTAAGTGATAGTGAAGATCAATTTTTGGCACATATTGTTTATGATATGATTTGCAATACATCGGAATTGCTGAAACCTCAACCAATGGCAGAGGAGATTTATAAATCATTGCATTACAGTGTGCAGAAATTGTTTAGAATTGCATTTAAAAATGTGGAAAATAAAGTTGCACAATTGCACAATTTAACAGAAGATGATATACCTTACGAAAAAAGAATTGCAATGTTAAAAGCAACCGATACTGTTAAAACTAAAGCATTAGAAAAACTTAAAGAAATGAAAGGAACCAGAGAAGGATCTGCTAAAGCCCAACAATATTTGGATGGATTACTTAAAGTTCCATTTGGAACATTTAAAAGAGAACCAGTTTTAAGTGGTTTAGAAGAATTTT
>JGI10211J14876_10000323_pt1 | contig 20276 bp, 18 predicted proteins | sample Etolagsediment_FD_14876 | JGI IMG/M metagenome (IMG submission 14876)
GTGAATTTCCTGGAAGATCCCCATTATCCATTCTATAATTAATGTGCTCAATCACATCAATAATAGCATTAAAATTATCCACAATATAATGTGCTTTTGATTGATTCACAATTAAGTCCCTTACAAAATTATACCCCATCAATCTATTATGCAATGACTCATCAATATTTTCATCTATCATATTCCCCGTATCTGTTACAATTAAACTCCAACATCCCGCATTTAACCCCGCTTCAACATCATATTCTGTATCACCAATATTCACATTTTCATAAGATTGTGTTCCAAATTCATCTAAACATTTATAGATTTGAGCACCATGAGGACGACAATGTTTAACCTCATCTGATCCAACACTAAATTCAATATTAACACCCTGTTTCCGGAATTCCTGTAAAACAATATCAATAAGATAACGAGAATAACCCGATGTTAATCCATAAGATATCCCGGAATTTCTCAAGATATCAAATGTATCTCTTACTCCATAAAATAACTCGCAAAATTCCGGTAAAATATTCTTCTGAATTCCATAGAAATTATTATAAAGAACCTCACGATCTGAATCCTCAATTTTTCTTCCATGTCTTACCTCAAATGCACCTTTAACACTCGGTATTTCCAAAATAGAATTAATATGTTCGTATTTTCTAAGACCGCTATGAATAGATGCTTGTTCTTTTGTAATTGGAATATTATATTGATTAAATGCTGTCATCATTGCGATTTTAGGTGCATTTACACCAGGATCACAAATAGTACCCGCAATATCTGAACTAATTGATCTAATGAGTTTTTTCATTTATTTAAGTAAATAAATGAAATTATGTTTATATACTTTTTTATATAATCTACTATTAAATAAATAATGATCAAATTTATGGATAATGCAATTGTATTATCTGCTACATTTATTCTCCTTGTATTTTTTATCGGATTCATTTTCTCCAAAAATCGTAAAGAACATTTAACACCCCAATTAGTCAGTATTGATATCGTAAATAAAGTTGATCATCTACAAGATACAGTTAATCAACTCCAAAAGACTGTTTCATCACTTAAAAAACAGGTTGCACTCAATACTAAAGGAGTTGCTGATTATAATAAGACGAAATCTGATTTTATTAAAAATACTTAATTATAATCTATCTCTTGACCTCTATATTGTTCAATAAGTTTTTTCGTGATCTTCCAAAACCATGCATAATTTAGGGCAATAACAGGTATAATTGGGATTTTCCGTTTAATGGAAATTGGCGAATAATATGTTATAAGTGGAAATGATATAATACGGAATACAAGAAATAATATCCATATAAAAACAGATAAGATCTGAAAACAAAGCCCTTTATGATATCCCGCCTTGATCATGAAATATCCGATGTTTAACAATATTGTTGATCCTTCACAAAGAAGCCCAAATGCGAGATATTGTCTAAATTCTGGATTAAGTGTGAAATAAAATACGAGATGATGAAATAATATTTCCGTAACAGTTCCTTTGAATTTCTTATAATTTGAAAGAACTAAATATGAATCAACCGCACAATAATAATGACCAAGGGATAATCCATTTGCAAATGAATCACCGTAATCATCATACCTTAATGCTGATAGCGCAACTTTTATAATATGGGTGCAAAAAATTATACTAAATACTCTGGTGCTTTTTCTCGGATCAAGTGGATATAGATAATTAGCTAATTCATATAAAGCAATAAATCCTGTGAATAATTGAAGATTCATTTATATTAATTTCTTGTTAAGATCTCTTTAAGATTCAAAAAATGAAATATAAAAATGATTTATTATTAAATAAATAATATCTAATATGTTCAAATATATACATAAAGTATCACCTTATGTTGATCAGAGTAGGGTTTATCTAAGATTGAATCGTAGAAAAATAAATTATAGATTTATGTATAAAGTTGTTTATTCAGAAGATAATACAATTTTATGCAAATATCAAGATGAATCACTAATGTTTAGTTATATACTTGGTTGTAAATATTGGTATAAATATGAAAAATATATTACAAATATTATTAATTCAAAAATGGAAACTAATTTTAATGTTTTATACCGAAAAAAAGATTTAGCAACTTTTATTCATTCAAATGGTAGTAAAATCTGGTATTTTCGTGGCAAAATTCATAGAGAAAACGCTCCCGCAATTATTTGCTTAAATGGAAATAAGTATTGGTATAAAAATGGAGAAATTTTTAGGCAATCATTATATGATTCATTTATGAATATTCTATAGTTGAATATGGTAAATAAATAATATTTGAATAATAATATCATGTTTAAAAAATTTCATAAGATATCTTCTTATTTAGATCAAACAAGATCAAGTCCAGAAATTAATAGATCATATAGATTTCGTAATAAAGTTTATTATAAGAATGATCACTCATTATTAACAATTAATAATGATAGATATTATGAATATTCATATAAAATAAAATTTTGGAGTAGAGGATGGAATAATTATATATTAAATAACAGATTTCTGTATAAAAATATTGGTAATGGTAAAATCACTAAAATATTATTATCTTCCGGAAATAGTGAGTTCTATAGAAAGAATGATCTTCCAACTGTCATATATTACAATATATGTAAATGCTGGTATAATGGAAATGGTGTATTACATCGTGAAAATGATCTTCCAGCAAAAGAAACTATGTCTGGAAGCAAAGTATGGTATAAACATGGAGTTATTTATAGAGAAGGTGGAAAACCAGAAATGATATCTGAAAAATTCGGAAAAGAGTATAAATACGTTGATTATTCATTCATTGAAAAAAATGAATTTTAATTTTGATAATTATTGATAAAATGATAATATACTAAATAATGGAGTCTGCACGAATTAACCACTTTTCCGCACTTGATGACGACTGCGAACAAGAAGTTCTTGGCGAAGTAATTGTTGAGGAAAAGATTGAAGAAGTCGTGGAAAAATTTTCCCCCCGGAAGACATTTAAGTCTCGGCGTGAGGAATATGATGGAGAACCATGTGAGCACTGTACTAAATATGGTCGTCGAAATGCGAACCAACACTCTACGGAGTCTTGTTGGCATATTGACCATTGTATTACATGTAAGTTGGCGGGTGATCCATTTGATCATAGTCTTTTTACTTGTGAGAAGTTTCTTAACTACAAAGCAAGTATGAAACCTTGCTCAATGTGTGAAAAGTATGAACTTTCAAGTCGTCATTCTGAAACAAAGTGTCGTAATTTGACATGGTGTTTTGCTTGTAAGGAAAAACACAATGCATTTGAATGTGAAAAATGGATTTTGCGTATGAGTGGATGTGGAGATTGTAAAACATACGGTTTCTCAAGCAAACATGCTTCAGAGAAGTGTCGTTTGAAATCATGGTGTAAGAAGTGTCGTAAAGAGCATAATTCATTCAAATGTGGAATTTGGTTGAAGGGACAGCGTGAATTTCAGAAGAAACGTCTTGAAGAGGAGGAATATTCCAAGCAAATTGAACGTTCTGATGCTATTAAGGAAGCTGTTTTTAACACATTAGATGAGAAATTATCTAAAATGGCTCAAAAAGAGAAGGACTTATTGAAGAGCATTGAACTCAAAAAGAAACAGGCGATTGAGGAGAAGGATTCTGAAATGGAATATTTAATTCGTGGTTTCGGAGGCTCTGAGAAACGTAAAGGGCGTCGTGGGCGCCATTACTAAAAAAAAATGATTATTTAAAGTTTAAATATTAAATAATTAATTATAATATACTTTGTTAAAATGGTTCGTAATACGAAAGGTGGAAACAAAGCTAAGAAAGTTGCTAGCAAAAATGTTATTCATAAGAAGGCTATCACATATGTAAATCCCGATAGTTATCCGAAACAATTCTATGCACTTCTTGTTAAAGAGTGTGGTGATTGTAAATTTGAATATGAAATGATTGGAGAAAACGAGGACGGATATACATTTACAGGTAAATGTGCTCTTTTGAAGGCTCAGAAGAAGAAGATTTGGCTTAAAGGTGCTAAAAATGTTCTTATTCTTTGTATTTTAGAAGAATGTCACGCTGGAGTAGTAAGTGAATCTGCGAAGTCTGTAACTGGTGCGAAAGCACGGATTATTGCTAACTATGATGATGATGAAGTACGTCATTTAATCAAGATCAAACATATTCCTCGTAATTGGAATAAAGGAAAATTGGCGGGATCTGAGAAAGTAGATGAACGTGGATTTGAATTTGTTAAGGAGATTGATGAATGTGATGATACTTGTTGGGGAGATGATGCTGATGATCTCGGAGATTTTGCTATTGATGATATTTAAATTTATTTATAAAATAACAATGGAATCTCGTTACTATGTAACTTCGTATAATTATTATTTTAATTAATTAAAATAACAATGGAATCTCATTACTATGTAGCCTCGTATAATTGTTATTTTTCATAAATTCAAAATAAAAATGAAATAAAATAAAAATGAAATAAAATAACAATGAAATAAAAATAACAATGAAATCTCGTTACTATGTAACTTCGTATAATTATTATTTTTCATAAATTCAAAATAACAATGAACTTTATTATTTTCATAAATTCAAAATAACAATGAAATAAAAAAATTGATTTTTATTATTTAAGAATAAATTAATATAAAGTATTAATCTAATTATATTATAATGAGCTTTAAAGAAGATCATAAATTTGACTATAATAATGTATGGGAAGTAATTCATGCATATTTGAAGAAAGATTCAACATTAGTAAAACATCATTTAGAAAGTTATAATGATTTTATGAGAAACAAGATTGATGATATTATTGGCGACTTTAATCCAATTGTAATTAAAGATAAATTTAGCAAATCTGAAGAAAAATATATGTCTGAATATAAGATTCACTTCTCCCCCATTAAAGTTGGAAAACCAATTATTAGTGAATCCGATAGTATTGAAAAACCGATGTATCCTGCGGATGCACGTCTCAGAAATTTCACATATGCTGCACCAATTTACGTAGATATTAGACAGGAATTGATTAATTATATTCCCAAATCAGATAAAGCAGAAGTAACAGAACTTCCATCTTTACTCAACTTTAACATAGGAAAAATCCCAATTATGTTACAATCCAATTATTGTATCCTCTCTCAACAAGTTGGATCAACACGAAGAGAAATGGGTGAATGTGAATATGATACTGGTGGATATTTCATTATTAAAGGCGGTGAGCGTGTATTAACATCCCAGGAGAGTAAATGTGAAAACAANGTCTATATTTTTCCACAAAGTAAAGCAACTGTTAAGTATTCACATGTAGCGGAGATTAAATCACTTACAAATCCCACTTCAAGTATCACCAAAAATACCGAGGTAATGTATACAACAAAACCTGGTGCATTTGGGCGTACAATTCATGTGAATATTCAGAATGTTAAGGCGGATATTCCCCTTTTCATTGTATTCCGTGCATTGGGTGTTATTTCGGATAAGAGTATTATTGAGCATATTGTATATAATGTGAATTCGGATGAGAATCAGGATATTATGGAGATTTTACGACCAAGTTTGGAACAAGCAGCACCTATTGACAGTCAGAAATTAGCACTTGAGTATATTTCGAAATATGTGGAGATGCCGAATATTGATAAGACACATACATTTAGTAATGCGTATCGTATTAAGAGAACAGTTGATACATTGAGGGATCAGATGTTTCCTCATATGGGTAAAGAGATGGGTAAAGATGAATATGCGGCTGGATTTTCCAACTCATCAATTATTTGTACAATGGAGAAGAAGGCTTTGTTTCTTGGATATATGACAAATAAATTGTGTAATTGTATTTTGGGAAGAATTCCGTATGATGATCGTGATTCTTTTTTCAATAAAAGAGTTGAGGCGAGTGGAACATTATTGGGTAATTTGTTTAGAACATATTTTTATAAAATGGTTCGTGATATGATTACTTTGATTAACAAGAGTTTGCATAAAGAACCTATTACAGAAATTGCGAATAATATCTCTAAACGTATTCGTGTTAGCACACTATTTAATGGAATTGATTATGCGTTATCAACCGGTAATTGGGGACTTAAGAATCAACAAACACGTAAAGGTATTTCACAAGTATTAAACAGACTTACATATGCTAGTCAGCTTTCACATTTACGGCGTGTAATTGCACCTACGGATAAATCTGGTAAGAATACAGCACCGCGTAAATTGCATGGAACTCAATGGGGGACGATTTGTTGTGCAGAAACACCAGAAGGTGGTTCAGTAGGTATTGTGAAGAATCTTACATTGATGGCGCATATTACTGTTGCGAGTAATCCAGAACCAATTTATGCTGCATTGGAGGAGTTAAACATGGTAAGTTTGGATTCAGTTATTCCATTTGATATTGATAGGGCTGCGAAGGTATTTGTGAATGGGAAGTGGTTAGGTATTCACCGTGATCCTAATTTATTAGTTAAACAGATGAGATTGCTTCGTCGTAAGGGAATTATTAATATCTATGTATCAATTTCGTGGAAGATTATTCAGAATGAGATTAATATTTGGACGGATGGTGGGCGTTTATGTCGTCCATTGCTTATTGTGCATAACAATGATTTACTTATTACTGATGCACATATTAAGAAGTTGAAGAGTGGGGAGATTCAGTGGGAAGATTTACTAACATCTAACGGAACTGAGAAGGGAGATGATCCTTGGGAGGATGATGATTTTAGTGTGGAAGATGCGGTGGCTGATCTTGAAAGTGGTACAACACAGGGTGTAATTGAGTATATTGATACTGAGGAATCGGATGCATTAATGATTGCGATGACATATGATGATTTGAAGGCGAATAAGAAGACGAATCGGTTATATCATGAATATACACATTGTGAGATTCATCCATCAATGATGTTTGGGGTATTAGTATCAACTATTCCTTTTCCTGATCATAATCAAGCACCACGTAATGTATATCAGGCATCAATGGGAAAGCAAGCATTGGGTATTTATGCGTCTAATTTCCAGGATAGAATGGATACTCTTGGGTATGTAATGCATTCACCACAGAAACCAATTGTATCAACGAGAGCGAATCAGTATTTACGTAGAAAAGAGTTACCATCGGGTATTAATGCAATGGTTGCAATTATGGCTGGTCCAGGTTATAATCAGGAAGATTCATTGATTTTTAATAAGAGTGCGATTGATCGTGGATTATTTAATGTTGATTTCTTGAGATGTTATAAGGATCGTGAGGATAAGAATCAGGCACATTTGGAGGAAGAAAAGTTTTGCAAACCTGTTAAATATAATCCGAATGGAACATTGAGAACAAGTGGAATGAAAGGTGGGTCATATGATAAGTTGAATGAAGATGGATTTGTGCGAATTGGTGAAGAAGTATCTGAAGGTGATGTATTGATTGGTAAAGTAATTCCTTTGAAAAACGTGGGACCTGGAGAACCAACATTTAAGGATAGTAGTACAACAATCCGAAGTGGAGAAGCTGGTACTGTTGATAAGGTTTATACATATAAAGACAGTGAAGGATATAAAGCATCTAAGATTAGAATTAGGTCGTTAAAAACACCGGAGGTGGGCGATAAATTCGCTTCAGTAACTCCTGATCATGATATTTTAACAGGAAATCGTGGATGGATTTCTGTAACAGAATTAACTTTAGATGATACTGTTGCTACATTGGTTGAATTAGCTGATGGAAGAAAATCATTAAGATATGATAAACCAACACATGTACAAAAATATAAAAATCCATGGGGTAAAATGTATGAAATTAAATCAAACCAAATTGATTTATGTGTAACACCAAATCATAGAATGTATATGAGACCACGTACAAAAGGTGCTAAATATAGATTTATTAAACCAGAAGAGGGTTTAGAAGGCAAACGTTGGTGTTATAAGAAAAATATTGATATTTATGAACTTGAAGAAGAAATCACACATTTGCATTTAAATAAAATTATTAAACCAAGAAATACATTTCCTGAACAAGATATTAATATTGAAGATTGGTTAATTTTCTTTGGAATTTATTTAGCAGAAGGATATGTAAATAAATCAGATTGTACAATTAGAATTGCTGCACATAAACAACGTGTTAAAGATGCATTGAATTTATTTAGTGAAAGAACAGGTATTAAATTTGGGAAATACATAAATTCAAAAGATAAAAAATATTTAAAGCCTGGTGAAACTTTAGAGAAAAATGATTGGAGATGTTATGATCCACGAGTATATGAAGAATTAAAAATTTATGAAGGTAAAATTTCAATTACTAAATTTTTACCTGATTGGGTATGGGAATTAAATACTGAACAAGCAAGAATTCTTATTCATGGAATGATGTTAGGAGATGGACATACAATGAGTAATGGTACAAGACGTTACGATACTTCATCTACTCAACTTGCAGATGATTTCCAGAAACTTTGCTTACATGCTGGTTGGTCATGTAATAAAATTGTTAAATGTGAAGCAGGATATACTGCATATTGTGAAGACCGTGATGAACATTTCACTTGTACAGTTGATGCATATAGATTAACTATTATTGAAAGTCAGAATGAACCAATGGTAAATAAAAGTAAAAAAATGGATAAATGGATTGATTATGATGATTATGTTTATTGTTGTACTGTTCCAAGTGGTGTGATCTATGTAAGAAGAAATGGTGTTCCTGTTTGGACTGGGAACTCTAGCCACGGTCAGAAGGGTACAATTGGTATCATGTATGAACAGGAAGACATGCCTTTCTCGGCGGTTGATGGATCAGTACCAGATATTATAGTGAATCCTCATGCTTTACCGAAGCGTATGACAATTGGGCATTTAATTGAGTGTGTAACAGGAAAGGTTTCAATTTTGAAGGGATTTGAGAGTGATGCTACGCCATATAATGGGTTAAAACCGGAGGAGATTGGTGAGGTATTAGAGAAAGAGTGTGGATTTGAGAGATATGGTAAGGAGGTATTTTATAGTGGATTGGATGGGGGTCAAATTAAGATGAATGTATTCTTTGGTCCAACATTTTATCAGAGATTGAAGCATATGGTGAGTGACAAGGTGCATTGTTTAACAATGGACCATGAAGTATTAACACTTGATGGGTGGAAGAAATATGAGGATCTTACTAAAGATGATTTGATTGGTACATTGAAGAATGAAGAGTTAGTATATGAAAAACCATTAAATTTATTCTTTTATCCAGACCATGAAGGTGAAATGTATGAAATTAGTAATAGTTCTATTGATTTATGTGTAACAGGAGAACATAGAATGTGGGTAAGTATTGATGGTATTGAATATAAGTTTGAACTTGCGAAAGATATTGTTGATCAGGAAAGATTTTATAAGATTTCAGTTGATGATGAAGTTAAAGGTACGCTTACATTAAGTGGATTCCAAAAATGTCCAGTCTTTTGTGTAGAAGTTTCATCTGGTGTATTTATGGTTCGTAGAAATAATAAAGTATGTTTTACAGGAAATAGTCGCTCCACCGGACCTAATCAATTACTTACAAGACAACCAAGTGAGGGTCGTGGGCGTGCTGGTGGTTTCAGATTGGGAGAAATGGAGAAAGATTCGCTTAACTCTCACGGTGCTGTTCAGTTCTTGAAGGAGCGTACATTTGATAATTCAGATAAATTCGTGTATTATGTGTGTAATGAATGTGGAACAGTTGCTATTGCAAATCCAAGTAAGAATTATTATGTATGTAAGGCTTGTGGTGATAAGACTACTGGATTTAGCAAGATTAAAGCGCCATATGCACAGAAATTAATGTTCCAAGAATTGGTTTCAATGGGTATTCAACCACGTATTCGTACAAAGAACAGTACATTTTAAATGAGAGGGATTTGGTATTTAATAAAAAAAAGAAAAATAATAATAAAAAATTATTATTATTTTTAAATAAAAATAGATCAGAAATTGATTTGATCAATTAATTTCAAATATTTTCGGGATTTTTTAAGTAATGAATCAATATTTTTTTCATTAATTTTTGTTACTTTAACACCTTTTTTAATTTTAAATTCAAATGGAAAATTATTATGCATTATAATATTATCATTATCAATCTCCATTTTATATAAAGTTGGTTTTCCATCAGGTTTTCTATTTTTTTTAAAATAAATTTTATCTTCAAATCCATATGGTTTTTTAAGATCTTCATCAATCCAAGTTTTACCTGTTTCTTTGTAATATAAACCCATATAATAGGCAATATGAGGAAATAATGTTACATATGAATTATCATATAATTTTTTAATGTTTTTATTTGGTGATGAATGATAAACAATCATTATATATTAATATTGTTTATTTTAATTGTAGATCAAGGGAGTAAATTATTTAATATGTCTTCTATATTCAATAGAATATACAAATCTTTTTCCACATTTTTTACATATATATTTTTTTAATCTTCCTTCTGAATCCTTTATTTCATCAATATTATTAATATCATCAAAATCAACATTAATACATTCGTCATTAATATAATCTTCATAATCTTTATAATATTTATTATTATCTTTATTATTATCTTCTGATTGCTCATTATATTTACGTATTTTTCTATTAACAATATTTGTAAATATTATTCTTATTTTATCTTCACAATTAGAACTAAAATATTCTTTTTCTTCAATACATATAAATAATTTATTAAATATTTTTATTATACATTTTTCAATATCAAATGGATTTTTGCATTCAAAAATTGCAATATTTCGAGTTCCTAATTTATATTTATTTTTAATACGATTTAATGATGAATTAGAAGTTCCACCAATTTTATATATTGTTGTATCAATTAATTCAGCAGGTTGAATTAAATAAATAATTCCCATTATATAATATTAATTATAATATATTTATATTTATATATAATTTATTGATAAAAAAATAAAATTATTTTTATAAACTTTTTCTTTTTGAATCAAGTATCATATTTTTGTTATTTATCATAAGATTATAAATTTTTTTTTCAATATTTTGTGTATTAATTGTTTTTTTATTATTAAAATTATAATATTTATTTTTAAATAATTGTTTCATAATTTCACTTTTTTTATCTGTATCTTTATAATATTTTTTATAAAATTCACAAATATCAGAATGTTGATAATTTAAAATATGTTTTAATACATCTTTAAAATAAATATTTTTCCAACCATATTTTGTTTTAATAATACATCTATTTTCTCTTATATTTTTTATCGTAATATTATGATTTTCTGGATAATCTGGATTAAAATTTTTCATTTTAAATAATAAATAAGGTAAAGTTTTATCAGATCCATATTTTAAATAAAAATTATCATCAATATATGATTTATTTTCAGATCCAAAATTTTTAATAATAATTTTATTCTTCTTAAAAATAGATATAGGTTTAATAATTTTCTGTTCAATTGGAACACAACTATATTTACGCTGTAAATGTCTTTTTAATAAAAATGGTTTATCAAAAGTTTTTCCACATTTTTCACATACTGGTTTTGTACAAGGATTTTTTTTATTTATATGTATATTAAGTTGCGAAATGTATGAAAATGCTTTTCCACATTTTTTACAAGCATATTTTTTAGTATTCTTAATATATTTAGATTTTTTATTTTTATCTTCATCATAAACTTCATCTTCATCTTCATTTTCATCTTCATTTTCATCTTCATTTTCATCTTCATTTTCATCTTCATTTTCATCTTCATTTTCATCTTCATTTTCATCTTTATCTTTATCTTCATCAAAATCTTCAAAATCTTCAAAATCTTCAAAATCTTCAAAATCTTTATCATCAACTTTATTTTCATCTTTATCATCAATTTCAATTTCAATCTTATCTTCATCAATATTATTTTTTTCTATTTCTTTAGTTTTTTTATTATATTCATATGATTTTTTATTAAAAATATTTGTAAATATTGTTCTTATTTTATCTTCATTATCTGTTTCAAAAAATTCTTTACCAGCAATTAATTTAAATAATTTATTAAATTCTTTAATAATACATTTTTCAATTTCAAATGGATTTTTACATTCAAGAATTGCAATATATCTTGTTCCATTTTTATATCCAGTTTTAACTCTTTCTAATGTTGATTTAGAAGAACACCCTATTTTATATCTATTTGTTCCTATTAATTCAGCAGGTTGAATTAAATAAATAATTCCAGACATTATTATATAATAAATATTTATTATATAGTATTTATATCAAATATTTTCAATCCAATAAATATTTATTTAAAAACTCATCTGTTATTTCGGCCCTATTAACATTAAAATCATTTATAATTTTCACCAATAAATTAACAGTTTTCTTATTTAATTCACCGTTAATAATTCACCCGATCTATAATCTGTATTTAGTTTCTCCAATTCATCATCATCCTTCATAAAAAACATTAAATATCTAAATGATATATCAACATAAATTCTTTTTGATCCAAAGTTATAGATCATTTTTTTTTTTGAAAATTCATTTTGTAATATATTAAATATATTACAAATATTAATAATTTATTTCATTTTTTATATTCAAATGAAGACCCCAGTTTCACCAGGATCTTCTTCATGGTATCTACCATCTCAGGGTACTTGGTGGCGACCTTATCTAGGTCAAACCCACTCTCCTCAAGTGAAAGGGTCTGGACGTTGAACGTCGTCAGGTCCCCCTCAATCTTGGTAGCAAATGATGGAAAACCCTTCGTCTTCTTCGCAACCAAGGTGCAGACCATCTGGATCTGCCAGAGGACAGTATCCACAAAATCGCCCTCCGGACACTTCGGAATGTCCCCGGAAATGTAATTGGAAACAAGGTACTCAAGCACCTTGGTGACCTCTACACACCCAGCAGGGAGAATCACGGCTGAAGAAGAGGTGTAAGTAAAGGGCTTTGATGAAGCAGCACCCATTGTAAATTTGTGGAGAAAGATGTCCTATATTTATATAACGTGTTTCAAAATATTTAAGCTATCAATTTTTTCATTAAACCCCCCAATCTGGCTGCGTACATCCAAACTCCCTCAAGACAACATCTCCACACATCTCACGAGCCTGATTCATAACCAAAGATCCACCTCTTTGTTTTTTCATCCTCTTCCCAGTAAAATTAGCAATTCCCTCTCTAACACCCTGTAAAGCATATAAATTAGGTGCAAGTATCCCTGTAACAGGTTCAAGTAATTCATTTAATACCCCTCCTCCACTCAATAAAGGACCTGTGAAAATAGGAGGACAACAGTTAAGATAAGTTCCTACTAAAGGAACCTTCCCCGCAACATTATCCAACTCCAAATAATAACCACCCCCCGTCTGTTTCGCACGAACAAAAACAGATCTTTGCATTCGTCGTAACTCATTTAACTTATCTCTACTCAATTTCTCAAATTTCAATCTCATCCCAATAATCTTCTGTCCTTTAACAGAAATATCCGATACAATTCCGATATCCTCTCTACGAATACTCGGCTTCATTCCTTTGAATCTCTTGAGAACCCTCCCCTTTGCAACAACAAATATCTTTGCAGAACCAGGCTCAGTACTAAAAACACCATATTCAACCTCTTTATTTGGAACAGCCTCCATAAATCCCACTAAATCCTTCTCAACCAACTTCATAACCGAACCCGTCATATATTTCGTCATTACCCTTTTTAACTGAGTCTTGTTTTTTGCTTCTAAAATACGTTTTAATACACCTTCCGCCATATTTAATGTAGGTTGTCTCTTATCTCCTCCACCAACCTGCTTATAACGATTCGCCCATGCAAGTTCTGCTGGGGTAACTGTTCCATTACATGCTGTATTAATACCAATATTAGGCATATCTGGATCACATCCTGCACCAACTTGTGGGCATATTAAATTGGGTAATTGAATTTGATCACAGCTCATCTTACTTTAATCAGAGAAAATGTTTTATAGTAATATCTTGATCTTCTTCATATTCAACAGGCATCCATTTGTGAAATTCAATATTATATTCGCACTTAAATGGAATCTCGTCATCATCATCTTCCCCATAATCATTAACCTGTTTTAAAATATACTGACTATGCTCAATATCTTTAATGTATGCAGTACCAACTGATTCCAGGAAATCCTCCCCATCATTCGCATATAGATCATAAACATCGGGCATTGATGTTTTCTTAAGTGCTAAAACCGCAGTCATATGTTTAGGTTCAATCGTAATATTAAAATCACCATCATCTTCAACCTCTTTCATTTTAGAAATAGGTTTCTTCGGTTCCTTTTGTTGAAATTCTTCAAAAATATAGAGAATACGTTTTCCATATTTTTCATCTTTGAAATTAAGTCCATTACATCTGTATTTAAGTGTTTTAATATAAACAGATGATAACCACTCAATTGTATTCATTGGAAAATAATGAATCCTTTTTAATTTACAACAATCAAAATAAGGATCTACCATATAATCATTGCTTAAAAACTCATTGATATAAGACATTCGCTCTTCAAAATCATATCCTCTAACATCCTCTCCACAATACGCAATAATATCAATTATATGATATTCCCATGTTCCATCCTTTAATTTAATATAATCACCTTCAAATAATGTGTCGTAAAATACGGTATCTTTTGTACGGAATCTGACGGAATACATTGATCCTTTCTTTTTATCAATAAAAATAGCATAATTATTATTTTTATATTTAGTGAAGTAGAGATAAAAATAATGTCCAAATGAGTTAAGATAGATATGCATATTTTTATTTAATTCAGATATATCTTTAAGAAATGTGTAATTGGTTTTTTTAAGATCATCATCCCATCGCAAGATGAGTTGTTTTTTTATTTCAGATACAGTTTCATCATCAAGAGAAAAACATTTTTTATTCCCGAATTTAATTAATTTCATATTGTTCTTTTTAAATATATGAAATTAATCTTATATTTGTTTTTTATTTATATTTGTATTTATTTTTATTTATTTTTATTTGTTTTTATTTGTTTTTATTTTTTATTTATTATAATAATGATTATAAAATATTAAAAATGAAAGTTAAATAATATTAAAGATTATATAAGAATAAAATATATTATAATTAATATGAGTCTCGCCGCAAAAGTATATAAACCTGATTTTGTACTTTCATTCAAAACAGTGAATAATGAAAAATTACCTGAATTAAAAGAATTTTTAGAATTATATCATGGAATTGAAAATGAAGATAAAATCAAACCTGTATTTAGTCAAACAAGTAAATATAAATCATTCCCCATTAACTTTATACCAAAAAAATACAGTAAAAAATTATTAGAAGAAGCAAAGAAAGGAAGGATCTTATTAACAAATGAGGGGAGTTGGAAACCCTATACACCACTCACAGATATTGATAAGATGAAGCAAATTATTACATCAACATTGAATAAGATCACGAATAAGAATTTCGCGGAAATTTCCGAGGAATTATTGAATAATTTAATGAATATTAATTGTGTAGATGCACTTGATATTTTAGCAATGGAAATTTTGAAAAAGGCTTATTATGATAGTGATTATATACATCTGTATGTTACACTTTGTTCAAGAATTTGGGAAAATAAAAAATGGCACAAATCCTTGATCACAATTATTAAGAATAGTGATACAGAATATTATTGGTGTGAAAATAGATTGGAAGTACAAGATACAATTAGTTATAATGGACCTTATAATAGTGATGGGGAAATTATGAAGGATGTTATGAAGCAGATAAATTTTAAAAACAATTTATTGGTTATGTGTCAGAAAGAGTTTAAGGAGAGACATATTTATTTGGAGAAGAGTAGAATTGAAGAGGATGATGAGATCAGATATAAACTTCGTCGTCGTGTTTTCAGTTTAATTGAATTTATTGCTTTAATGTATAATTCCGGATATATAAGTGAGAAGACATTACATGTTGTAATTGCTGATCTTTTACAATTAAAGGATTATAATGATGGAAATGAAGTAGAATTAAATGAGGACGAAGTTGAGGCGTTTGTTATTTTGTGGAAATTATTATATAAAGGACCTAGAAAACCATTCTGTCAGAAATATATTGATGAATATATTGATCTTGTTGAAAATTGGATTATGGGAATGGAGTGGCAATCAAGAATCAGATATTTATTAGAGGATGTAGTTGTATTGGAAAAAGGTGAAAAAGTAGAAGAGGAAGTTGTTCCTGAATTAGATGATGATGAATTATTTGAGGAGTTAAATTTATTATTAATTGATTTCTTGAAAAATTACGATGTTATTGAATGTTTAAATAAATCAGAGAAAATATGTTCTGATAAGAAAAGATTGGAACGAACATTGATGGAGTGTATTTTTAATTTATCAACGGAATATCTTGATAAACATCATGTTTTATTGAAGCTTGTCCGTAAAATCTATAATTATGAAGTATTTACAAGTTCTTTGTATTCAATTCTTGAAAGTATTGAGGATATTGAGCTTGATGTTAAGGGTGCATCTGTTAATCTAGCGAAATTCGTTGGATTTATAAATGAAAAATTGGATCATCAAATTCTGAAGAAGGCATTTGATGGAATTTCTAATATTGCATCTCCAAAAGTACGGGATACATTTGTAATCACGGTTATTACAACTATTTTGCAATGTACAAGAATTAAAGATAAAAAAGTATTGAAAATTTCATCTATTTTACGCGGATGTCGTGATAATATTTCCCGAGAATGTTATAATAATTTATTAAAGTCCTGTTGAACCAAATCCACCTGATCCACGGACTGTTTCATCTAATGCAGAAACAAGATTAAGATTAATTGGTCCTAAGAAAGGACTTACAATTTGTGCTAGACGAGTTCCTTTTTTAATTGTGTAATCATCGACTTTAATGTTATCAAGCGCTAACATTAGATTACCACGATATCCAGCATCAATTGTACCAACCGAATTTGCTAATCGGAGAGGTGTTTTGCTGATGCTTGATCTAGCGCGAATATCGTATGATGTTGGATAATATTCGGTTGTAATGGTTTCCTCATATTCAGAGGTTAATCCCTTAGCCCAATTTTGATATCCAACATCATATTCAATTACTAGATCAGCACTGCATTTAATTCGTAGATCAACTAATTTTGTGGATCCACCACGAATTGTAACGTCATCAGGACAAAATAGATCAAGACCACAATCACCTGGGTGAAAATGTTCATGTTTCTTATACATATTAAGTACTTCAGCATTCTCCGCGAGAAGATTAAATTGCATTAATTTGTGTGGATTAGTGTTCATTTCTGTTAATTAATAGTATATTGTTATATTTGATATCAATTTAATCATTTTTTCTTTAGTATCCAACCATGTTGATTGAATCACAGTTCTTTTTAAAGAATTCTCTTTGATCATCTGTTAAAGATTGTGAATCAATATATGATAAAACATAATCCATATGCTTACAGAAGAGTGGTCCTTTGTATTTAAAATGAGGACATGTACAAGTACATTTATCAATATCAACATAGTAATTTACATGATCAGTTGTTTCAGATGGGACTGAAATATGAACTTTATCCGAATAATATCCTTTAATAGCATCGGTTAGAAGTATGTCATTTACACCGAAAAAAGATGGATTTTTAATAAACTCTTGAATATGGGTGCATATACTCTTTCCACAATTACATGTCCATTCTCCACTACTAAATAAGTTTAAATCTTCAGATATTTGCTCATTTTCTATTACTTCTACTTCAACTTCTTCTTTAACTTCTTCTTCTTGGAAAGTTAAAATAATTTTTTCATGAACTTTCAAAAATTGTTTGAGAAGAGTGTGTTGTTCTAATAATAGCTGTTTTAATTCTGGATCCATATTATTAATTTAATATTTAATTGTATAAATATTAAATTATTTATTTCATTTTTTTACAAAAAATATTCAATAGCCTTCTCCTCAAGATAAATAAACATAAATGCACTCAAAAGTCCAATTGCATACATTAAAAATACCTTTGTTCCATTCCCGAGTGATGTTTGATCAAGTTTTTTATTAAGTTTTAAAATAACAACAGGGATAAAATATGTTGGTATTAAAAATGTAACCATAACAACAATTCCAGCCATTAAAATTGCTTTACGAGTGGTGGATCTATTATGAAAATGAATTACAACATAGAATACTGAAAGAAGGGCATAATAATTAATACCGATAACTGATATATATTCAATTAAATTACTCGGATTACTAAGATAAAGAGCGCCGAAAATGTTTGGATCTTTAATAACTGTTAAAATATTAGCAATAATATCAATATTACACATATAATACATTAAATATTTGGGTGCAAATTTATTAATACCAATAGGCATTACAATTAAAAAAAGCAATACATAAACAATAAATCCGAGAGTTTCATATTTGGGTTCTAATCTCTTTTGATCTTTATCAGCATGAGCTATTAAATATCTAAATGGGGATGGCATATTAACTAAAATTATGAGAGATTATTTTCAAAAAATTTCTTTGATTCATCGTTTTCAAATAGTGATGGATCATTCCAATAAGATAAGATCTCCATATTAACATTATCATATCTCCAACTATCCGGCTTTAAAAACTTAATTGAATCAATCTTGTTATTTTTAATATATATTCTAATAATTGAATGTGTTTCAAGTAAATACGCAATATCTTCCACATTTTTCCCCCATAAATTTTTGGGGAAATATTTAAACAATAGTTTTGAGAAATGAGCAAATGTTATTCTCTCATTTGAAGGTATTGAATAAATAAATCTATTAAACTTCTCAAGCAACCTCTCCTCACGATTTAATCTAATAAAAAACGCCATCTCCCAACTCTTTCTATTTATATGAGGGATCTTCGGTGCATCATCATATTCACGTTCAAGCATAAGAAATGACCAATCTCCTTTTCTATTCTGTTTAAATAATTTCTCATTAACCTCATCCAATATATCACATCCTCTTAATGATACAGGTTTCAATGATAATCCAAGGTTTTTACGCAATTTATCCACATATTTCTTTGGAAGTTCTGCTTTCCACCCCTTGATCATGATCTCCTGAAGTGCTTCAATCCAATCTTTATCTTGATATACATAATCCTGACATTCATGATTTCTACTATTTTCCGCTAAATATACAATGAATTTACATAATTCTGGTAAATAAACGGGATTGAATGAATCAAAAATACGAATCTCTATTCCATTCGGCTTGTTCATTGGTGCTCCACTCTCTCTATGCCATGGACGAAGCGGATCTGTACTCCCGAATGTACGAATATTACTACTTAATCCCGAAATTGCACCGGGTTCATCTCTAAATGTTGCACGATCACATGCTTTTAACTTAGAAAGATTATGAAACTTTAATCCTTCCCTCCAATATGTTTTAATATCACTGTATCTACCAATTCCCTCATTAAATTTACGAACATCAGATCCAGCTAAATTACCCCATCCAACTCTCATCACTCGGAATGAACCACGAACTCTTTCTAATTTTGTCCCCATCGCACGTGGATCACAAGAGAAGAATCCGATAATAAGAAGGGGTTCAATCCATTGAAGCATATTAGCGAAGTTTTGGTGCATTTTAAGGAACTCTTTTTCTTTTGTATTATCATCAAATGGGAGAGTTATGGTGAGGTGATAACTACCTGTATAATCCGTTTGTGTTTTCTCTTTACCACTTTTATCTTTATTGAATTCGTATTTGATCTTCTGTGATACCTTTCGGATTGGTTCTTTAATATAACTACATGTACCCATTGGAAACCCTGCTAATGCACCATAGATCTCACGCTGTCTTTTAACACGAGGAAGTGTATCCAAGATTCTTAAAAAACGATATTCCTGTTCAATAATCTGAGAACAGTAGAATTCAACAGGTTTTCTCGCAAATGGTTGATTTGTAACAAATTCAGGCATTCTTGTATTTAATCTTTTAAGAACCCATTCACCTGCACATTTACGTCCAGATAATTCAAATGGAATCTTTTCAATAAATTCTTTATCAGTTGCGGATATTTTGGAGTTATTGGATTTTAGATATTTATCAATAATTTCTGTAATTGCGGAATCAGAATCAAAAACTATAAAATTCTGGATCTTCTCTTTATTGTCATAATGAGGTCTGTGAAAAATATGGACTTCATGTTCAAGTCCAAGTCCCCATTTAAAATTTGATAATAGTTTAGATCTTTTATTCTTTGAGGCTTTATCTTTATAAGATCTTGATTTTTTTGATTTATTT
>JGI10211J14876_10000324_pt1 | contig 20269 bp, 29 predicted proteins | sample Etolagsediment_FD_14876 | JGI IMG/M metagenome (IMG submission 14876)
ATCTTATTTTTTTGTATGTATTGGCATCTTATTTTTTTGTATGTATTGGCATCTTATTTTTTTGTATGTATTGGCATCATTTAATTTAGACACATAATCAACGATATCTCGTTGACACAATAACGACATCTCGTTGTTTTTTTTTCACATAATCTACGAGATTTCGGTGTTTTTTATCACATAATCTACGAGATTTCGTAGGTAGAGATATAGTGGATCTACGAGATCTCGTTTATTTTGTGTAATTAGTAAATTGCGGAGCAATTTCGTATTTTTCCATAGGAGATCGGGAAAGTTTAAATTTCCCGCTTATTGAGGCACTGAGGTCAAAAAGTCTATTTTTACACGGGCAAAAAGTTTTTTGAGGGGTAAAATTTCTTTTGATTTTAAAAAGTGCCTATACGTGTTGAAAAAGTGGTGTAAAAGTCTATTTTTACACGGGCAAAAAGTTTTTTTCCCTCCTGAATTTGATATTTGAGGTATTGTTTGATGTGGCACCGAGTTGGTTAAAAGTTTTATTTGTCGGGAAATTTTATTATTCCCGAATGAATGTGTATTGTTTAGATGTTATAATATGTATCTCCCTAGAGGAACGACAGGGATTTTAGAAAATAGTTTTTCGTAGCTAATTTACGTTTTTTATTGATATCCCTGTCGTTTCTTTTTTTTATTGGATATTATTGGGTATTATTGGGTATACTTATGAATTGGGTTTCCTATTGTTCTGAGGATAGCACGCTTTTTTTTCGATTTAGTGTGCTATTCTTTTTGAATCTGGGAGGAATAAATTTTTTAAAAAATAGAATTAATAGATTTTGGGTCTCAAAATCTGGTGGAATAAGTTTAGCGAAAGATTGTATTATTTGATGGAAAAATTTTTAAAAGTGACATTAAATTTGATATAATGCGGATATGTTGGTCTTTTCCTTACGTATGTAGGGGTGATCCCGTATGTAGGGTGATCCTATAGATACATCATGGTTGTAGACATTCGTACCTGGATGGCGCAGATTTCTTTCCTTTCTCTGCGTCATCTTTTTTTTTGTGGCACTGACAAAAGATGGAAAATTAATCTTCTTTTTATTATTTTTTACTTGACTTTAGGGTATCATTTGATGTACTCTGGTTTCCAGATGTAAGATCTCTCCTTACAGGAAGCGGCAGGGGAGTTTTAGTATCTCTTGTCGCTTCTTATTGAAATTTTTGTATTATTTGCCTATAATTAAGGAAGGGAAAAAGGATATTGTGAGGCTGGCTTTATTGTTATGAAGATAAGGCCCATAATGTGTAAAAGGAGTCGAGCATTTGCTCTCAATTTACCTCTAGCCTCTCAGAGTCATATTAATTTATCAAAAGGGGTTCACAATTATTTTTCTTATGGTTTTTTTGGATGGTGGACATGTCATTGCTGGTTATCTAATCATTCTATATCTCTCAAGAAGCCTATTTGTTCTGGAATGGCTCTTGTTTCATAATTAACATTAAAATATAGGGAAACCCTTATATAAGCAGATAATAGATAATAGTATGTTTTTAATGGGGTTAAGTTGTAATTTTAATTTTAAACGTGAAATATGCGATTGGGATTGTTTGTCTGTCAAGATCTTATTTTTTAGGGGTTTAGTTATAATTTTCAAAATTTTAATGCCAAGAAGACAAAGAACTAGACCAAGAACTGGTGTGATTTAAGCGGCCAATTGGTGGGGACAGTGAGCAGTATATAAGCAGATATTTTATTAGGGTTGGAATAATTGACTTACTAGGACATAATGTCCTATTAGATGTCTGTATAGATATTGTATGTATATAATGATGGGGATTTTTTTGGTGGAAAATTTTACAGAAAGTGCTTGTATTTTTGAAAAAAAATTACAGAAAGTGCTTGTATTTCACTTGCTTTTATGCTAAAAGGTGAGAAATCTTTGTGAGATTTCCCGATTTTTGATCTAAGGTGTAATAGGGGCATGAAGCACGAATTGACATTTTGGTTTTGTTTAAATTTTTGGCGAAAAATAAATCAAAAACAGTTTCACCCGATTCAGAAGAAAAGTTGTAATGAAGGTAGATGAAGGATGGCATCATAAGGTTGATGCCGATTTTGGTAGTCAATAAATATAGGAGAAAAGAAAAATGACTACAGCGACGAAGACGAAAACGGCCTTTACAAAGGAAGTTCGTGCCGAGAGCTTCAAGCCTGCCAACGAACGTCAGGCTATCGTACAAGGTCGCAAGGAAATGAAACCCCCTCGGCGTTACGCTCTTAAAGACACAAGGGTGCGTGAGCTTCGCAAAGAATCTGGTGACAGGTTCCCTAACCCCTACCAGGCTGGAGGTGTTTATCATACTCTGGTCCAGGCTCTTGTCGTTCTCGGAGTCAACATCGGTCATTCTTTCTCTGACCTGAAGGCTCAGATGAAGAAGATCATGAGCGAGATTGACCGTGACGGGCAATCTGCTTGGGACAAGTTNGCCAACCGCAAGCCTCGCAATCCGAAGACTGGCAAGGATCTGAATGGTCGTATTCATCAGACTGCCCAGGTTCTTCAAAGGTTGAGTGGTGCTCACCCTTACGGCTTCAAGCTCCGTCAGGTCCGTGCGTGCATTGATATCCTTGCTGATAAGGAGAACAAGCCTCTGTACAGGTTGAATACGAAATTTACCAAGCCGGAACAGGTCAATCCCGTTAACGACCTTGTTCGCAAGCATAAGCCCAAGCCTACTGCTACTCAGGCTACAGGAAAGGCCAAGGCAAAGCCGAAAGCCAAGGCTAAGAAGGCCCCTGCCAAGAAAGCCAAGCCCAAATCGAAGGCTAAAGCCAAGAAGTGATTTTCTGGCTGAGGAGTTTAGAACAAGAGGGCATCGGGAAAACGAATTCCCGATGTCCTCTTGGCATTCTCTATGATCAAGATAGGAAGATTTAACAAAAATTTCCCGAATAAAGAAAAAACTTCTAATATAGTTGGGGAGAAAGATAATTTTTCCCATGAAAAGGATAGAAAAATGGTCATGAAGAGATTAGACCAAATTAATAACAGTATAGTTTCTCGCCTCAGTACTGGTTTCCCAAAGCTCGATCAAGCGTTTGGAGTTACAGATTATGGTAGAGGAGTCGAATATTGCGGTATGCCTTGCGGTAGGATTGTCTTTGCAAGCGGCGAACCTGGTGTTGGTAAGACTCGTTTTGGTATTTCCGTAGTAAAGAGTATCAACAGTTTTGGCGGTAAGATTCTTATCTTTCAAGGTGAAGTCCGTCCCGAAGAGTTCAAGCAATGGACAGGTACAAATGTTTTTGATGAAACCAATTTTTTTGTCAGTGATGACAGGGAAATTGAAAAGATAATTTATTATATTAAGCAGGAAAATCCTACGTTTGTGGTTATTGATTCTGCTAATATGATAGAAGATTATAATCGATCTTCGGCAATTAGGGTCATTCTTGATAGTCTCAAGAATACTGTTGCGGAGGTTGGATGCGTTTGTTTTATGATTGGTCATTTGACCAAAGATGGCAAGTTAAAGGGCAACGCTGATGTTGGTCATTTGATTGATGTTGAATGTTCGCTTACAAAGTTGGTGACTCCCAAGATTAAAGATATTCATAGTTTGTCAAATTTGGAACAAATCAGGCATGCAATTACAATGACTCCTGGCATGTTCAAGTTTGAGATTAGAAAGAACAGGTATGGTCCTTCTGGTGGATGGGCTATATTTCGTCACATTGATACAGGTATCAAGTTTATTGATAGTTCTTTTGGTATGGACGAAGCGACATTCAAAGAGACTAACGATTGGATAGAGGGAAGGGATCAGCCTACTAAGCAAACATTTTGGCAATGGCTTACTAGTTAGGAAAGTATCATGAGAGTAATGAAAGTTAAAAGAATTACCGAAATAAGAGATGGAGACAAAACATATTATTCGCACGTAGACGAACAGGACATGCCTTTGGACGAGATCCAAAGGTTGTTTATGTTTGAAAGTTTAAGGAGAATGGGTGAAAATTGTTTTAGAAAAAATGCAGCACCGCAAAAACTTGGTCTCCTTTAGTATGGGAAGAAAGAGATGAAATATCAGTATGTTGGAGTAAAAAGGGACAAAACTTCTAGAATTATACTATCAGGATTGAGGAGTAAGGGACATGCGTTTGTTTCGGCAGTAGGATCGGTTAGTAATTTACGATGTTTTTCTAATCCTGATGGGTTTATATCTATTGAGATACAGGATTCGCAAGGCAATCCTATTCCCGAATATGAAGGGCATAACATGTTGAAGGTAATAGAATAACGTTAGAAAATATTGCTTGTAGTAGTAAAATATATTTTGTCTTTATTTGTGGGAAAATTTTATGTTATAATTAAAAAAGATCGCAAAGATCTTGAAGAAACCATGAACGACGGAGAACAATGATGAGTAATCAATGGACGAAGGAGAACAATGATGAGTAATCAATGGACGAAGGTGTATCGGGATGGAAAGTGGAAGTCCATCAAAACTGATGGGACTATGAATCTTGTAATGACGATTGGTCCTGTTCTCGCTCAACGATGGCTCGATAACAGGAACCATCATAACCGTAAGAGAAAGGAAGCTCAGATCGGTAAGATAGCACGCGACATAGAGCGTGGCAAGTGGGTTGATACTGGCAATTACATTTCTTTCTACAGGGACGGGGAACTTCATGACGGGCAGAATCGTTTGGCTGCAATCGTCAAGTCTGGTCGTCAAGTCAAGACTCGTGTTGTTTTTGGGATTGAAAAGGATGCTGTCGCAGTAACGGATATTGGAGTCAAGCGGTCTCTTGTTGACCGAGCCACTCTGGCCGGATTTGAGGTTGAAGGTAAGGCTCTTCGTGCTGCTCGTTTCGTTATTGAGATGCTGAAGCGTTGTAATAAAGTCTATGATGATGAAGTCATTGACTTCTACTCGCAGTATAAGAATGCTTTTGATCGTGTTGCTGAAGTCATCAACACGAAGTGGATTTCGAAGCAGCCTGTTCATGGAGCCATGGCGCTTGTTGGGATTCAAGAGCCTGACAAGATTGAAAATGTTGTTGATTTCGCCAAGAAGTATAATAGTGGGATTGGCATTATCAACGAGACTCACCCTGCTTTGAAGTTGCGTAACTTCGCAATGGATCATCGACAATCGAATTCGGGAGCTTGGAGAACCGAGCTTTTCCTGAAGACTTTGTTTGCTTGTCGAGCGTATCTTGATGGGAACAGGAAGATCAATCGCCTATATAGGGCGAATGAAGATACTGTTTTCGTTGAAGATTTCGCGTTGACAGTCTAAAATATTGCTAGTCAGTTTCTAGAGCTGGCGTATCTCGAAAGTGTAGAATAGGTGGGAGACCTAACGCTGGTCGTCAGTGAAATACCACCCTTCGAGGGCAATGTAGAAAGGAGATTGTTGTGTGAAAAATGATTTTAAGACATGTTGATAGTGATTTTGACTTGTGTAAGAAGGGGAATATAACTGTATTGAAAGAGTTGGATGATTTTATAGATTTTCCATCCTGGTATAGTTGGGGATACTACATAGTTTCCCGATTTTGACTGTGACCTGTAATATGTCTGAAAGGAATCAGATATGGGACAGATACAAATATCAAATGAATTCTTCAAGAAAGAGAGAAATAGCTACTCTAACTGGCCTTTTGCTTTTTGGAGAGAGCTTATACAAAATTCTGTTGATGCCGGGTCTTCTCGAATAGATATAGACATTAACGTTGTCGATTCAAATCAGATTATAGTTACCTTTAACGATAACGGATGTGGTTTTAGTGCTGATATCCGTGATAATGTTTTCTTTTTTCTCGGGAAAACGAATAAGACTCAAGGTCAAATCGGTGGGTTTGGGAAAGCTCGAATAGTTGTTTGTTTTTCCCAACATAATTACCAGATCATATCTCAGGATTGGCGTTGTACGGGGAGTGGATCCAGCTTTGAAGTCCATTCTTTTGAACCATATTGGAAAGGTTGTTCGGTTATTGTTAATGTGGATACTGAAGGTCTTTACGATTCTATGGAGACCTATTTGTATAATTATCTTCGAACTACCCAGATTAATTGTGATGTTTATGTTAACGGTCTGGAGTTTAGTGGATGGTGTTACAAGCGTCGTTTGGCTAAGAGGTTGAGCTTTGGGTCCGTATATACGAACAAGAATGGCAAGTATAGAGGTAGTTTGCTTGTTCGGGTTGATGGAGTAACGATGTTTACTCGTTATATTTCTAATTCAGGAATACAGGTAGTCCTTGAGATTGATCCTTTTAAAAGCCGAGAAATTCTTTTGAGCAATAGGGATAGTTTGCATCAGAAGTATCAGGATGAGCTTGATAAATTCATACAGATGTTGGCTGTAGATACGAAGTCGGCTCTGAGAAACAATCACAAAAGATTCTTTTTTCTTCAAGGTGATCCAAAAATTACCCGAAGAAAGAGAAAGAATAATGAAGATAGGAAGGTTATCGAAATTATTCCTGGTGTAGAGATTAGCAAGGAAGCTGCTTTCACCAGGATGGAACCTCCTAACGCGATAGATACTGTTAACACCGAATTCGTTGACATGAATTGGGAGATAGATAATCTGGTTCCGTCTGCTGTAGTTATCTCGGAGACTCAGAATCCGAAAGTCAGGAGAGTTGTATCAAGATACAACCCGGCAAGTTGGGGTGATGGTGGTGGGAATAAGCGAAAACTTTTGCGTCAGTGGGCTGTTATTTGCGATTACGTAGTTGAGGAATACCTTGAGATAATTAATAAAGACGAGATTTTTTGGCGACCTGGGTTTGTTTTTTCGGATGAATCTGATGCTATGTATACGAATGTTCAGAATATTGCATGTTTTTTGTTGAATCCAGTTGACGAAAACGGTAAGATAATCTTCGGCTTGCGAAGCAAACCGAGTTGGAAAAGGATGATCGTTCGGGCTTGCCATGAAGTAGCTCATTATGGTGAGGAATACCACAATGAGACATTCGTTGGCATTTCCGAGAAACTGATTGAAAGAACAATTTGCAATGATAGTGATATATTTAGATCTTTGATTAATGTTTTGAAGTTACGGATAAAGTAAGGAGAGATGGAATGGATGCTTTTGAAAAGTTTCTCGACGGAATTCGTGCAAGATTGAAGAAAAAGGGATATGGGAAGAAGAGAATAAAAAGGTTTATAAATAAGGTTATTAAGAGAAACAAAGACTTCTTGTTTCTTGATTCTGTCGATCCAGATCCAGATCCTGATTTTGATGACTCGTATGAGTTTTGTGATCTGGTAAATACAATTAGACCTATGACGGCGGGAGAGGCAGATTACTGTCTCCCATTTATCGTATTACCACGTACCAATGACGAGATAAAGGAGTTGCGTATACAAGAGTATTCGGTGTATTATAGCGATCTTCAAGCATCTCGTGGTGAAGATTGGTTCCCTCCAGAAGAGTCTGATGAAGATCCTATTAATATGGCAGGGGATTACGGTAGAACTCCGCTCATTCAAGAGGCCATAAATGGCGATTTGAAGAGGGTCAAGGTTTTTATTAAGGGAGGTGCTGATCTGTTTGCTACTGACAATAACTATGACAATGCGTATCAGGCTGCTGTCAAGAATGAGCAGTGGGATGTTGCTGAATACTTATTGAAGGTTATGAAGAAGAAATTTCCCGATTGTTGAAAGAAGATGTAATAGAGATGAAAGGATAAAGAAATGTTTAGAGTAGAAGTACTTAACAAGACATATGGGGTCAGGTTCCAGTACAGAGAAGTATATTTTTGTCCTGAAAACCATGATGGATCTAGTCAATTTATTGAAACGCCTGAGCAGCATAAGCTCAAGGTTATTCAGGAGGAGATGAATCTTGGTCAACCTGTTTCTGTCCGTACTGTTTGCGAAATTTTTGAATTAAATGACGCAGACAGGACCAAGGAACTTATCGTTGCTGGTTGTTCTACTTGTGATACTCGTGACCGGTTTGATAAGAATATTGGTCGTTGGTTGGCGTTTGAGATGACTATGCGCGAGGCGAAGACGCTTTTCTACAAGGATCAGCGCAAGCTTTTCTACGAAGCTTATTTCAGAAATCATAAGCATAAGAGACATATACTTGAAACTGCATAATGGATGAAAAAGATAAAAAAATATTAAAAATGTTCAAGGCTATGCGTCTTGATATGAATTTTAAAGATGTAGCAATGAAAACGATCAAAGGGTTGAATAATGATTATTTCGAGAGTGGTTTGTCTACAGAAAAAAGAAATGATCTGTTTTTTGGTTTTATTGATGTAATAGATTTTGATGGTTTGGTGGATATGCTTGCTCCATCATATGCGAAAGTATTTTCTGAGGAAGAGATTGACCAGTTGATAGAATTGTTTGAATCTCCTGGTTATAGGTTGTTTCTCGAAAGATATCCTGTTGTTATGAATGAATCTGTTGAAATTATGAATGTGTGGTTATCTAATAAGCAGGTTGCAATAGAAGAATATATTAAGAAGTTTGTTGATGAAGAGACTGAGAAGGAAGATTGGCAAGAATGATGAAGTTTGGTACATTTTCTGTTTGTGTTGGCACCGAAGCTTGCAATGCCAAGTGTCCTTTTTGTGTTGCAAAGATGACAAATGGTTTTGTTCCTGGTCGTGGTGACAGGGAATTTCACTTGAATAAATTGGAGATTGCTTCTCGTCTTGCATCGATGAGTGGAGTCAATACGGCATTGCTTACGGGAAAAGGTGAACCTACTCTTTTTCACGATGAAATTACTCATTATTTACAGATTCTCAACAAATATTTCCCATTGATAGAACTTCAGTCTAATGGGTTGAATTTTTTGAAAAGTAGGTTTGATTTGGAACTTGCCAATTGGGTAAATTTTGGTTTAACTCATGTAGCGTTGTCTATTGTTCATTACGAAAATTATATGAATGGTAAAATTTACTGCGATTCTGGTTTAGATTATCCTGCATTAAATACAACAATTGATTTCTTAGTGAACTTTGGTTTATCTGTGCGGCTTAATTGCATAGGTCTCAAAGGATACATAGATACTGTTGACGAGATAAAGAAGTTGTTGGATTTTGTTCAGGAAACTGGTCATGAGCTACAGGTAACCTGGCGACCTGTTACTATTCCACAAGGTTGCACTAATGAAGTTGCGGAAGCTACTGAAAAGTTATTTGTTGATAAGAAGAATCTTGATTTTATCAGGGAATACTTTGCCATGAGTGGTATCTTGTTATATCGTTTACCTCATGGTGCAGAGATCTATGATGTTAACGGTCAAAACTTCTGTCTTGCTAATTGTCTTACTGCTCAACCTGACAAAGATGTTATTAGACAATTAATTTTTACTGATGGAAGGTTGCGATATGATTGGAATTTGAAGGGAGCGATTATTTTATGAGATGTCAAAATCTTTAAATTGATATCTGGTTTTATTTTATGTGGAATTTTTGGTTTAATCGAAATCAAGTGTGGTGGGGATCTTTAGACGTTTATTCTCATCTGATTAATTTCCCGATTACAGTTCAAAGTTGTAATATTGTTGAAAGGTTTCAAAAAATGAAAGAATTACTGAAGATATTAGGTTGGTCTCTTTTAGTTTTTATCGGAGTGATATTTTTGTCAGTGGTTGTAGTCGCACTCCTTCGTTTGATAGAAATTAAGTTTGGTTTGGTGACAACTATTGTTGTTAGTTTTATCTTGGCATTTGCTGGAATTTTTACAATGGTTTATTTAGACAAAAAGTGAAGAACTATGGAAAATCCAGAAGGACTAAAAGAAGTAAGATAAAAATGTGAACAAGGATTGACTGGAACTTCGAGGATAACATAATGAATAACGGATTGATAAATGTCGAGAGTATCGCATTAACAATTACATTGCTGGGTAAGGTGAAAGATTGTTTACGAGACGGTGATACTGTCGAGGCTTTAAATCTAATATCGTGGGTGACAGAGCGGCTAAACGATTTGTATGCCGTGATGTCATTCTTTGCCGATGCCAAAGACAATCGAGTTACCGTATTTCGCGGATAGTAGCCGGAGTCGTGTAGGCTTGGGTGTAACAGGTTGCGAAACTTGAACACGAGACAGAACGATGAGTAAAAATGAAACATTTGACGATCTGGTAATCGAATACAGCGTTCCAGAGAAATCCGAATACTGGGGATCCGATTGCGGAGAACAGGAATCTCTCGCTGTGGCGACATACCATGCCAGACGTATGGCAGAGCGATTAGGCGAGATGTACCCTGGTGCATCGATCAACTGTACCACATCGCCCCATGGCCGTCCCGCTACGGCCTACGATGAGAGTGGGGAACGATCTGATATCGCCGAAATCGTGGATGCGTTAGACGAAAAACATCGGGTCATTGATGCGGAATCGCTGCCGGACAATAGAGCTATCGTGAACTACAGTTGTATTCGGGGCCAGTTTCCGACAGACGAACTCCTGAACCGTTTCGATTGGACCTATTACTGTCCCGAGATAGACCCTGAAACGTGCCGTATAGTGGACATCCTCGCCGGAGACGGGATCGACATCGACGACACATGCGGTGTTTACGCCTCTCCCGACAGTTCGGGCCACTGGCGGATTACGGGGCTTGCCCCCGACGATGAGGCGACGGATCTTCGCGCTAATCGCGGAGAGCTTGCCCGTATCGGCCTCATTGTTGCCTAGCCGGACCCGCGTTCTTTTTCTTGTGTTGATTTGGAACTATAAGTGTTTCTGACATTTGTTATACTATTAGTAGTTTAATGAACTAGTAATAGGAAAAATAAAATGGAACAAGAGAAAACTGTTAAAGGTAGTTGTCATTTTGTACCACCGAAAAAAAAGTGTGCAGTTCTGAGACATACGCCGCATACTTTAAAAAAGACAGTATTTGATAATGCTTTAAAAGAAGCAGAAAAATTAGGGCTGTCAGTAAGTGAGTATTTATCTAAAGTACTAGATGCTACTCACGATCTTAATTAAAAGAGTATAAAATGTTAGAATTATTACTAAAAATATCGAAGCAGCATCCTGCTTTTTTTTTGCCTTTCACTGAGCTTCACAAAAATCTCACAGAACGTGTAGACAAGGGTCTTATAAACAAACAAGTTCACAACGGTCTTGAACTTTATACCTATTCACGTGATTGTCAGTTCGACAAATCAAATTGGGACATGTTTACACTTATGGCACGTGGTCTTGTGCTTTGTCCTGAGCAGGAAAAGATAATAGCTGGAGTTTTCCCTAAATTCTTTAATTTCGGTGAGATCTCTACTGTTCTTCCTGATGAGACTTTTACAATAACTGAGAAGCTTGATGGATCTCTTGTGATAATATATTTTGCTGAAGGCCAGTGGAATTGCATAACTAAGGGGTCTTTTACCTCTGAACAGGCATTGTGGGCCACCAAGTGGCTTTATGATAATATTCATGTAGGGTCTCTTCATAAGGGAATGACATATTTAGCTGAAGCTATATACCCGGAAAATCGCATAGTTGTATCTTATGATTATACGGGCCTGGTTTTGCTTTCCGCTTACACTGAAGATGGTTATGAGATAACGAGGTCAGATCTTGAACTCGAAGCTGAATGCACGGGTTTTAAAATAGTGCAAGAAAAACATTATGATTCCATAGATGAGATGGTGGAAGTGGCAAAGACTATGGATCTCTCGTCTGAAGGTTTTGTAGTAAGGTTCGAGAATGGATATCGTCTCAAGATAAAATCGGATGAGTATTGTAGAGTACATAAACTTGTTTCGAATTGCACTCCTTTAGCTATTTGGGACATAATGAGACATGGAGGAGATCTCGAAGTAATACGTAAAGATCTTCCTGAAGAATTTCATAAAGATTTCGATCAAATAGTTAATCTTTTGAGGGAAAAATTTGATAATTCTTTAAGAATTGTAAGGGGATTCTATTACGAAACTGAAGATTTAACAAATAAGGAGCTTGGTTTAGCTTTAAAGAACGGAAAGTACAATGATCGTTTACCTTTTGTTAGAGCATGTGCGTTTCCTTGTCGTAGGGAAGGTTTCTTCGAGAAGGTCTTCGAGCCTTTTTTAACTAACGATACGAGACATCCTCGAAGGTTCTTATTCGAGTCGTTTAGACCTATAGGGAATGTTCTCGAAGGTTTCGAGCCTAGCTCCGTTATGAATAGATTTGAGGAATCGTAATTTTCCCGCTTCTCTATGAGAAGATGCGAAATTTCTTTGAATTTTCCCGAAAAAGAATCTAAGATGTAATAGAGATGTCATGTTGGTATAATAGTACCAAGGTTGAGGAAGGGACCGAGTGCAGGGAGCTATTACTGCCCGAGCGAGTAGGTGACAAAGAAAAAGCCCTTCCGAATTGCAATGCGTTGTGGAGCCGGGTGGGGAATCCGGCCATGACATCTTTTTCCTGAAAAAGAATCTAAGATGTAATATAACTGAAAGGAAATAAAGATGAGACTTTATCTTGACAACGATTTTCACAATAGTGAAACTTTTGTTTTAGCAAAACAATGGAATACAATAGATGATTCTTTTAAGGTGTCAGTTCCTAAAAGGTCGTGGAATGATGCTTGTCGTAGATTATGTGGTATGAGAGATTGTGAATGTGGAGACATTAGAGGTAATATAACAGATCGGGATGGAAATAAATATATTGTTACTGATTATGATAATGATTTTGTATATCTTGACCGAGAAATTTAAATGAAAGGAAATAAAAAATGCCAAAAGGCAAAAAAAGTTGTCCAGAATGTAATACAGAACATGGCGCTCGTACTCTTAAATGTGAATGTGGTTACGAGTTTAGGAAGGGAGTATATAAACCTAAACTTATGAGAAAGAAAGATATCGAACCAAAGGATACTTTGGTTTTTAAAGGAGACGTAGAACTTTCTCTTGCAGAACCTGAAAAGAAAGTTACAAAGAAGGTCAAGTGTGATAACAAGATTACTCTCGAACAACTTGAGAAAGCTTGTTCTCCAATTGAAATAAGTAAAGGTAATGGGACTCTTACTCTTGATAAGTCTGTATTTATAACGGCTCAGTTGAGCTCTCCATTGTGCAATAATAAACTAGTACTTCCGTTCAACGCGGTATTTGCAAAGATTGTAGCGGATTCTGATGAAGGGACTATGACCGTTTGGACTCTCGATGATCGCGGAGACCCAGACTTTATCTATATCGGAGCCATAGCAAAAACGTAATTTTCCCGATTTCTAAATAAAGAAGTAATATAATTGAAAGGACGTAACAATGATTGTATTAGCTTCATTCAGTATATGGGGAGCGATGTTAACATTATGTGCAGTAGCATTTTGTATAATCCTGCCTATCAGTGCTATTGGTTCTTATCTTGAATGTAGGAAAAAAGGTTTTACTTCGGAGAGGGTGGAATTTTGTACTGGTTGTCTATTACTCTTCTTTCTCGTTTCTTTGTATTTTCCTATATGTGAAATATGGCACGATAAAGAGGTTAAAGCCGAACAAGAACATATAACAATATATGGAGAGAGAGAAGAAGGACTGCCTTTAAGTCAATCAAGACCTATTAAGGCAACTCTAGTTGCCATTACTATTGGAATTATTAGCGGTTTATTGGAAAAAATAAAACCTGGAGATGCTAAAGGTAGGGCACAAGTGAACCTTGGGTTGCTGTTTTTCGTTGGAATTTGTACAATTCTTGTATGGATTGCTTGGTTGTCAGGTTCGCATTTAACCGATTAATATATATATGAAGATCGAGTATATCTGTTTCGGGTCTCTAAGCGGTTATAGTATAGCTGCAAAAAATTACATCTTATCTCTCAAGAATCATCATCTCAGAATCCATACTCTTGATTGTCAGCACCGAATCGACGTTGCTGGTAAAGACCTGAAGTTGTTCGAGAGGCTTGCGAAAGTAGAGCCTTCTGATGACATGGTTCAGATATTCCATTGCATAGCACCGATGCAGCGACGCAGGAGGAGGCGTAACAATATAACAATTGGAGTTGCAACTTTTGAGACCAGGCGTCCGCCTCAACATTGGATCGATATTTTGAACAAAAATACAGCTGTCATAGCACCATCAAGATTCAATGTCGAAGTCTTTAAAGAAGCAGGAGTTAAAGTCCCGATCTTTCATATCCCTCATTGCGTAAATATTCAAGAATACAATCTGGATGTAGATCCGTGCAAAAACTTCGAATATTTTACATTTTTATTCATTGGATCTTGGAAGAAGAGAAAGGGCTACGAGGAGTTGCTAACTGCTTATAAGCAAGAGTTTAATGAGGATGACCCTGTTCAGTTAATTATTAAAACAGATAAGACAAACAAAGCTGCTGATTTTATTAGGAAAATGGACATTAGCGCTCGTGTTATAATTGAAAAGCAGGTTATACCGGAAAATGAAATGCCAAATTATTTGAGATCTGTAAACTGTTTGATACTACCGACTAAGGGCGAAGGGTTCGGTCTACCCTGCATTCAGGCGATGGCCTGCGGTGTCCCGGTTATTGTAACGGCTTGTTCAGGATGTAATGATTATGCTAATGATAGTACCACCTTCCTTCTTAAGCCAGAAGCTACTATTACTAAACAGGTTATGGACAATATACCTCAGTTCTTTAGTAAGCAATGGGCTTGGATCTCAGTTCCTCAAATTTCAAAAATGATGAGATATATTTTTACAGGAACCCAGGAGATCCAAGAGAAGACTGAAGCCGCTCTATCTCTTGTAAGATCTAAGTTTAGCGTAAGTTACGTATCTGGATTGTTTAATAAAATGTTTGATCAGCTTTAACATTCGAGATAATTATCGCATAGGTTGCAGTTAGTTTACCAGTATCATTTTTGATTTCCCGATTTGCAAAAAGCAAAGATGCGAAATTACAAAGTAATTTCCCGATTTTGAAAAAGAAGATGTAACAGAGATATGTAGGATATAACATAAATGGGAAATAGGGCTTGGTCCACCGATACCTGGATCACGGGGATCAAGTTCCTATTTCCAAATTAAAAGGATAGAGATATGGGTTATTCTGGACTAGAAAGTGTATATGCATCAGATTCTGCTGCTGACTTTGTTGGCGGGATCATTGTACCATCTCTTATTGAAAATCTAAAAAAAGAGATAGAGACTAATAAAGGAAACAAGTACAATACTGATGGAGTAGTTAATGTTTCTTTATTTCTCGTAGAGTTTATTCTTCCCGGTCAATGGAGAGACTCGGATCTAATTAATTTTGTTAGGAACAAAGTACTTCCAAAACTCGAAGAAAAGATAAAAAGAACAGAAGAGGCAAAATGGGAGAGTGCAGAGAATCAAGCATATCATCTATCTCATTTTGTGACATGGCGATGCAAACTTGAAGAGTTTGTCAAATAGAATAACGCTTAATAATTTTCCCCCGATTCTGATAAATAGTTGTAATACTGCCGAAAGATTAATTTCTTTACGAAAAGGAATAAGAATTATGGCGATGGCGAAAGGCACAATTCCGAATGGTAACGCGGTAGAAAAACACAAACTTGTTTGTGCGACGGGAGATACGAACCATAATAAATATTGGCAATGTGTTCTCTATGATTCTGGTGATGTCGAAATAGAGTTCGGTAGAATTGGCGTGACCTCTTCGAGGGGAGTACATTTCGGGGCTGGTCGTCATTTCATGGAAAAGAAAATGAGGGAAAAGCAGAAAGGCAAGGTAAATAAGTCTACCGGCCAGCGAGAACCTTATTTTGAAATCGAAGTTATTGATGGTGATACTCCTACTGCTGCGACTACCAAGGCGGTAAGCAAGGACAAACTCAAAGATATTGCCAAAAATCAAATCAAGCATTCCTCGCCTGAGACTGGCAAGTTGATTGAATGGCTTGCAGACATTAACAGGCATCAGATTACCGATGCCACGGGCGGTAAGGTTGCTTGGAACGCTGACAAGGGATTGTTTGCTACTCCCCTTGGTATTATTACTCCTAATGCTGTTTCTGAAGCAAGGAATCTACTTGTCAAGATTGGTGACTTTGTTGCTGATAGGGATTTCGTTAGTCATGATTTCAAAAAGACTGTTGACAGGTATATGACGATTGTACCTCAAAATGTTGGTATGCGTTGGAACCACAGATCAGTCTTTCCTGATCTGTCTTCTGTACAGAAGCAAGGTGGTATTCTCGATGCTCTTGATGCTTCTTATATCTCTGCTACTTCTATGCCCGAGGATATCAAAAAGAATAAGAAAGTCGATCAGCCTAAAGTTTTTGAGACGAAACTTGTTCTTATTGAGGATGGAAGGGTTTTTGATCGGTTGAATAAGAAGTTCAAGAAAAATGTTAATGTCCATCATAGGGATACTTCTCGAATGAAGTTGCATAAGGTTTGGGAGGTAGAAATTGGACCTGTATTTGAGATGTTTAAGCAAATTTCTAAAAGACTTGGTAATGTAATGGAGCTTTTTCACGGTACTAATGCAGCCAATTTGTTATCGTGTCTCAAAGTGGGTCTTAGAATTGCTCCTCCTTCATCTGCTCATGTTACCGGGAAAATGTGGGGGAATGGCGTATATGCCAGCTCACAGAGTTCAAAGGCTCTAAATTATGCTACTTCGTTTTGGGGAGGGAGAGATTTGGGAAGATACTTTATGTTTCTTGTAGATTTTATAATGGGAAAAACTTTTGTTCCTCCTGCAAGATTTTCTGGCAAACTACCGAAACTAGGATATGATTCTACTTATGCTAAAGCTGGAGTCAGCGGTAAACCTGGTCGTTCCACATTGTTAAATGATGAACAAATAGTATACAAAGATAATCAAGTAAACTTGAAATATCTATTGGAGTTTAAGAGATAAAGATTTTCCCGATTTGTAGACCTAAGATGTAATATAATTGAAAGGATTAAAATGGCTAACGATAGAATATATTTGAGATGTAAAGGGTGTGGAAACCAGTATCTTTTGCTTAAGTATTATCCTTGTAATAGTTATATTTGGCGACCAGAAGAAATACAAGAGTGGATGGACCAACATATAGCTGATTGTAACGAACTTGGTATGGGAGATCTTGGCGGGAATCCTTGCTTTGATCTTATAACAGAATCAGATGATAATTGGACGAATCCAGAACCCGCTTGGCCACTGGGAAAACCATTGGAATTTAGGAAATGATCGTCTACAAAACGAATCAAGTAAACTTGAAATATCTATTGGAGTTTAAGAGATAAAGATTTTCCCGATTAAAAGTCTAAGATGTAATAGAAGTGGAAAGGATGTAATATGATTAAAGAAGCAATTAATAGAATTAGAGAGAGCATTGAATTTCTTGTTGAAGAGTATGGTATTATTGATGAGCATAAAACAGGGATTCTACTTGACATAGAGGCACTCGATTCTCTTTTGACGAAGAAAAGTCGCTCGAAGAAACGTTTTCCTAAAATCTTTAAGATTAATGAGAGAAATGGGAAACAGAGCATGGAAGAGAGAGTTGAGGGGACTCTTGATCCACCTATTTTCTGTGCGAAAAATATTTATGATACAATCGTACAGGCGGCAATCAACATGCAGTCTGAAGGTAAAGATTTCAATCGTTTTACCCTGATTGAGGCTGCTCAATTTTTGAATGATCGAGTTACGATGCCTGCGGTGAATGTATGTCTCCATTATTGGATTTCAATGGAAAATGCTCTTCTTTTCAAGAAAGACGGTTCGGACCTTTTTGCATTGACTTGTGGTCCTGAGAATTTTCAGGATAATGCCAAAAGGGCATGGCAAGCGTTGAGAGAAGAGGAATTTAGAATTGATGTGCCTAGAGGGTTCATGTAAGTCACCCGAAAATAAAAACTGGATGTAATAAGATTGGAAGGAATAAAAAATGAAAACAGCAGTAATAACAGTAGTGATAAATGATTCGGATGGCATTGATTATCAAGAGGTAGTTGATGCAAAGACGCGTGATGCACTTGACAAGAAACTCATGAAGAAACTTCCTCTTATTATTAAGGGTTTTCATGAGACAAACGATTTCCTTGAGGAAGAGGATGAAGAGCATTTCAAAGATGTGGCTGAGGATTTGCTGGAAGATGAAACTTGTCCTTATGCTCCTTCATGTTATGTGGGTTCTGGGTTTATTCAAATTAAGTTCTTCTGATTCACCCGATTTTGAAGATGAATCATAATAGCATTGAAAGGATGTAATAGAAATGGTACGTTTAAATTATGTAAAAGGTAATAATATTGATGAGTTTATACAAAAAGCTCGTTTTGATCTTGACAGAAACGGATATGTTGTATTACGTATAGAACCTGGAGATGCTACACGTTATGATATCGTTATCACAGCACTTTCGAATGATTTTCTTATTAGTCTTATTAATCTTAACAGATATACTGTTTTAGTGGGAAGAACGGTGGATCACGTAGAACCAGGTTGGTTAGACTGGCCAAAGAAAATCAATGTTTGTACAGATGGACTAGTATGTGAAGTATATAATAGTATACGTGCAGGAAAAGTTTTGGGTGAGTTTTTCAATTGGGAAACAGGACATTATACGGGTTAATATTTCTATAATTCACCCGATTTTGAAAAAAAAATGTAATATTGATGAAAGAATAAAAATTTGGACAACTGTAGATAAAGATTGTAAAAGATGTGTTATCTTGTCGTTATTTAATGCTGGATAATTTTCCCGTTTTGTAAAAGTTTTCCCGAAAATAAAAACTAGATGTAATAAGATTGAAAGGAATAAAACAATGGGTACTAGACATCTGACATGCGTAGTGAAAGACGGTGAGTTTAAAGTCGCTCAATACGGACAATGGGATGGATACCCGAGTGGGCAAGGTATGACTTGTCTTGAGTTTCTTCAGAATTGGAATCGTAATCAGTTTAGTGATCGAATAGATGCTTGTATCCCATGCAACAAAGATGAAATCCAAGCATTTTGCGAAAGCATTGGTTCAACTAATGGTTGGATGAATCTTGAGCAATCCAAAAAGTTTAAATTTAAATATCCGCAACTTAGTCGAGATATGGGTGCTGACATCCTGAATTTCATTGCAAACAGTACCGAGCCTGTTGAATTGGATTACGCTGTTGAATTTGCCGGTGATGGTCTTTTTTGCGAATGGGTTTGGGTCATTGACTTAGATAAAAATACCTTCGAGTGTTATGGAGGTTGTAATAAAAACGGGCCATTACCCGAGAACGAAAGATTCGCATTTCTTAACGAGAAACAAGGTAATAATGATTACTGCCCTCCGCTACTGAAAGCAAGTTGGTCTCTTGATTCCTTGCCGAGCAAGGAACAATTTCTTAAAGATTGCGAAGTAAATGATGAAGAGGAAGTTTAAGCAAAGGAAGAACAAATTTCCCGAAAAGAAAAACTAATTGTAATAAGATTGAAAGAAATAAAACAATGGATATTCAAATTGAACAAGCCATAACAAACNTAATTGATGCAATGGTAGAAGTGAGAGAGATGTTTACTGCTTTTGATGTAACGTCTCAACTCCGTCAGCAAGGTCATCAAGTTCTTCATAGAGGACAGGATGGAGTAAGAAATTTCGTTCATTCTGCCTATACTGAAGGGGGAGATGGAGTTTTTCCTGCCTGTTATGTCAAATCTCTGCACGATTTCGGCAAGGGACCGTCCTTTGTTTTTCATCCTCACGATGCCGATATAGAGGATTACGATTCTTCAAAGTGGCAGACTGTTGGTTCCCCGACTCCGACTCCTGCCCCGGCTCCTGTTGATGATGGGAAGATTGGAACTGATGGTAGGGGGAGGTTGACGATTAGGGCGAGTCTAATCCGCCAGATGGGTCTCAATGTTGGTGACAGCGTTGTAATTACCAAAGATTCAGATTCGTTTATAGTATCATCTTACACCAATCCAGTTGCAAATTGTCAGATTCTAGTTGTTGATAAAAGTAATAATGTTAGGATTGGTCCTGATACTCTCAAAAATGTATTTGGACGGCCAGCAAAGACTCTTCGAGTCGAGATGGAATTAGGGTCTGACTCTGTTGGACAGTTCATCAGAGTTACAGCATAAAGTAATGATCCTGGGGGGCTTGGGTCGTGAAACCTTAGATGTAGAGTCTGGTGAGCAATCACCCGATTCTTCTTTTATGTCGTAATAATAGTTGAAAGGATAAAAAAAATGATACGAGTTATTGAAACACAGATTGTAATTTGTGATAAATGTGGTAAAACAATTGCGATACCTAAATGGCAAGACGTATCGAGGTATGGTTGGTGCGTACCGCCAGATGGGGCATTTCAGTGGTGCCCGAAATG
>JGI10211J14876_10000325_pt1 | contig 20233 bp, 21 predicted proteins | sample Etolagsediment_FD_14876 | JGI IMG/M metagenome (IMG submission 14876)
CCCCCCCGCAAAAACAAACCCAAACAAACCCAATTTCACCCCCCATTCCGTACCCTATCGAACCGCACTAACCCCCAACTTCCAGAACCAATCCACCCTCCACGCTATACCCCATACGCTATAACCTTCACGTTTCATCGAGATATGAATTCCGAACCACGAAAACACATCGCGCATTTATCCCTTAGGGAGCCATCCCGAAATTTTTCACTTTGCATTTTACACTTTGCGTTTCCCCCCGGGTGCCCCGGCCAAACTCGTTTGGCCGTGCTTTTTTGCCACCCAGCACATGCCGATCCTGTTGTATTGCTCAGATCCATAAGCATAGGCCATAAAAATCGGCCTGCAAACTTGCTGCGCATCAACAATGCTAATCATGAAATAATCAGGGGTCCTGGAAACGATATTGGGCTTTCCATCCCTTCCCCTGGTTTTTCCCGTCGGTAACAAACCAAACCAAAACCCGGTTGCGCCAGGTAGTCAGTTCCGGCGGAATATTGGGGCCACTAAAAACCGCCATAATTTTCTCATGGGTCCCTGAACCATTGAAAAAATAAAGCAAATCCGTCTTAGCTTCGGTATCAAACTCGGTAAACTTAAAGTGAACAACTTTCCCTTCGGGTGCGATAATCAGCCACTTGCAATCGCTGTTTTGCGAGTAATTATCAGGGCCGCTGCCGTCTTCAATGGTCCCCCCCTCTTCAAGATACTCAGTGCCCCGGCAGTATAATTCGCTGAAGTTAATCGGCTCCGCTTTGTATTCCAGTAACCATTCAAATTCTCGGCCACTGGCTTTCGGTTCGAAAGTTACATAAGCTGTTGTCCCGGCCACGTATATACTTTCGCCAAGATCGGTTAATGGATAGCCGGCTAATAATTTTAAATCAGCCGAATCATCGGCATAAAAATTCAAAACACTCCTGCCGGCCTTTCCTTTAATAAAAACAGGCTTAAATCGAAGTCCCTTAAACGGGCCGCTCGGTTTAATCATCCAGGCGGCCGATTTTTTTCTCGGATTGAAATAATGTAAATATCCCTGCGGATTCGCCAGTTTATTCTCTTCTTTAGTGCTCTCGCTGAAAAGACGGCTTTCAACCGCCCCTTTTATATTCAGTTTGCCGGCCCCAAGTTTGGCATTGTATTCGGGATTTATCCCATCGATGCCCTGTGCGGAGTTTTTTAAGCAGGCTGTAATCATATCCGGCGAATAATCCGGATGTTGCAGTTTTACGACAGCCGCCGCGGCGGCCACTATCGCGGTGGCCATGGAAGAGCCCTCTCTTGTTTCATAATCGGTATCTGAAAGTGCACTGGCACTCAATATGTTTGTTCCGGGCGCCGCCATATCAACGAAGGCGCCATAGTTTGTTTTTTTAATCTTTTTGCTCTGACGGTCTAAAGCGGCTACCGCTAATACACCCTCTCCGGCGGCGGGGTATTGTTCTCGTCCGGGAAAAGTGCCTGCCGAAGCCACAATCAAAATGCCTTTCTTATGCGCTTTGGCCAAAACCTCCGATTCATCCGGCGAAATATGCCCGACGCCCCATGCACAGATAATAATATCAGCGCCTGCTTTAACGGCGTATTCTATCCCCTTGTAACCGTCTTTAAGATATGTCTTGTCTGCCCTGTCCGCCAGGCACTTAACGGGCATAATCTCAATGATATCCACCGCACCATCTCCATAAGCCGTCTTGGTAATTTGCGTTACAATACTCGCCAGGTGAGTCCCGTGATAGAAAACTTTAAGCCTGTTTCCCGGAGGTGTTACATCATTGTCTCTGTCGGAAACATCCCAGCCGCCGACATCATCCACACAGCCGTTGCCGTCGTCGTCGATGTTATTATTCGGAATTTCTTTCGGGTTCTTCCAGATAAACCCCTTTATATCTTTATGACTGGTCCTCACCCCGTCATCAACTATAGCGATGACGATTTTCTTTTTCCCGGATTTGGGCCTGATGTTTTCGGGGATGTTAATATCCCTCAAAAACCATTTCCCGTCCATTAAGGATTGGCTCTGAACATTGTCTTCCGCAAAAAGCCCCAATCCGGCAATTATGACAATTAACGTAATGAACCCGAGTTTATGCATGTGTTAATTATACAATTATCTTAAAAAAAAAGAAGCCTGCTCTAAACTGCAGGCTTCTGAGCAATTAACAATCTAAGCGATTAAGGGCTAATCGTATCAGTATCAAACAGGTGACTTTCCACACCTCCCCTTTCGCCTAATTGGCGCGGTGTAAGGCCCAGGCTGGTGCCCGCATGTACAGGTACCCTCCCGCGCAGGTCCGGCAGGGCAAATGTGGTTTGCCCGTCACCGCCGTATGTCGTCCCTAAAATCGAGAATAATGCCTCGTTTCCGCCAATGGGTAACAATTGTCCGTCACAAAGGGCCCATCCTCTGGGAGCAAAATTCCCCGCAAACATTATAATCTCACCAATAAAGGGGTCAGAAGCTTGTTTGTTCGGTAGATAAATCCCTTGAATAGCGATGATAAAATTGACGACGCCATACGGCTGCATGTTATCCAAATCATGTGGCTGGGTACCCAACTGCAGCGGCCTGGATATCCAGTTATTTCCATCCCACGTCATCAAATCCCAGGGATTCGTCCCCGCATTAAGCCCAATCATATACGATATATCGTTCACATCTATTGGATCCAGCCCCGTATATAGAGGAGGCCCGGGCTCTCCCTGAATACCTTGTGGTCCTGGATCGCCCGGAGCACCCGGATCACCCATTGGTCCTGGATCACCCGGTTCACCTTGTGGTCCCACTGGCCCCGGACCACCCATTGGTCCTGGATCACCCGGTTCACCTTGTGGTCCCACTGGCCCCGGACCACCCATTGGTCCTGGATCACCCGGATCACCTTGTGGTCCCATAGGCCCCGGGTTGCCTTGTGGTCCTGTTGGTCCCTGAGGTCCCAGTTCACCTTGTGGTCCCACGGGCCCCGGATCACCTTGTGGTCCCACAGGCCCCGGATCACCCTGATCACCTTTTGGCCCTTGAAGACTTGTCCATTCGGTACCATCATAAAAATATATCACATTATCGGTTTCATCATAATATATAACGCCCTTTTCGGGATCAGGAACCTCTGTTGTACCAATCAATTGTAATGCACCGTTGATTGTCAACGGATAATTCGGATCCATAGTGCCTATCCCAAGCTTGTTCAATACAATTAAATTGTTAAATATGGCATTATCGAAATCGGGCGTGTTTGAAAATTCGACCCAATCGAGTTTACATACCGATCTTCGTTCCTTTATGATAATGATATATACATCATGAACACCTGTAATATATTCAATTACCGTTGTACTTATATGGCTCGTAAACACTTTGCCGGTATTTTGAGTTTCGAGCTCTCCCATTATTTGGCCGTCAATTGCATCTAATCTGACTTCAATTTTTGTCAGATTATCTTTTCCCATCAGGGAAATATTGGCTGAAAATGTGTTGTAATACGGCTCATCGCCGAAATCGAGCTGCTCATAGCAAATCCAGCTTTCTTTCTTGTGAATAGATAAAATACCCGACCGAAAAGATTTTATCCCTTTCGAGTCATCACAATCCTCTGCTTCTAAACGAAATCCATAATCGTCCGCCAGCAATAATGGCGCGCTTAGAAGCAGGATTAAGCAGACCGTCAGAACAAATAGAATCGGATTTTTGACATTTCTTTTACAATTCATAACCACACCCTTTCAATTAAATAAAATCTCCTGTATCTCTTCCTCAGCAGTCCCAGAGCTTGATGGAACCACATATCACGCTATGCACTACCTCTTTTATCATATTCCAGCCGGCATGTCAACAGCGAATTGCCTCAGAAATGATTTTTGTCAAAATTGACAATATATACTCACCCAACGGTCATTCTGAGCAGCCTGCCCTGAGCGTAGTCGAAGGAATGTTGAACGTTCGGCGTTCGGCGTTGAGTTTACCCTGAGCTTGTGCCCAAGGTACCTGCCGAAGGGATGTTTATTTCCATCCCGCCCCCCCTTGTCATCCCGCACTTGCCTGCCCTGAGTTCATTCGAAGGGATCCGGGAACTAGAAAAAAACAGCATCCCGGCTTGCCGGGATTCCGCAATTTTGCACTTTGCATTTTGATTTTTGCACTTCCTATGTCATTCTGAGCAACGATAGCCTGTCCTGAGCGCAGTCGAAGGAATGTTGAACGTTCGGCGTTCGGCGTTGAGTTTACCCTGAGCTTGTGCCCAAGGTACCTGCCGAAGGGATGTTCATACAGACCTCTATCTCATCACCCCTGTCATACCGGGCTTGCCTGTCCTGAGCTTGTGCCCAAGGTGCAAAGCCGAAGGGACCCGGCAAATCTAAGGGGGCGCTTCCTCAATTTTACATTTTGCATTTTACACTTTACATTTCCTATGCTATTGGCCAGCCGCCGTGTCCTCTGAATTGTTTTTTAACTTTGCCTACGTGGTCTTTTAACTGCAGGACTTTTTCCGAGCCGAACTGTTTTGTTAAATAATCCAACAGGAATGGGTCATCGAGCAGCAGTAAAACGGCGGGCTTTCGCCTAAAATTAATCTTCTCCGGCAATTCAGAGGAAATTGCGAACATTCCTTCACCTATGATTTAGCCATACCGGATGGGCCACTTGCCTGTGCGGGCTCTGCTTATAGCCGCTTTCAACTGGTTCGTGCCTAAACCGTTGACCGCTATCGACTCAATAACAGGGACACCTAAATGACGTGACAATCCGCCCGAATCTATCCATATTCCCCTTCTTGCAGTTTCATCTATCGCGTTGAGCGATATTACCATAGGAATTCCTAATTCCAGGAGGTCCGCAGTAAGGGTTAGTGACTGCTTCAGTTAGTTAGCATCGATGCACTGGATGACAATGTCAGGCTTTTCCTCAAATATCAAATCGCGGACTATAAGTTCTTCCTGCGAGTGAATGTAAAGGCAATGCAGACCCGGAGTGTCAAAAACTTCATAAGCGTCCCCATTAATCCGGCATTTGGCTCGCTTCATCTCGATAGTGGTCAACGGATAGTTGGCGACCAATGTATATTGGCCGGTGAGATTATTGAATATCTGGCTCTTGCCTGTATTCGGCAGCCCGATGATAACAATTTTTTTAACCGGAGCCGAACTGCTCAAATTCTTTTCTTTGTTCATTGTGTTCTTCATATTCAGGCCCTTCCTTAGAACATCATTTGTGCTTAGATTTTCTCCTTCTGGCCGCCACAGCAGGCTGAACACGTACAAAACGCGGGGCTAAATATTATCTGTTGCTTTGGACAACAGATACTAATTATATTCCTTGTCTTTATATTTCGTGAAACCTCGGACTTTCCTCCAAAGTAAGATATATTGTCTTGCGTATATCATCCCTTATTACGCACATAGGAATTTCGTCACCGGGTTCAGAGCCGGCAAGATCAGACAGAAATTCCCTTAAAGTTCTTGTTTTTCGGGAATTAAAAGACATGATAATGTCATTGGCTTGCAGGCCGGCTTCTTGGGCAGGGGAATTACGAATAACTTCTTCAACTAAAATACCACCTGCCTTTCCAACTTCTTCAAGCTTTTTCGCCTGGTCACTTCCAAAAAGAACCTCGCTGACTTTTGCCCCAAGCCAGGGTAATGCTTTTGTTACAGGCTTCAAATATGACGGCCTTTCTTTGGGAACTGCATACACTGTAATTGTATAATCGCCTTTGACTACACACATATAAACTTCGCTGCCTATCTCGCTCCCTAATAAATCGCCTTGAAGCTGCTTGGCGGTTCTTATTTTCCTGCCATTGAAAGAAACTATTACATCCCCAGGCTCTATATTTGCTTTATCAGCCGGAGAAGCAGGTGTAACGCTTTTGACCAAAGCCCCCTGGACTTTGTCAAGCCGGACTGCTGCTGCTATCTCAGGAGTAACCTCAGAAACTTCTAACCCAAGCCAAGTACTGCCCCATTGGTCCTTGAAAGTTTCATAATCTAGGGGTTCGGCCTTAATAAAACTCTTCTCATGACTATTGGCGGTCGTTTTTGAATCTTGATAAAGAACAAATGCCGCAATAACGTTTAGGCTCAGCGATATAATTGTTATAACGATTAACCAGTTTTTTCTTAACCAATATCCCATTTCGGTTCTCGTCAGAGTTTTTTCGATTCTACGGGGCAGATTGCTGCGCAGGTATTACACATAAAACACTCACTGCTATCTATACAGGGTTTCTTTAATTGGTTATCGTAACTGATAGCATTCATTTGGCATCTTTTTTGGGCCAACCTGCAACCTTTACAATTGTCCTGCGGCAAATTAACCCTTATCAACCTTAGTTTTAAGAAAGAACAAAGTCCGCTTAGCAGCGCGAAAAACGCACCCAATGGACAGAAATATCTGCAATAAAACCTCGATATGACAGCCGAGAAAACCAGCATCAATAAAAGCCACATCCAGGATATCAAATCGCCGTGCAGATTAAAAAATGTGGCAAATGGTTCTATAATGCCGGCTAAATAAATTGCAAGGATATTATTTGCAAACAAAAGGCCAATCATAAGTAAAATCCCAAGATTGACATATTTTACAACTTTCAAATACCTGTCAGCCTCTTCGGTGATCTTCCACTTTATTGGTACCAGGCGGAATAGCACTTCGGTAATGGCTCCGAATGGGCAAAGCCAACCACAATAGAACCTCCCGGCGACAACTGTTAAGCCTATTGCGATAACAACAAGGCTGTACCAATACAGGTTATTCAAGAACACCGGGGTGTGGCCAGATAAAAGCCTTAAAATATCATTTATGGAAAACCCGCCTCCCATGAAAATGCCCAAGTAGGCAAAGCTCAGCCCTAATATAAAATAACGCAAGGATTCATTCTTTTTGAAAAATGACCAGAACGCCAAGCCAACCATGGCCCATAGGAATATAAAATCTATCTGCCAGAGCAAATGTTGGAAGAATAAGTGTTTGACAGGATTGTCTTTATCTACGTGCCGGCGTAAAACCTCTTCTGTAATCAACTCCAGCCCCGCCTTTATTGAACGGGTAACCGTGCTTGAAGTTATCGTAGCTCCTGTTATAGCGTCTATATCTGACTCGAGAATAAAGTTGTCACCTGCATCTTTTTCTTCAAATTGTGTCAAAAACCAGCTTCCATCGGCCAGAAATCCTTTTGTATATCTTGGACTTTCAAATTCGCTCAGCACCTTAACGCCGGTAATCTTTCCCTTTGCATCTACGCCAACCAGGGTTGCTATCTGGTCTCGGTAGCCCCAGCTCTCGTCAGGAACTACTTCTGTTGTCAGAAAAACCGCTCCCATAAGATATCCGCCGTCCGTAGTGTAACCAAGAAAATGGGCGAAGGGTTCTATCTTCCTGGCAAAAGCATCGGCAGCCGGCAAAACATCTGCCAAGTCCTTTTTTGTTACCGATTCAGCAAAGCATTTGGGTATTAAACTCAAAAAAAGTAAGATGCCTAATATGAATATGGCTGCTTTTGGCAGTTTCAGCTTGTTGGACATAATTTGCTTCTATAATTGAAATGAAAGGGAAATGGCTGCTAAGATTATTGATATCAAGATACTACTGAAAATTATCGGCTTAAAATATTGCTTGTCTTTTGTGCTAAGCTCTTGTTTGGTTTCTATAATCAACTTGACACCCATCGCTATCAAAATGCTGCCAACAACAACAGCAGCTAATTCGTCCATGAAAATAAAGCCAAACATTGTTCCTATCAACCCAAGTACAACCGTGAATCCCGAAAATAAATTCATCTTATTCTGCCAATGTGAATTTTGTCTCGTACGTATGCAATCTTTCATATCGTGATTATTGGCACATGAATATTTATATAACGCTGCATAGACAGCTAAAACGACAAAAGCAACGAGGACAGTTATAGAATCCGGCTTTTCTACCCTATTAAGGACAAGGATCATAAAATTGTGAAAACAAATAGCCATGCCGACCGTAAAGAGGAAAATACCCATGTAATATGTTGCCCGTCTCTCGGTCTCAACGATTCTTTGGTGGATTTTTTTACTGGTTCTGTTTCTGTCTATCCTTCCATACATTTGGCAATTTTCGCAGGCACGATAATTTATAAAAAAAGCGATGACATCGGTCGTGGAATGAATTGCGTCAGCTACAAGGGCATTGCTGTTTGCCAATAAGCCCGTAACACCTTTACCTATCGCAAGTAAAATATTGCAGATAAGTGAAATGAAAATCGAATTATTCCTTTCTTTCGCCGGCATAATATCGTCTCCAAAATATCGCCTCATTACCGCCATAATACGTCCTTTGGCTCTTGTAATCAAGATTGCTGTTTCTTACTATGCTTACACTTGCTGCAAATGCCAAATATCTTCATCGTATCTTTGGTAGGGGCAAAATTATGTTGCTTAGCCAGTTTTTTCTGCAAGTTTTCAATCTCGCCACTGGCCACCTCGATAACCCTACCGCATTTGATGCAAACTAAATGGTGATGATGTTGGCGGTGGAATTTATGCTCAAAACGCCTGACTCCATCTCCGAAATCAACCTCTCTTGCCAAGCCACAATCACATATTACCTTCATCGTTCGATACACAGTAGCAAGACCAATCCTGGGGTTTTTCTTTCTAACGGCGTTGTAAAGGTCATCAATAGCCAGATGACCTCTTGCCTTCATAAAAGTTTCCAGGATTTGCTCCCGCTGTTTGCTTACGAGCATACCCTTTTCTTTTAAGTATTGTTTGAAAACAGTTTTCGCTGATCTCACGCATCAGCCCTCTTAATACTATCAGTTTTTTCGCATCAAAACATTTCACAATTCCGCTTTACAATTATGAAGCAGATGATTGGGACTCTTCAATGCGGTGCGTCGGCGCCGCAATTTGCTCAATCTCCTGATTACGGTATTTTTTTATAATATTTTTTACTGAAAGCCCTTCATCCGTTTTATAAATATCAACGAAATTATCCCTGAGCATATGAAAAGAAATCTCGCCGATCCGAGAAGTGAATAATAAATCCAGTTTGTGCCAGATAACCGCTTTTATAACTTTAACGCCTACATGTTTTTTCTCGCCCAGAAATTCATTATAGTAAAAATCGTCTATTTCTACATTTTCGTCGGCAATTTTTAAGATGACAAAATATGGTGCACGGCCGAAATGGCCATGAACTTTCGAGTCCATTCCGTTTATATCCTGTACAGGAACGATGGCAGAAACAAAATTCTCTCTTGATGGTTCGACGTGGATAAAGACCGATTCAATATGCCTGAAATTTTTAGTGATATGATCCTCTACCTTGTCTGCTAATGCGTGTGCTTTATATAAAGAAAGTGAAGGACTCGTCAAAATCTTACATTCTACCATTTTGAATGGTCCTGCCTGACGAATCATCACCTCGCCAACACCCTTAACACCATAAATCCTGTTTATATTCTGCTCAATGTCAGATTGCAGCTCAGCGTCAAAATTCGCGTCCAGCAAAATCAGTAAAGATGTCCATATATTTTCCAAGCCCAATTTGAAAATGAGTAATGAGATTAAAATAATGATAGAGCCTTCTACGTAAGGAATTCTTAAATAGGCCAACAATATCCCCGCCAAAACAACTAAAGAGGTAAAGATGTCTAAAAAAGACTCGCTTGCATTAGCTATAAGGGACTGGGAATTGATTAATTTGCCAACGTCTTTTTCTTTTCTGGCCAAGACAAAAGCTACAATGATAGATAGTATGCTTACACTGACAGGTAAAATCGGAAATTCTTTAACATAAGCGACATGGAAAAGCTTGTCGTATCCGTCTCTTAATATCTGTACTCCGGCCCACGTTATTAGGACACCTATGACAAGAGTTACTAAAGTTTCAACCTTATATAAACCATAAGGGAAACGCTCGGTCTTTTTCCTGGACGCCAGCCAAAGGCCAAAACCGGAAGCAAAAATCGCCAGAAGGTCGGCACCGCTGTGAAAAGCATCAGCCACTAAAACCTTAGAGTCGAACAGATAACCTACAGCAGCCTTTGCAACAGCTAAAAGAAGCGTTACGAAACTTGCAATAAACGCTATTCTTTGGCCCTGCTTTAGACCTTCAATTTTATCAGTTTTCTTCTCCATAGCTTGAGCAGGCATTTCTATTCCTCATAGGAAAATTGACGTACCATAGGTGAACCGCAATTGGAACATTTTGTCTGGAAACACGGAACTGTGAGTTGGTGTGGTACTATCAGGCCGCAATTAGGGCAGATGCAATTACCTGGCGGCACATTGGACCTGAAACCTCCGGCACTTCTGCCTCCACGGAAACGCCTGCCCATACCTCTTTTACCTCTACCCTGTCCTCTACCAAATCTAAATGGCATTGTAATCTCCTGTCGTATTGCTATGCTATTATTAGATAGTAGCTTTATAATAAAGCTGCTGGTTTTGTGGTTTTGCTTCGACTTTACCTTCCGAGGATAATTCTTCTAAATACTTAACAACTTCATTTCGATGAAGACCAAGACCTGCTGCAATATCCTCAACAGAACAAGGCCGACGCTGTAAAAGTGTCAAGACATCTTCACGTCGAGCGGAAAAATCCTGCTGTTTATGAACACTGCTGTAGTCAGCGATAACTTCTGCTTTCTCGTGCAGCTTCTCGGTTATAGTTTGTAATTGCTTTTGCGGTACTGGTTCCGCAAAGCCCTCGGCAGGTGGACGAGTAACAGTATTTACCTGAACTTTATTGGGTTGTATAGCATTTATACATGTCTTCAATCTGTTTATTTCCATCTCTGGTGTGGTTACACCGGCCAGAAGAAATACCTCAAGCCAATATTTGCCATTATATTCATTCCGGAATTTTACCAATCCCTCTAACATCCTACTGAAAGTTATATCGCGGTGAGGCCTGTTAACATATTGAAATATCTGGCTGCTCCCCGCATCAAGCGATGGAACAACCATATCCGCAGCTTTCAAGGCATTTCTTACTTCCGGCAGCCACAACAACGAGCCATTTGTAAGCACAGCTACCGGAATATCAGTAATATCTTTAATCCTGGAAATGAGTTCCTCAAGTCGCGAGAAAAGTGTCGGCTCACCTGAGCCGGATAACGTTATGTAATCAGGCTTAGAATTGAGTTTGGCTTTGAGCTGGTTAATAACGATATCAATTGGCACCCATTCTTTTCTTTGGGTTGTTTTGTTGGTTGTCCTTCCGAGTTGACAGTAGATGCAATCATAACTGCATGTTTTAAACGGCACCAAATCTATTCCCAAAGAACGTCCCAACCTTCTGGAAGGTACCGGGCCAAATATATACCCTTGTTCTTTAATAATTTTGGTGATTTTACTGTTCATTGTATATATCTCATTTTCCGAGAGGAAGTTACACCTTTGGATTACCACCGGCCAATTCGCATTAGTTGAAATTGCCACATATACCTAATACTCTAAAATAAAAATCGAATTATTCCTTTCTTTCGCCAGCATAATATCATCTCCAAAATATCGCCTCCTCACGACATCTGGAACTTTGTTTGGCAAAGAGGGTGTGGTCCTACCGGCCTGTCTCTCATCCCGGCAGGATGAGATTTAACAATCCTCCCACTACAAGGCTGGATATAATCATAACGCCAGCAGATTTGAGCATGTCCACGACTCCCAGTTCCTTTACAAGCGTCGTAAAAGTGGCAACGCACGGGAAATACATTGCCAGGACAACGGATGCAATTATTAGCTGTTTTACCGTTAAGCCCAGTGGAATGAGCATTCCCACCGCGACATCCTTGCGAAGGAAGCCAACTATCAATGCACCCACCGCCTCGGCCGGCAGTCCCAAAACTTTAGTAATGACCGGTGCTGTGATTCGCCCTATAAACTGAATTATTCCGAATGTGTAGAGTATATTTACAAGAAGTACTCCCAACAGCACAAATGGAATCGCCTCTTTAAGAAACCACGTTATTCTTATCCATATCTTCTTTGATAGACCCCTCAGATAGGGAATTCTGTAAGGGGGTATCTCTAAAAATATCTCCGGCGACTCACCTTTGAGAGTTCGGTTGAATATAACGCCAAGCAATACCCAGACTGCAAGCAATGTCCCGTAGATAATTGCCAGGTTTCCCATCCCGTGCTCTCCTACCAGCCCGACAACCATCGCTTGTAGTGCCGCACAAGGTACCGCAATGGCCATTATAGTTGCGGCAATGAATCTTTCTCTTCGAGTCTCAAGGACTCGTGTGGCCAGAGCCCCGGGGACATTACATCCAAGCCCAAGCATCATAGGCACTATTGCGAAACCATGCAGCCCCAATCTATGCATTAGGGTATCTACCATAACAGCCAGTCTGGGAAGATAACCTAAATCTTCTAAAAATGACAGAACCAGATAAAACGCAAATACATAGGGCAAGACCGCGCCCAGGGGGACAAAAAGTCCTGTGGTCAATAAGCCAAAGGACTGTCCAAAATCTATTTGGCCGTCTATAAGCTGCCCTATAATAAGGTCATGGAAAAATCCTTCAGAACCCAGAAGTGACGAAAGTTTCAGCATCAGAGGTGCCCAGAGGTTTTCAAAGACAGGCTCACCTACATAGCCTATGAGTCCTTCGCCGATGAATCGTATAACCTTAAAGGCTAAAAACAGCACTATAATAGCCATAGGAAGCCCTGTAATGGGTCTGACCGACGCATCTCCAAGCCTTTCCAACAGAGTATGGTGCCGGTGGGTTACCTTTTGCACTTTATCCACAATGTTGCCGACTTCGTGCCACCTCTCTTTGTCTTCGTATTCGTATCCAGAAAGTTTTGCATCTTTGATCCTTTCTACCAGCCGATTAACTCCTTCACCTGTTACCGCACAGGTGGGGATACAAGGAACTCCTAAAATTTCCTCTAACTGCTTATCATCAATCGATATACCTCTGTGTTTTGTCTCATCCCAAAAATTGAGCGCCACAATGACAGGTACCTTGCGTTTAAGCAATTGAAGCGTCAGATTAAGGCTGCGTTCCAGGTTCGTGGCCTCTACAACATTAATGACTATATCTCCATCCTTTCGCTCGTTGAGCATTTCGACTGCTATTTCCTCCGCTTTACAGATGGGCTGGAGAGTATATGTTCCCGGGACATCAATAAGTTCTGCACGTTCGGCACCGATTTTCATGCTGCCCTTGGTAAATTCGACCGTAGTGCCCGGATAATTAGAGGCAATGACATTTGCACCGGTAAGCCGGTTGAAAACAACGCTCTTGCCAACGTTAGGGTTTCCCATAAGAAGTATTTTCATTTCTCGTCTTTCCCGCTGAGCTCCACCAGTACTTTAGAGGCCATTCCGAACCCCAGGGCAGCCTGGGTATTATTCTGTCGCAAAAGCACAGGGCCTCTCATCCACTGCGCGCTTATCTTCGTGACTTCTTTGCCTACTCTGATTCCCAAGGCATCGAGCTTGCAAGCCAAACCATAGCCCCCATTTATTTCTACTATCTTACCTCTCTGGCCTGTCTGCATCTGAGCCAGGGAAACCCTCTTGGGGGCGTTACCCATCTTGTTCATATTGACGTTTGTTTTAGTCATTTTTGTCTCCTTTCCATTTTTCGGAAGTCAGATGTCAGATGTCAGATTTTTCTCCTTGGGAGTCCTTACGGACTATTCTCCGTCTTCTGTTCGATGTCCTCTGACTTCTGTCCTCTGATTTAGAACGTCATTTGTGCTCTCAGGCCAAACACTACAGCATCTTTGGCTGTATTGCTGCCGCCGGGATTGGCCACATACTGAATACTTGGGCCGAAAACAAACCACGGTGTAATCTGGGCATTGTAGTAAGCTTCACAAACGGACTCATAATCCTTAGTATAGTCTGCTGCGGTATTGGAGAAGAAGACTTGACCATAGCCAACACCAAATACGTCATCATCTCTGCCGTCGAACAGCCCCTGATACTGAAGACCTAAACTGAAGAAATTAGTAATGTCATTTTTCTTGCTGGGCGCATAGCCGTACCTAAAGAACCCGCCAAGGCCCTGGCTGTCTTCGGGATCGGAATTTTCCTTGTGAAGCATCCAGTCACAGCTTGTATAAACGCCAGCATCGTCACGCTTGTTATCGCTGCCTTTCGGCTGAGGGTCGTTCCAGAGGCCTACTCGATAGGTACCATTACCTATGGTTATACCTGTCTCAAGGGCATAGAAGAAATAATCTTCATCGCCGAATGTGGTTCTAAAGCCGGTTTCTCTGCCGTCAGCCTGGGCATCTGCAATACCACCCATAACATACCATGAATCGGTTATGTCCCAGTTGAGGACCACACCCAGACTATAATCGGGGAATGGAATCGTCGGGTCGTCAACAAATGCGGCATTTAGAAACTGAGTGCACTCGTCATCGGCATAAGCACTTGCATCGAATACGCCGGTGAAGTCTATCTTACCAATCATCAAGGTAAGATTATCGCTGAATACAGGCCCCTTATAGTAAAGCTCTTTGACAAGCATCGCCTCATTTCCAATTGCATCGGCATTTACGCCGAAATAACTATCTACTGAACTTTCATCAATACCTTCGGCGTCCGGCCAGCCGCCCTCGACAAGTAAATAGATACTGCCTGTCTCGAAACCAAGCAGTTTCTGAAGGTCAACCGACATCTCCAAATCGTAACTGCCTGAATGTCTGCCTCTGCGGGCATGGGTACTGGTTCCACCCCTGACATTAGCCTGGTAAACACTGGTAATACCAAAACCTAACTCTATTCCTTCATCTGCCAACTCGTCATTTAACCCCCAAAAGCGGCCTGTGGGTGTCTCACGCTCCCAGATACTGTCGTTTTCAGCCTGACAAATCCCGACCAATCCCAACAAAAACGCTACTATCAGGACAGTCTTCGTGCTGCTCATTTTTCACTCCTTTCGTAAAACAATTTTTCATCCTTGCAGTAACACGCTACGCAGCTGAGATTGATTGTAATTCTCAATCTTGCTGTCCCAATAATAGAATATTCCCGAATTTTTGTCAACTGTTTTTTTGAAATTTTTCAAAAAAAAGTTTGGGGGATTTACTCAAAATCCAAACTCTGTATATGATGACGTGCCGGATAGTTATTTAATATCTGCAAGTCCCTACAACATAAGAATATGTGCCATGTTGAAGCATAATGCCTTAATGGTATCAATATCGTGTAAACCCCATAAATTTTCTCTCTGCAACCCCTTCGGTGTCGCAGACAAACACGCAAAAATTTATCATTACCTCAGAAATTCACAAAAGGATGTGAAATCGTTTTCCGGCAGATTGACGATGGTGTTGACAAGGCTTGCCGGTTATTGTAGAATTTGACAAAATGAGAGTGATAATTATGGTCAATTGTTCCCGGAGGATATATGAAATCGGCGAAGAACGTTTTTAGGCAGTATCTGAAAAACAACGGGTTACTCCACAGCAAGCAGCGAGAGCAAATCCTGGATATATTCCTGAAGACGGAGAAGCACCTGACAGTTGATGATCTTTACCAGCTTGTCAGAAAGAAAAATCCAAGGGTCGGTATTGCTACTGTGTATCGGGCGATGAAGGTAATATGCGGCGCCGGCCTGGCAAGAGAAGTCGATTTTGAAGACGGGGTAAGACGTTTTGAGCATGAATATCGGCATCAGCACCACGACCATTTAGTCTGCCTTAAATGCGGCAGAATTATCGAGGTAATGAGCCCTGAGATTGAAAAGCTGAAGGAAAGTTTGGCAAGAAAGCATAAATTCAAAGCTGTCAGACACAGGATGGACATATCTGGTATTTGTAGAACTTGCAAACGCAAAAAACCGCAGAGTTGATGTCGTCAATGAGCTTACACAGTTTTTACATGTAACTGGCTACATTTATCAGAGGCCTATCAACTTTTATTTGTGGATCTTATGCTCAAGTTTGTCGATGCGCTTTCTTTGTCCACGGACCTTTGCCATGAGTACGATTACGCTAATTATCAAAGCTAAAAAAATCAATGCGCCAATCATTCAACAACTCCTTTCAACTTCTGTGATATTTTCTTACGATTCTTTTTTCTTCTGTTTAGTGGCTTTCTCCAGTTTTTCGATACGCTCACTCTGTTTGCCAATCTTCACTATGGTTACAACTTCCCCTGCAACTAAACCCAATAGAATCAATGTGCCGAGTGTCATTCTGTATCTCCTTTCGATTACTTGGTTTTTGTTTTCTTTTCCTTTTTCGAGGCAGTCAACTTCTTTATTCCCACAATAAGCAAAACTGTCCCGCCGACTGCCAATGCGACTGTCCCAAGCGATAGGCCCAGAATAGTACCTGTAGCTGCGTATGCATGGCCATTTCCCAATCCGAGCCCCAAGCCGCTACCCGCAGTCAATGCCGAGCCTGTCTTAAGTTCTAAACCCATCATTTTCCCTTTCTAAATAAAGTTCATTTAGCTTTTTATTTGGTTTTTAAAGGTGTTTGTTTCTTGAAGAAAATCTTGTTCCAGATTTTCATGCCGGCAAATGCAGCAGCAGTTCCTGCGGCTATCGGAACAACAATTGTGCTTCCAAGAGCAAGAGAGGTACCGGCGATAACGTTAGATGCTGCAACTCCCAAACCAGCAGAGACCCCCACGCCTGCAGAACCAGCCACAGTATCTCTAAACGCTTGCGTTCCAGATTTCTCGCTTTTTCCATACCTTATGATGTTCGATATGCCATAAAACACCGCAGCCACACCACTCACAACTGTCCCTACTACCAAAGGAGCGGTTGAAACGGCTGCTTTAGCGACGCTGCTCGAGGNCTTAAAGTTTGCGGAAGCGGCTTTACCAATACTGGCTATCCTCGAAGTTCCTCCGACTGCTTTAGTAGAAGTGCCGCCTGTTGAAGAGGCAGGCGAGGAGTTTGGCTTGATAACAGAACTTGACGTTGATGAAGCGGAAATCTTTTGGGTTTTAGACGATTGGTCCAATAGCTTCTGCCTTTGGCCATACCACGAGCCTGAAGCCGGTTCATTTGAGATTAGAGAAAACCCCCCATCCCATCGGCACGTTGCAGTGGGCGGTTTTCCCAGAGCCCGGCCGGGATGGAATTCATATTCATAGGTCTTTATGAGCGGTTCTTTTCCCCAGGGATAGCCTCTGAGGTAACCAGTAGTAAGCTTCGCGGCATTTTCAATTTCCCTCATTATAACCACCTTTCTTCAGATTAAAATTAGGAATTCAAAAAGGCCCTGAACGCCTGCCAAATTAGTAATACCCCGGCTTCAGAAGCGGGCTTATTCTTCTTAAAAGCAGCCTCATATGCAGCGCTGGCCAACGACGATGCCGAATGGTTCGGTCTATCAGGAGACCACGCTGGCAAGATTATTAGAGATGTACGGTCTTGTTGTAAAGAATCGCGTACGTTCCGTCAGGACTGTTTCTTCTTTTTACCGGATTCCTCCAGTTTATCAATACGCTTGCCTTGTTTGTTAAGCTTCACTATGGTGAAAATCCCTCCAGCTATCAGACCCAATAAAATTAATGCGCCGAGATTCATTCTGCATCTCCTTTCGATTCTTGTGATATTCTCTTACGGAATTAGTTATGTATTTACGTTTGCACATGCCCCCCTCAAGTTTACCTAACTAGTCAGCCCTACAATCAGCAAAGTGCTGGCAGCATTCATTAGTGCCGCGGTCCCAAGTATCAGAACCAGAGTAATAACACCTCTACAGGAGCATGCTTGCCCGTTTCCTAACGATAAACCCAAGCAGCTGCCACCAAGCAATAAAACTACAATAAAGGTTAACCACTTGGTTTTCCGCTTTGTATTCGAAGGGCTATGTTTTTTTGAAGAAAATCTTGTTCCAGATCTTCAAGCTGGCATACGCGGCACCCACTCCAGCAACTATGGGAACTACAACCGTGGTCCCCAAGGCAAGAGAGGTGCCGGCAACAGCGTGAGCTGCTGCAACGCCCAGACCAGTAGAGATTCCCAAGCCGGCAGAGCCTTTCACTGTATCTTTGGCTGCCTGCGCTCCGGTTTTCTCGTCCTTTCCATACTTTATCATGTTCGATACACCGTAAAACACCGCAGCTACACCGCCCACAAATGTCCCTGCTGCCAGAGGAGCAACTGTAGCCGGCAGTGAGGCAGCCCTTTGCCCCAGGGTACTCGCTGCTCTTGATGATGTTGAGACAACCGTGCTCGAGCTACCGCTGGTTAAAGTCACAGATGTTCCGCTGGTTTTGACAACAGAACCAGAGGTCTTAACAATTGACGAGCTTGCACTACTAACCGGACTTGAAGATACGGTTGTTACTGGTGACGAACTTGCCTGAGTTAAATTGGACGGTTTGTTTGACCACTCTTTCATAATGTAATCCTTTCTTTAATTAAGTCAGCACTTTCCAGAAATGCCTGGGCATTCGCTGGGCCATCTTCAATGCCCCGCCAGCACCGGCAAAGACGGGTTCTTCCACACAGGTTACCCTGCCTCCGCCCAGCTCGGCCATGCCCTCTTCAATAAGCGTTGGCAAACCAATCATTTGACCACCGCCCCCGGCCAATATTACTTTGGAACGAATAGCTTCCTGAAACTCCGGATCATACGTGGCAATCAACCTCGCGATTGACTTAATGATGCCGGGCACAATGCTTCTGCAGGCTTTCCGCAGCTCGCTGGTGATATCAAAATCTTTTGGCCTGCCTTTTACCGGAAAGCGAGCTGTCACCCGGTCTGCACTTTCCGAAACAAAACCATTGCGTTCTTTCAATATCCTAACCATATTGATGTTGAACTGTGCCTTGGGATACTTCTTATGGATCAGCGTTGAGAGATTTTCGTCTATATAATCACCAGCCTGGTCCAAGGTAATCTGATCTTGCTGTTCGGGAAGCGTTCCATGGAGACGGCATAAATCAACTGTTCCCGCACCAATATCGATGATAAGAGCCTGATCGAGGATACCCATCCCGTAAGCCACGGCGAAAGGTTCCGAGACAATCATAACCGCATCAAGTATCCCACGGGCCGCATCAATGAGTATGCGCTTGCTGGTGATACTGGCCCGGGCCGGTGCACCAATTACGCCGTAAATTGCCTGACCTGGTTTTGAGTTGGCGCTGTGCAACAGATAACGGACCAACTGTTGTGCCGCTACGAGATTTTTGTTCTTACCGCTCTTGCCGCTATCCCGGATTACCCCATGAGCCAACGGGCGTATCAGCTCTACCGAGAGTCGATGTTTGAGCGCCAATTCTCCGAATAGAGGCTCGACGCCCAAAAGATCCTCAGATATGTTGTCCCTGGGGTATCCCACGTAGGTTGGAACCACCTCTCGAACTCCATTACTGGCTGCGATAGATGCCCGTGATGTACCTAAGTCGATACCAACAAAAAGAGCTCCGCTTTTGGGTGAAAAAGCCCGCAACCTGCCGGAGCCTGCAGATGTCACGGAACGCTTTTTTTTCTTCGACCGTTTTTTTACTGCCATCTTACCCATTTTAATTCTCCTTACATATTATCAATATTTTTTAGTTCTCCTCACATATTTGCTCATTATATAACTGTCATTCCAACAGCAACGACAAAGCCCTCGAAATGCTCTGCCTAAAGACGGTCTTTTAAGGCCCAACCTATCTACTCACTTCAACCGAAATCATTCATTTTGCATGAGCCTAAGGACGAAGCATTTTAGAAAACCGGTCCGATTATAATTATAATGGACCTTCGTCGTCGGCAGCATCGTCAAGCCGTGGCTTTTGAAGTTCGATATTATGCCTGAAAACGTTTTCTAACAGAGCCTTCTCACCACCGAACGCAGCCGATTTAACCGAGTCCTTCGCTTTCGACATGTCTGATTCATCAACAGTATCACCTTCATCAACAGAATCGCCGCCGCTCAGTTCGTCAATTTGAGCATTCAGTTGTACACTGGCGGCTCTTAACGCGTCGGTCTGTCGCTTGAGGCGCCTTTCTTGCTGTTTACGCTCGTTGATTTCATCCTGGAGCCGGGCCGTTGCGACCGTTAATTCGCTGCTCTGTTCCTCTAAGCGTTGCTTAAGCTTATCGCAGTGTAACTTCAATTCGTCTTTCGCCCGCTCGTGTTTGCGGATTTGCCCCCGGAGTTGCTTGTTTCCCGCCTCTAACTCGGCAGTCTGTTGCTTGAGCTGCTGCTCGGCCTGCTCATGCTCTGTGATCTGGCGCTGGAGTCGTGCACCGGCAGCTTCCAATGCCTCGGTCCGCTGGCTGACGAGCTCGGCCATATGGCTGCGGTATTGTCTCAATT